>ERZ1463038.584-NODE-584-length-12835-cov-24.571205_pt1 | contig 12835 bp, 15 predicted proteins | sample MGYA00564479_ERZ1463038 | MGnify/ENA primary metagenome ERZ1463038 (study PRJEB39244, sample SAMEA3635134) | Helicobacter pylori | study: EMG produced TPA metagenomics assembly of PRJEB11511 data set (Assembly of a 5300-year-old Helicobacter pylori...
GTAGCGAGGCTTCCGCGACCGCCTTTATGTGCTCGGGCCGGCTGTCCAGTCCGCCTCGGCGCTGTGCCGTCTCCGTGTCGAGGTCGAAGCCGAACTTGGTGGCAATGGAAACCTGGCCCTTGAACGGCGCGAGCGCCTCGCCAACAAGCTCTTCGTTGACGAATGGGCCATAGACCTCGGCCGTGTCGAAGAATGTGACGCCTCTCTCTACCGCCATACGGATCAGCGCGACATCTCTTGCTTGTCGGCCGGAGGGCCGTAGTTGGCGCTCATGCCCATGCAGCCCAGACCGAGCGCCGAAACGGTGAGACCATTGTGGCCCAGTTGACGTGTTTTCATGTGCGTGTCCTTGTCGTTAACCGATGACAATTACTTTAGGCAGCCTGCCTCGGAATGACTAGACTGCTGAATCGACATGCACTTAGTAGGTAGGCTTATCAATGGCGCGCTTCGATGACTTGGCCAGTTTTGCGGCCGTGGTACGCGCGGGCAGTTTCACCCGCGCGGCCGCACAGCTAGGGGTGACGCAATCCGCGCTCAGCCAGACCATCCGCACTTTGGAACGGAGACTGGACCTGAAGCTTCTCAACCGGACCACGCGCAGCGTTGCTCCCACCGAAGCGGGCGAACGCTTGTACCAAACTGATCGTCGCCGCAGCGCTGTCCGGGAACGGTCTGGCATGGCTGCCCCTCAATGCTGTCGAGGAACACGTTGCGCAGGGTAGGCTGGTGTCGGTACTTGACGAGTGGGCGACAACGTTTACCGGCTACCACGCTTACTACGCCAGTCGACGTGCCTCGCCCGCATTGATGTTGGTCGTGGAGGCGTTGCGGCCTCCAGAAAACCGGTGAAGGTATTGGGGCAGTGGAACCGTTATAGGTTGCAGATTGATGCAAATCAGCGATGCCTTGGCTGACGTGTCGATCTGCCCGTACTCCGTCACGGGCAAGGCGGAAAAAGCACGCTAGACTAAAAATCATGTGCGGCGCCCGGCAAGTCCGCATCAACCAGTACCTGGGTCTAGGCGTATGGGCTTCCAGGTTCAAGCGGGTCATTGGTGGCCCTGGGAGACGTGATGAGCAAGCTTCAGCAGTGGTTGAACTCGCAGGGTAGCACCCCGCTGTGGGTGGTCTTCTGGCTCTATGGCGTAGTGCTCAGCAATGTACTGTTTGGCCTGATCCTGATGGCCTTTAATCAGGTTGTCACGTCTCTGTTTGGCCTCATGTTGCTAAGTTTTGTGGTTTATACCGCTTGCGTGCTCAATGCTGTATGGCGCAATGCGGATAATGTCGGTGAGCCCATGTACGGTCAGATCGCTCGCTTTCTAACGGTGGCCTGGTCGATCAATGCGGTACTGGTTTCCGGTTTTCTCTTCCTGAGCCACCTGAATGCAGTGGTTTCCCCACTGCCGTTTCCCTTCTAATCCACAATAATTCAAGGCCCGCAATGCGGGCCTTGGACATTTGCTCAAATCAGCCGGAAGCAGCTCTTCGGATGTGCCTGCAAAATCAGGGGCGATTCACTGTGTGAAAAATCCGAGTGGAGCGTTCGCCTGCTGCCGCTGACCCCGTTATCTTCATGCACGCGAACTGTCGAGCCACTCCACTGACGTGCGCCAGGCGCAGATGCCCAAAAAATACGCTGACATCGCGAGCCACAGCCCTATCACCATCGGGTTGCTGGAGGGATGGTTTACAACCAGCGACAGGCTGCACAGTAGCCAAATGGACGTCACTGCAATGTTGATTGGCATGAACCGACGGACGCGGAAGGGGTGAAGGAATTTGATCCGGGTCAGGGTCAATAGTGCCAACCCGATAATGGTGATCAGCGTTAGCCAGGGCGTTGGGGAGATGATGTAAATACACAGGGTGACGACGTTCCACGCTGCAGGGAAGCCTTGAAAGTAGTTGTCCTTGCTCTTCATGTTCACGTTGCAGAAGCAAAAGAGCGACGACACCAGGATTAGCGATATGGTCAGCAGCAGCGTGTAGTCCGGCAGCGGGATATAGCGATAGATGAACAGGGCCGGGATAAATACATACGTCAGGTAGTCGATGACAAGATCCAGGACGGACCCGTCGAAACCCGGCAGTACGGATTGAACATTGACCTTGCGGGCCAGCGCACCGTCCAGTCCATCCACTATCAGAGCGACGCCTAACCACAGCAGGCAGGCTTTAGGTTGATTCTCGAATAATGCGATGGTCGCCAAAAAAGCAGTGACCACGCCGGTGGCGGTAAAACCATGGGCGCCCCATGCTTTGAGTCTGGCTATGCGTAGAGTCGATATCACGGGGACGTTCTCCAGGAAGTAAAGCAGTCCGGTGACCACCCTCGACGGGGTCACCGGAAAAGCAAGCTAGGTTGCAACTATCGACCGGGTATCCGGTGATAAGGTTCACCGGCAAGACGTATTTGGGGCTGCGACTCACTTTGTGGCTTGGCAGGACAGTACTTCTAAGCTGTGTTGCTCGCAGTGGCTGCGAGCGGCAAACAAAAAACTCTACAACTATGGCGTGGCTTCAAGGGAAGCCGGTCGAAAGGTCTCCCGCGGTTCGCTTTCGACCTCGGGCCTTACTCTTTGCCGCTTTCGATGGCGCGCTGGGCTTGCTCCAGTTTCTCGATATCGGCTTTGCTTAGCTGAGGCCGGTCGATCTTCAGGGTGATCTTGTTCAGCTTGCCGGTGAAGGTGAACGGCGGCAGATAATCGGCGTCGTTGACCCCGGTGAGGGTGTCAGAGCCGATATCCAGACTTTCGTCCCATGCCAGGGTGAAGGGCAAACTGTGGTCCATTTTGTGTTGATCCGCCACCTTGCCATCCACCTTGAGGGTGCCCATACCGCCGCGACCGACACCGGAGAAATTGTTGAACCCCAGAGTTTCAGCGCCCAGGCCGTCGTACTTGAAGTCGAACTCCAGCACATGCTTACCCGGCGTGAGTGCGTCGGCACCTTCCCAGCGCACTCGCTCCAGATCGATCAGGTTCCACAGGAACACCGGTTTACTCTTCAGGACATAGAAACCGTAGCCGGCGAAGCGTCCGCCTTGGGTGATCAGCATGCCTTCGGCGCCGTTTTGCGCAACCTCCACCTCGGCAGTGAAGGTGTAGGAGGTATTCAGCACGCTCGGCGCGTCACCATTGGGCGTACCAATCAGCGGATGGGTCCAGGTAAAAATATTGCGCCCGGCTGTAATGCTCGGTCTCGGGGCGATCATCCGTGGCAGTACCGAGGTATCCAGCGGCAGTACCTGATACTTGCGCGCCTCGTCCATAAACATGGCCTGCATCTGCTTGAGCTTTTCGGGATGTTGCGTCGCCAGATCGGTGGACTGCGAGTAGTCCTCGTTCAGGTTGTACAGCTCCCATTCCATCTTCATCGGATCGGTTGCTTTGGCGGTCATGTCCCACGGTGCCCGCACGACCTTGGTACTGGCGATCCAGCCGTCGTGATAGAGAGCATGGTCGCCCATCATCTCGAAGTACTGGGTCTTGTGGGTAGAGGGCGCTTCGGCGTTGGCCTTGTCGAAGGTGTAGAGCAGGCTGGTGCCCTCGATCGGTTTCTGGACAATGCCATTCACCAGCTTTGGCGCACTGATGCCGGCGGCCTCCAGGATGGTCGGTACGATGTCGATGACGTGGTGGAACTGGGAGCGGATGCCGCCCTTGTCAGTGATCCGCGCAGGCCAGGAAATCGCCATGCCCTGGCGCACGCCGCCCATGTGCGAAGCTACCTGCTTGACCCACGTGAAGGGCACATCGAAGGCCCAGGCCCAGCCAGCGGCCATGTGGTTATAGGTCTGGTCGGTGCCCCAGGCGTCATAGAATTTCTTCAGCTGCAACTCGACCGGTATTTGCACGCCGTTGAACATGGCGACTTCGTTGGGTGTACCGAACATCTGCCCTTCAGAGCTGGTGCCATTGTCGCCAGTGATATAGATGATCAGGGTGTTGTCCTGCTTGCCCATATCCTCGACAGTCTGGATCACCCGGCCAATCTCGTGGTCGGTGTAGGCCTCATAAGCGGCGAACACCTCAGCCTGGCGGATATACAGCTTCTTCTGGTCGGCGCTCAGGCTGTCCCATTCGGGTAGCAGATCTGTTGGCCAAGGCGTCAGCAGGGTATTCGGCGGGACCACGCCGAGCTTCTTCTGGTTGGCGAAAATGGTCTCGCGCAGCTGGTTCCAGCCGCCGTCGAAGAGGTGCATGTCGCTGATTTTCTTGATCCACTCCTGCGTCGGGTGGTGCGGCGCGTGGGTGCCTCCGGGCGCGTAGTAGACAAAGAACGGTCGGTCCGGCGTCAGCGCGTTCATGCGTTGCATGTAGTCGATCGCATCGTCGGCCATCCCCGTGGTCAGGTTCCAGCCGGGCTTGCCCTCGAACGGATAGATCGGTGTGGTGTTGCGGAACAGGTTGGGTTGCCACTGATTGGTGTCACCACCGACAAAACCGTAGAAGTACTCAAAGCCCATGCCGGTTGGCCACTGATCGAAGGGGCCGGCCTGGCTGGCCTGGAAGGCGGGAGTGTTGTGATCCTTGCCGAACCAGGAGGTGTGGTACCCATTCTCCTGCAGTATGCGGCCGACAGTCGCCGTGTCCTTTTCAATGACGCTGTCATAGCCGGGATAGCCGGTGGCGGCTTCTGAAACAGTCCCGAAGCCGACCGAGTGATGGTTGCGTCCGGTAATGAGCGCTGCGCGGGTAGGCGAGCACAGTGCGGTGGAGTTGAAGTCGTTGAAGCGCAGGCCGTTGGCCGCGATGCGATCCATGCTCGGCGTCGGGATCACCCCGCCAAAGGTACTGGACACACCATAGCCGGCGTCGTCGGTGATTATCAGCAACACATTCGGCGCGCCCTTGGGCGGGACTATCGTCGCCGGCCAGTAGGGTTTTGAGCTTTGCGCGATGTCCGTGATCGAGCCCTCGAACGGCAGGTCGGGCGGGGGTAGCTGCTGCCCGGAAATCACTCGGGTGGTGCTGGTTGCGCCGGGGGGGCCATTGAGTTGATCGGCGTGTGCGCAGCCGATGAATACACCGAGGCCAAGGGCGAGGCATCGTAGTAAGGGGTGGACAGTTCGCCGAGCTGAGGTTGAACGAGGGACACTCATCATGTGCTCCGGTGCGGGCATGCGCCGCTACGTGTCGGTTACTGCTCAGGCTGATGATAGCTTTTGGTTCAAATTTGGCTCGGGTTGTCCTGTTTTAACCGACAGCCGTAAGCCTGATCAATCTCGCCGTGCGGCTCGCTGGCGCTGAAGTTCTGGCGCTGTCTGTAACCCGTATGCCCTTTGACAAGAGAGGTACGGTGTCTATAACTGATCCTGACGTCAGAAAGGCTGAGCAATGACCTCAGCCTGAAGGAAACCAAGGGGCGCACAAATGCTTGTCAGGAAACGGCGCTGGGGCATTGCCATAGTCGCAGTCGGGGTAGTGTCTGCCTGCCTGGCTTTTGCTGTGAATCAGTACATTCGTGGTCCATCGCCTTTGACGCTGGGTGATGGGAAAAATGGCCCTTTGGATATGGTCTGGATTCCTCCCGGTGAATTCTTGATGGGGAGCGATCATAAGAAGGCGCGACCCAATGAGGGGCCTGCCCATAAGGTTCGACTCGATGGTTATTGGATTGACCGCAACGACGTTACCAACGCAGATTACGCCCGTTTTATTTCTGAAACACATTACGTGACCACTGCCGAACGCAAACCCAAATGGGATGATCTGAAAGTACAGCTATCACCTGGTACGCCAGAACCGGATGACAGCGTCATGGTGCCCGGGGCATTGGTTTTTGTGGGCGCAGACAGGCCAATCCCCCTGAATGATTTCAGCCAGTGGTGGGCGTTTGTCCAGGGGGCTGACTGGCGCCACCCGTCTGGCCCCGACAGTACAATCGAAGGCAAGGAAACCCATCCGGTCGTTCAGGTTTCACATGAGGATGCAGAGGCGTACGCAAAGTGGGCACACAAGCGCCTGTTGACCGAGGCTGAATGGGAATACGCCGCAAGAGGCGGGCTGGAACAAGCGGACTATGCATGGGGGAGTGATTTCACGCCGGGCGGCGAAAAGATGGCCAATACCTGGAATGAGGTACAACCGTTCCCTGTTACAGGGTCCCGCAATAAATTCAAGATTGGCACCCAGCCTGTAGGCAGTTACAGGCCCAACGCTTATGGGCTGTACGACATGTCAGGGAACGTTTGGCAGTGGATCGCCGATTGGTATCGCGCTGATGCGTTCAGAGTAGGGCTCAAGCTTCAGCCGGCTGGCGAAGTATCGTTTAACCCGATGGGTCCGCTCCAGAGTTATGACCCGGCACTCGGGGTAACAGCCAATGCACCGCAGCGTGTGATTCGCGGTGGATCTTTTCTTTGCAGTGACAGCTACTGCACGAGCTTTCGAACCAGCGCCAGGCAGGGGGCGGATCCGATGAATGCCATGTCGCACCTCGGGTTTCGCTTGGCGATGAGTAATGATCAATGGGGAAAAAGCCGCTGAATGCGATACGCAGGCGCGAAGAAGGTATAGCGGTTTATCAACGCGGTAGCGCCGCAACGACGTTCTGGCGGCTGGGGGAGGGCAGAGGGCAAACCGCGCAACACTTTGTTAGCGTGAAGACACGTTATGATGAGCCCGCCCGGCGCTGATCCTTCAAGTCACGGGCACGCCTTAGTCCCGGAGTCAGATACGTAATGTCCACCATCACCCTCTTTGAAACCCCGCCGCCCGAGTCCATCAAAAGCCAGATTTTGCAGATGGTCGTCGATTACGTAACCGACATTAGTATGGTGGCGATCGCACCGAGCAATCCCCTCTACAACCTGTATCAATACGGTATCGGATACGAGGTTCATCTCTATCTGGACGCTATGGACGGCTCCAAAGGTATTCCGGTCGAGTTGATCGTAGCGTTGGATGCTCAGGACCCTTGCGCAGTCGTCGGCTTCTTGCTGTATCTGCCAGTGAAGAACGATCCAGAAGCCTGTGCAGTGGCCTATATGGCTGTGCAGGCAAGTCACCGACGTCGGGGTGTTGCGCGCGCGATGCTGCAGGAAATGGTCGGTCGATACCCTCATGCCGAGCTGGCCTGCTTCGTTGCCAAGGTGCCGTATTTCGAGTCAATGAGGTTTCAGGTTGTGGGCGTGCGCGGTCCTCAGGTGCTCATGAATACCCGTGACCACGGTACGGACAGCCTGTTGGCGGTGCTGGACGTAGCGCCTATCTATAAAACTGTGGAGGTGCGGCAGATTCATACTTATCTGCTTCAGCAACATGGGAAAAAAGCGATGGTGGATGCCGAGAAGCAGCGCGACCGACATCTCGACCAAATGACACGTCACGCGAAGGCCTTTGTGCTGGAGCGTCTTGGAGAGGCTGCGGCGCAAAACAGCGGGCGTGGGCCACGCGTGCTCTAGGATGATGCGTTCAGGCACTCACTGCGAGCCGAACATAGCCGTCCAGTAAATCCCCGCATCACTCTTCGGATCAACCGCATAGGCTGCGCCCAGCTCGCGGAATTGTGGGTTCATCAGGTTGGCGCAGTGACCGGAGCTGGCGAGCCAGCCATCGACCACCTTGCGCGCGATGTCCTGCCCGGCGGCAATGTTTTCGCCGATTTGCTGACCGACGTAGCCTGCCAGTTCAGCCCGGTCGCCCGGTGTGTGGCCATCGCGGCCTTTATGATCAAAGAAGTTGTTGTTAGCCATTGCTCGGGCATGGTTCTCGGCTGCCGTCGCGAGCATCGCGTTCCAGGTCAGCGGTGTCGTGGCCGCAAAGGATTGGGCGCCGCACTGGCGCGGCCGCGTGCGTGCGGTGTTGATCATTTCGAGGAGCTTCTGTCCTTCCGCTTGCCAGTCGCCCAAGCGCCCAGCCAACATCGGACGCGCCAGCACGATGCGCCACTCACGGCCCTCCTGGCTCACGCCGATATCGACGAATTGCGGGTCCAGCACGACTTGGCAAAAGCTCTCTCGCACAGCCGTCATGGCCGACTGCGCATCACGCGGCCCGGACAGGCTGATCGCCTGCACGTTGACCATCGGATAGGTCGCCCGCGCCAGCGCCTGCTGCAGGTCTCCGACACTATTGGCGGGCAGGACCAGGCGCGGATCGGACGCTAGCGGTGGCAACTCCTGGGATGCCTGGCCCGCGCAGCGCTGCACTTGGCTGCGGTAAGCGTTGATCGACTCGACCAGTTGGGTGTCCTCGGTCGCCACGGCAGTGGCGGCGCACACCAGGCCCAGGGACAATGCGGCAATACGCATAACGGATGATAGGACGCGCATGGAAGTCTCTCTTTAACTGACTGCGCCCATGATGCGCGATTTCGCCCCACCTAGCGCAACGCCTTTTCACGTCGAACCGAAAATGTTTGGCAGATGCGACATATTTCGCGTCAGGTGACATCAAGTCAAAGGGTCAATCGTATTCCGCTTCCTGATGCTCTCCCAACAGACGCCGCTGACGTGGCGAGGCCGCCGCCAACACTATGGGGTTGAAGCGCCAGTGCAGATAGGGCGCGAATTTCTGCGCCACCATGCGCCGGCCGTAGTGCACCTGCAACAGGTAGCGCGTGCGGTCGAGGGTTTGGTTGTTGCTACCTGCGTGCCACAGTTCGCTGCGAAACATCAGTACGTCCCCGGCCCGGCACAGCACCGGCTGTGCAGTACAGCCTTGCCACTGGTTTTCACCGTCAGTCGGCGGACGCCCGGCCCGGTGGCTACCCGGGATAACCCGAGTGGGGCTGAGGTCTGCATCAATATCGTCGAGGTAGAGGTGCGCGGTGCAGATCTGCATCGGCAACTCGAACGAGGGGTCGCCCAGCAGGCTTTGCGGCAGCTCCATCACCAGGTAGTCCAGATGCAGTTCGGTACCGACGAAGCCGGGATGGCAGCGCCAGGCGGTCTGGCCGATGATGTGGCAATCGGTTCCTAGAGCAGCCTCGGCCAGCTCGATGATCCCGCTCAGGTCGAGAAACGGCAGCCACAACGGGTCGCGGTTGAACACGCACTTGTAATGATCGAGCAGGCCGCTGTAGTCCCAATGCTGCGGGTCAAGGCAGTCGATAGCCTTGCGCAGCGTGGTTATTTGCGAACCCTCCAGCACTCCGGGCAGCAGTACGAAGCCGTCTCGGTGCAACGCCTCAAGACGGCTGGCGGTCATTGATGACAATATCTCTGTGGCGGTCATGTCGCGCCCCCGGAAAACGCAGATAGCGCCAACTCATACTGGCACTGAGGGCTTTTCACCAGTGGCCGAGTGGTCAGCTGACAGCAAAAGCGTAGCATGTAGTCTGTTGGAATGATTTGACCACTACATGAGTCAAGAAGGTTCGACTATGCGCCTTATAGGGATAGCAATCTGCTTCGCAATAGCCCTTCTCGGGAAGCCGGCGATTGCGGCTGACCAAGAGCAAAATAAAGAAGCGGCGGTGGACAAAGCCCAGGTCCTGGAGCAGAAAGCTGCAGAGAAGGGGAGCGCGACACCTGCGCCCAAGGCCGAGGCCATCACGCAACCTGAAGCGCAGGCGGTCGATCCCGTAGGGAAAGCACCTTTGGACGATGCAATTACCTGTCTTGCACGCTCCGTCTACTGGGAAGCCAAAGGCGGGGCCTCTGCCGACATGGAAGCCGTCGCCAGCGTTGTCATGAACCGACTTGGCCATGAGGGTTTTCCAGATACGGTGTGCGCGGTGGTCAAGCAAGGCTCTGAAAAGCATGCCTGTCAGTTTTCGTGGTGGTGTGATGGGCGTTCGGATCAGGTAGAAGAGGACGCTCCTTATGCGATTGCCAAGGAAATAGCGCGAAAAGCGCTCAACCAAGAACTCACAGACCGAACCCACGGCGCTATGTATTTCCACGGCAAGAACGTGTCGCCCGACTGGGCCAAGGACTATATCAAAACAGCCGAGACCGGGAAGTTTCTCTTCTATAAGCCTCACGATGGCACAGCACGATAGGCCTTGGCTGAGCAGACAATACCTATCCGAATGGGCGGGGCGGGCGTCTACGAAACCAGAGGCCATTCGGCCAGCGGTCGATAGCGGCCTTTGTGCGACTCGAATAGGATGAGGTGTCTGGCGCTTAGGTGAAAGTCTGGTGGAGTGTTGGACTCAGGGACAGGTGCTCGATAGTCCCGCATCAAGGTCAGGTGAGGGCGAAACTCACGGGCGGCGTCCACAAACCCAAGGGGTAACAGCGCCTGTTGCAAGGCATAGACCAGCTGGCGTAAAACCCGTGGCGACTGTGCTGGAGCGAGTAATAAAACGTTGGATTGAGGCCATACATCCAGGCGGTCGAGAGGTACAGTCCACGGCCTGCCTGGCGTTCTAATCCGTGCGGCAGCGGCGCAGATGTCCGGGATTTGGCTCACAGCAACAGAGCCCAGAAACATCAGCGTCAAATGAAAATTTTCCGCAGGCACTGGGCGTCCGCCGCTTAGCTCAAGAGCGCTTCGCCATTGGGCGATGGCCCGGCGTTGTGCATCTGCGCAGGGCAGGGCGAAAAACAGACGCTTGAGCGGTTCGCCTTGCTCACGAGCTTCACGACCCATGCCTTGCCCCTCCAGGTCGCAGTTTGACTTGGTTGAAATGAGTGCCATTTGATCACTCACGATAGCGCAAAGCATCCGGTCAGGCTCACGCTACCGTAAGGCCCAGGCCGGACAGCAACATCCCGGCCTGGGCTCTCGAGATGATCGATCCCTTGAACAGCTTGGCGTCAGTCAGCTTCAGCCCTTGAAGACTGGTATCGCGCAGATCCGCATTGTCGAACCGCGCACCGTTCACTCGGGCATTGGCCAGGCTGCCACCGACGAACACCGCATGGCGAAAGTCGGCATCAGTCAGCTCCGCATCGGACAGATCAAGGTTGTCGATTTCCGTCTTGTAGAACGAGAACCCCGGCAAATACGCGCCAATAAGAAGCGTATCGCTGAACGTCATGCCAAGCGCCGACACTTGGGTGAAGTTGGCTTCGGTCAGCTTACAGCCGGTGAAGCTTGCCTGATTCGGCTCAGTGGGGAGGGTCGTACGCCTGCGGCGCTGTGCTGCATGTTGGTATCCAGGGCAAAGCTGTTAGCATGCTGGCTTCAAGCCATCATGGCGTGTCATTCGGAAAAGGAGTTTGCCCCCATGTCGCAAAACATCAGCATCGCCGTGATCGGCGCAGGCCGTACCGGCTCACCGCTGCTGCGTGAACTGCTGCAGTATGACTACATTCAGGTTCTCGGTGTCGCGGACCTTGATCCCAACTCCACCGGGATGACCTTGGCCCGCGAGCAGCAGATCCCCTGCTTCTCGGACCCGATAGCGATGGTCGAGGCCGTTGGCGAGGTGGATATCCTGGTTGAGGTCAGTGGTGATCGGGACCTAAAGGCAAAGATCAAGCAGCACTACGAAACTGCGGGCAACCGCCACACCATTATCTTGCATGACCTGGTGGCGCGGCTGGTGATTAGCCTCTGCGATCGTAGCCCGACCCTGGTGCCATCGCGACATCCCGACGATCACGGTATTGGCTGAGGGCGCGCGTTACGGGTAGAGATCCACCCAAAGCTGACGCCCAGGCTATGGAAAGTAAATCTACCCCGTTTTCCCGGGATCGATAAACCGGACAATAGCCTTACTCCTTGAGTGTTTTTTTCAGGTAGTAGCGCTGGTGTCCGGGCGGGCAATCTTCCAGCACGCCCATTATCTGGAAGCCCTGCTTCTGATAGAAGTCGGGCGCCTGGAAGCTGTAGGTGTAGAGGAACAAGCCCTTACAACCCCGACGTTGCGCTTCATCCTCTGCTCTCTTCAGCAACTTACCGCCTAGACCATGGCTGCGCAGGGTATCGTTCAACCAAAGATAGTCAATGTAGAGCCAGCCCATCCCGAAATGGCCGAACATGCCTCCTATTACCTGGCCGCCGCTATCGCGGGCATAGAGCTGGAAATCCTCGTAGGCGTAGGGGCCTATCTGCTCCACATTGAAGCGTTCCAGACCTTGGCGCACCACAGCCATGGCCTCGGCATCAGCGCCTAAGCTGAAACAGTAAGGGGTATCGGTCATAAGTTCTCCTGTGCGGCGTTGTCGGCAGAAATCAATACGCGGCATGATTGTAAACGCTGGATGGCGATGCTGCTTGCGCGACGACTCGCTTGCAAAACGCCGCGATCTCCAATGGATTGATCGGCCGACACGACTAATCCCCCTCGCAACTGATATTCACCCTGCAACTTTCCCGCAGGTTGCGCTCATGCATCAATAACCATTAGGGTTGACGACAACTGAGTCGCCCGGCGTGAATTACCCAAGGAGAGTTTTATGTCGTTCACCATTAATTCAATAAGTGCCGCCGACACAGACCAGGCAGCGGCGGCCTTATGTGAGTTGTGGCCGCGATACTCACCGGCTGAGATTACTTCGACAATCGACGAGTTACTTCGCCCCAATGGCTACAACCTTGTCGGGCTTTGGGAAGATGGTTCGACCTCAGCTGTAAGTGTATTGAGCTATAGGATTCAGTTTTCTCTCTGGTTAGGAAAGTCTTTCTACATAGTGGACATTGCGACCCTGCCTCAGTGGCGCGGCAAAGGCCATGCCTCGAAATTACTCGATTGGGCTGAGGCCGAAGCAGTGCGCCTGGGTTGCTCGGCCGTGCATCTTGACTCTGGGGTTGGCACGGATAGGAGCGCAGCTCATCGACTCTACATGCAGCGCCACTATCAGATTTCCTGCCATCACTTTTTGAAACGGCTGGCCTGAAACGGCCTGTGTTTTTCTAGCCTTCTGAATGAACTGCACGGGCTGTGTGAAAGCGCACAGCTTGGTGATTGGGGGTAACCCGGTCATTTG
>ERZ1463038.585-NODE-585-length-12833-cov-10.077320_pt1 | contig 12833 bp, 11 predicted proteins | sample MGYA00564479_ERZ1463038 | MGnify/ENA primary metagenome ERZ1463038 (study PRJEB39244, sample SAMEA3635134) | Helicobacter pylori | study: EMG produced TPA metagenomics assembly of PRJEB11511 data set (Assembly of a 5300-year-old Helicobacter pylori...
TTGCGTCAGTCGCCTGCATTGCACGCCGAATGATAGAACAGCGCACCTCGACTGGAGGTCCGAGTTCTGCCCTCTCGGATGCAGCCGCGTTGGCGCTCGCGAGGTAGGAGGCGACAACCTTGAACGTTAGCGCCTTCTCTTTGCGGCCGCGCTCCTCATAGGTGCTCGCAAGCGTGTAACACGGCGCGCGGATCGCGGCGTCGATGGTGTTGACCTGCTTGAGCAGTTCTCCTTGAGATCAACGCGACACCAAGTCCTGCAGAGGAGCAACGATAAACTTAGTCGCACACCGGATCCGTCGTCTTACATCGCGATTTATTGCATTGTAACGCGCTTCTTGATTATGATGATCAGTCAGCCATCAGGCGACTTTCTCTTCCGGACTGGGTGTGATTGTAGATCTTTCGAGTTTCCCCCTTGCGCACGGCATCAAAACTCCTCACCCGCAGAAGCCAAGATGAGCAGAGGAAGTCAAAAACCGTTCCGAACTCCCGCGCTGCGGCGGCGCAGCGTGCAGAGTGCTCGCAGGATCCACGATCAGTAGGGAGCGATGACTCGGTGCTGCGACGAAAGCTCGGTAACTCCAGGCGTTTAGATCTAATTTAGATCTAAGCATTACATTTAGTGTCATTGGTACGTCACAGTGTCCAGTGCTCCCCACTGAAGCCCTGGGAGGTCCTGGGACCCACGCGACGGCGGCCTGTTGACAACGCAGGACGACGCGTACCGTCCGGTACCGCGGGCTCCATCTTTCGGATATTTGTTCATAAACGTGGCCCATAAGCCAAGCTAAGCGCGTGGCAGCCTGGAGGACCCCGTCGACATCTTACAAAACCCAGAAGATGAGTGGCCTTATTCGGCAAGCGCCTGGTTTTGACGGTTTGACGGGTTACGTTCTCTTCGTTTACTAAATCGCAGCTCGAGCGTCGGTAAGCCCCGCATCCGAACTGTCAACCGTTCCGACTTTACAGTCACACTACTCCAATGCCGGAGCTTCTCGCCTGCCCTCCGTAAGCTTGTGCTTAAATTGGCTGTCGAGCCGGTGGACGCAAAGGTCTTTGGCGCAGGGAGGAGCGTGGACGTTCAGAAGCCGCATCGTCGACGAGCTGTGCAACGATCGTTAGTCTCCAAGCCATCCGCTTGCTTGAACACCAGCTGCACCTTTAAAGAACTCTCCTGAGCCCCTGCCCATTAGCGAGCCGGCGAGGACCAACCCTCGAGCAAACTCGCCTAAGCGAGCTCGGCTGACCTTCGCGACCGCGAGCCCATCCCAGCCACAGCCAGGATCCGTCCCCAATTCGAGACATACGTGCGCCAAACCGCCCGCTTCATTGGAGCTCGGCGCTAGTGCTCGCCCCTGCGGCCTTCTCGATCCGTGAGCAGTCTCGCCGGAGCCGCGCATCTCGCTCGTGTGAGTCCGCTGCTCCTTCCCCAGCCCTTCGCATTGGGCCCGGGCGCCGGGTTGTAAGCTGCAGGATCGATCCCCTCTTGGATCGACTTGATTCCGGGTGGCGCTCTCGAGTTGGCTGGGCGGAGGCGACGGTGGCGCGCGTCTGGCTCTCAAACGGCGTAGTTGGGAAAGCTGGCTAAAGTTCGGGCTCCAGGATGGGTCTGCTGGACTGCCAGGCATGTTCTGGCGGTCGAAGGTTCGCTACGGTGGAGAATGGGTGGTGGTGCGTCGTGGCTCGGAGGTGTCCGAAGCAACGCCGGCGCACCGCGACGAGAGCTGATTTCCGCTGCGTCCAGGCTCGGCTTCCGACCTCACACCGCGTCGCAGGTCCAGCCACGAGGCCGCCTATACCTCCCGACGCCGAGCCCACCCCGCCTGCTCGACCTCCCTTCGACCCTCGACTCGGCGCCTGCCGCGACATCGTCCTCGTCGCGCTACACACGAACCGACGACTCGGCGAGATTAACCTCCTCATTCAAAGGCGTCATCACCCACGCGAGCAATCTCAACACCATTCAAGTGGCTCGCGAGCTCGCCGCGACCACTTCGCGCCCTTCCGCGCCCGCCATTGACACAAGACACTTGTCGAGGTGACGACCTTATCACTCAAAACGGTTACGCCGAGCTGGGCATCCTGATATTGGTCCTGACAGGCACCCTCCGATTTGGCGGCGTGTTACAATGTTGGCCTCTACTCGTGGTCTAGTCTGACCATCAGGACCACTTCTTCCTTTGTTTTCTACCAGAAAAGGCACAACACTGCAGCTGCGGGCATATGCGACACCAGCTACGGACGCATCCAAGCTCTCTCTCTCTGCGCCTCGGTCTCGCCTGCTGGCTTCGGTGGCGTGCTCTCGTTCACTCGATTGCCCCCACCCGAGGCTCTTTAAGATTCGACCGCGAGCGGGAGAGGCTCTGTGTGGGTCTTCGGCCCAAACTCGCGCCAAAAACTTCCCCTGCTCTTGTATAATCTGTTCAGTATAGGACCCCCGGTAGGATCTGCAAGACGGGGCGAGCGAAGCCAATCAACATACGAGGTGTGTATCGATCGCGGACGGCTACGGTAACGAGTGATCGCCGCGTCAGCCACTTGAGTTCTCACGTTGCAGCAAAAAAGATCTATTCATGCAAACCTTTTTCCACAGAAAGAGAAGGGCGGATGCCGGAGGTGTGCGTCGCGAGGCGTTTTCAACTGCCGTCGTCGTCCACGGCCGCGACCTCCTGGTGGCGGCCTGACGTCTTCGCTGTCTTCCTTGAGGCTTGGCCGCAATTCCGACGATTCTATCGAAGGAATGTGGCGTACTTGCTGAACCAACGGGGGGCGCCGCCGCACAAGACAAGCTCGGCCTCGCGTTCTGTCTCGTGCACACTAACCAGTCTCATGATGCTCCTGGTATGGAACCGCCCTCGCACCAGCGACCGACCAAACCGCCGCGGCACCAACAGCGTCAAGGGCGTACACTTTAGGCGCCGATCATGATAACTCCACTAATAACCCGTCACTGTTGGGTTTCATGCGCTCGTTCTCCATTTTCTTCTTGCAAACGTAGCAGTATATGCAGGAAAGGTATTTATCAACGGGGAGGAGGTAACAAAGAATGTGAGAGGGAACAAGAGCTCCTGTCACCTCCGATAGTTCTTACTGCAGGAAATCACTCATGAAACCATGAGAATCAAAAACTACTCTCAATCTGTGCTGGTGATCAACGTTTCCGCGACTCATTACTGCGTCAGCGAGGCAATGGGACTCAATCTGCGAAAGCGGCAATTCGTTACCGGTTCGCGTCGGCGTGGGTTGACACGTCCAACACCTGATGCAAAATGATCAAACTGCAATTGAGTGCGATTACGCATATGCTCTGAGCACAGACGACAGGGAAGGCAGGACGAGGAGAGGAAATCCGCGCTAGCAGAGCTCAGAGCTTGAAAGCGATTATTCAACCGCAAATACTCTCATACTGCCGTTCCCAGCACGGGAGTCCTCCGCGTCTGGAGAGCTAGAAAGAATGTTGTCGCTGACAGTCTTGAGATCGACAAGGATCTCCGCTCGGCGCGCTCGCAAGCGTTTACCGCTGCTGGCCGCGCGATCGCCTTAGGCTCGGTGGGGACTGCGCTCCAGCTGGCACTCGCGACGGGCAACGGGCGAGCGTTGCAGCAATTTACACTCGACACGAATGTGAAGGCTGGGCGGGCTCACTCACTGAGGGAGGAATGTGATAATTAACCACGTAATCGGCATCCAAATAGGTGTCACTGGCATCGAAACAGGTAAGGAAGCCGTCCAGGACCGTATGACACGTCCAAAACTCATACGACTTCCTCGCTTTCTGCGAAGCGACGACAAGTCTTTGAAAAGGCCACACTTTTTCCACATTCTATCTTTCCTCAGTCACAGATCACAACGTCATTTCAGTTGACGCTTTAGGTAGCGTAAATGCAAGAGAGACCGGCATCTGTATGGCGTCACAGCGACCCCGTTCGTGTGCGGCCATCTACGTTCAAGAACGTGGAGGAGTTTGGTGACTTCACCTTTCAGGCGCTACAATTTATCCGAAGTAGCTAGCATACGGCGAGAAAGTGGTGTTGTCCCTTCTTGTTTTTTCAACAAACTACGAAAATACCATTCAACATAAGAAGCACGGCGCAAACGCGCAATATCGTGGCGCCGCCTGCTTCGCGTGCACTCCGGTCGCGAGCATCAGAGTGAGTCAAATACTAATAGGTCAGCTCGGATCGCACCATACAGTACCCGCTTCATGATGGGTGTGTATTTAACGCTACATCACCTTTTTTTAAGAGTATCCCTGCTCAACACTAGCATCTCATGGATCCCGGGTGGAGCAAAGTTCCCCAAGGATTGCGTTAGTCTATTTCGTATACATGACCTTGCAATCGTGTGCTGCTTGGAATTGACTTGACGTTATCCTATTCCGGCTTGAGTCATCACCAGCAGCTACCATCCAAAGCAACGAATAAATTCCAATAGCTAGCGCTGTTACTATCTCAATTAGAGGCGAGACACGATGCACGCAGTCTACGTAGTTGTGGTCAAATGAACGATCTGGTGTCTGTTAAGTTAATGGAGACGGAGAACGAGCGTGAACACGTCGAGCAGACGTGACCTGTGGAAATTGACAATGTCTGTCAGTACACGAACCACGGTAGTGATCTAACCATAGATTACACACGTTTCAGCTTGGAGTGCGTCAGCTGAATTGACCTTTTTTTAGTGACTCTCTGAGTCTAGCATGCCGAGACGCACCATATGCAGAGAGAGCTCACTGGGACGCGAGATCTTTTTCTTGCCCCCCAGGAACACAAACTTCGCACACATACCGTCGCGATAAGATGTCCCTTGGCTCTTCGTCAGCATTCCTCCTCGGTTTCCGAGGCCATCGCGCCGTCCGCGTTCCACGTAGCACCCTCGAAGGCTCTGAGGAGGCAGTCTCGTTCCGCGCGGCGACCTCAAGGTCAACCAGGCGGTCGACGCCTGAGACAAATACTTCCGCTGCGGCGCTGGCCCATTTCTCGAGCGGCAGGGAGGCCGCAGAGGACAGTGGAGTCCCCTGATATTAAACGTCCTCGTAGTTCCACGGGTCCTCAGGTGTCGTTGTCGTCCAGTCAAATGGACTCGAACCGATTGTCAAACAGCTGTCGGCAAACGTGCTGGCGCTCGGCGGGTTCGTGGTCATTCCTTCGAGGTAGGTTGGCATACTCAGAGACTGGAGTGGCTGGTTTTCTGGTAAGGGTGTCGAGGCTCCATCTAAGAAGGTGCTAGCACTGGATGGCAGTGGATCAGCTTGAGACCAGGGATACTGCGGAAGGCCGGCGGCCGGCTACTCACAGGTGCAGTGAACTATCAGGGGTATATGGCCAGATTTGCGATGCGACGAATCTGAAGCGTTCAATGAAGTGGGAATTCGAGGTGAAGAGGCTCTGACCTCGGCTCGGTCCGCTTGTCTCCGCCTACGAGTAACACGACCCTGGATCCACGAAACGGCCGTCAGAAGCTTGTCATCGAGCCTCAACAGCTCAACTGTCAAGATCCCGTAGCTCCGCTGCTTCGATCACGACCTGCTCGATCAACACTCCGCCCCACTGGTCGTCCTCGCGCTGAAACGGGTGCTCCGCAGTGCGCTCGACAGCTGTGAAGGAGATAAGGGAGTCCAGCTTGCCCGTACTTACAAAGTTGTATCACTCAAGCAGCACGCCATGGTCCCTATTGACTCGCTCCCCACCCGAGCTCCTCGCCGACATCTTAAACCACCTCGATCATGGCAGCGACCTCTCATCGTAGCGTGGAAAGATGCCCCGACCTCTGGGCCTTGATATTTGACGGGAATAACGTGGAAGATGGAGGGCACACTCTGTGCACTTGAGCCCGGCGACATCACAACGCGTCTTGTCAATAATTTCACGAAGGGGCAGTCTCCAGCGCAAGTCACCTCAGGCTTGATAGCGGAAAATCGCACGATGTCTTTCCAGCACTCGTAGCCAGTCTCATATCTACTCGAGATCGCGATGATCCGAAGGAAGACCTGGCGGACGCCGCGGGGTGCGCTCTCCTGGACGAGTGTGAGGAGCGCTCGATCTCGCTAATATGTCAGTATATATGGGTGTGAGTAGAACATGCGACACCTCATTCGGATCCTACTCTGACCCTTCCTCCTTCAGTACCCACCCGGGCCATGATATGCATGATGGAGGTGGAGACCAACGGACAGAGCTGAACGGTGGCGTATGAAGAAATGCTACACGTTGCAATTGTAAAGGCTGCTTCACACTTCTCCTTTGGGGCAGTCCCACAACGCATAAGGAACAGCCAGCTACCGGCCCCTCGGGCCGTATCAAACCCAGCGTCCGCAACAATCGGGACGCTTTTACCGACGGATGCCAAAGCTTCGTGCCTGCCGCAAGCATCAGGTACAGTAGAGGCTCTCATGTCAAAGCAAGGAAACTTGAGCGCTACCTTACTCGGATAATGCGGTCGTGAGATGCCGTGGCGAGTTGACAGTCCATTGGGATCCCGCGGAGGTTCCTGAGGCGTGATGACGCTCTGGTCAGAGATCCTGCTACAAGACGCTCTGTTGGTCTCTAAATCTTGTCCACATGGTTTTGTGACTGCCAAGCCAGCGTTCTCCCGGAGTTCAGACGATGATGATGGTGTCCTCATCGAGAGGAGCCTTGGCTCCCCCGTTGACATTTTTCCTTATCCATTTGATGTAATCACCCTGGGGTGGATTTCCTTCGGTCGTTTCAAAAAAATAACGCACGGCGGCGCACTTACCTCCGCTGGAACGTGTAGCGCCGCCTCGCATGGAATACCGGGTTGCTCTGCTCGCGAAGTCCTGGTTCCGACCTCGACGCCGTCTCAAATCTTGTCGTTGCGGCCGTTGATGAACTAGCGCTTGCTGATGAAATAATATGATCGTATGGAAACAGCTAAGGAGCCAAGCTCAGCGGGGCTGGGAGGCGTGACTCGCGTGCCTTCGGCTCATTGGGTGTGACTCGCGTGCCCTCGGCTCCTAGGTGTATCTCGAGTGCCTTCGGTCGGAACGTGGATCGCGTGCCTTCAACTTCGTGAAAACCTTGCAGACGTCGCGGCCCGGTGACGGAGCCGAAGATTGCAGCTCCCCTAAGCGTAGACCAAGTAGACAGCCCAAGCCGCGGCCGTGATCGCCCCTCCCGTCCCCAATCCAGCCTCAGTCCAAGCCTTCGCGATTCTCCGCGAATTTTGAACCGTCTCGACCTTCTCCACGCCACGATGGCGAGGTCGTGCTCGGCTTGTGCCTTCTCTGAGCGCGTTGAAACTCGAGTCTTAAGTCTCCTTATCCAGCACGATGTAGCCGAAGGCGAGCAGAAAATCGAGCGCTTTGGTCGCCATGAAGAGGTACAGGACGTGGTCGTACCTGGAAGCGCTCGAGGGTGTCTCGCGCAAGGAGAGGATGAGCTTCGCAAGCTCACGAGTAGGGCTTGCCCGTAGGCGAGAGGTCTTGAATAGCACCCGAGGCAATCGCGACTTTAACGTGGCCGCCGTTAATGAAGGCTCTGGATTCAGAGACAGACTTTTGTATCGCAAAAGGATGTCGCTAGGCTCCGGCTTGCCTTGATAGCATCCCTGTGCAGTCCCGATGTGGGCGAGCGTCGGGACCAAGAGCGGCATTGACATTGGGAAAGGAGGTGGGCTGATAAACAGCCCAGTATCCAGTACAGCTGCATTCTGGCTGGATTGAGTGGGTAATATGTTGAATGGGTCAGCCGTGACGAGCCGTGAGAAAGAGGGAGGGAAAGCTCACAGTGCCACTGCATTGGCCGATGAGAACCCGGTGAGTGCAAAGATGAGGCTGACACAGAAAAATTCTGAAACTGGAAAGAACGCTTCTCATTCAAACGGGCTTCCTACACACATAGTGGATGCGGTAGCCGTACCGATCCATGAACAGCCTGTATTTAGCAAAAGTCAGTTGGCGACCACATACTTCCGTTTCGGACTCGACCGACCCGGTAAGAGGTGCCAAGATAATCAGAGAGACTCGTCCGACCAGCGGACAGCAGGCCCTGTTAATCACTCTTCTGGGCCGGAGACAAGAGATGCCGTACCGCCCTCCAGTTGTTGTAATCACGTCGCCTGGAGCGACCGGTAGCGTTCGACCATCGCGATTGAGAGAAGCTGCGGGTGAAAGAGCAGCGCAAATCTACACAAACTCCTTGTAATCACAGTCTGACGAACGACCGGTGCTGTATCTGTGAATGATGCTGAGATTCGTGCGTCTCGTGCGTCAAAGCCTTGACATAAGCGATCAATTACGCGATAGTCGAACTTCAGGATGGTGATTTTTGCGCGCCGCACGGATCAGCTTTCGGAACATGGTTCGCTGTGACCATTGAACCAGGTGACGCCTTTCTGGTTCCAACGCTCACAGCTCGGCAAGACGGGTTAGTGGCGGGGTATTTGAGCACACGTTACGGACCGAGGGACATCTCGGGAGCCTCTCGCGACTGCAGACCAAATATAAATATACGGTAAGCCCTGTAAAATTACACTTATGCACGAGGGAATGTTAGGCCTCAAATCTCAACCCAGATCCTTGTGTAAAGGAGCACGCAGCTAGGAGTGCTTATGCGGGGCCATGCAGCTCAGGGTTCAAGAGGCTCGATGCAAGAGACGTCGCCCTTGCTGGCCGAAGAAGCCGGCTGTCGACCGAGCGCGGCCCGATATCTGATCCTCGCAAGTAGGTGTCCGGATGACGTTACTGCGCCGATACCTCTTGCCTAACTCCACAATTCCAGACCGTGCATCCGTTGCTGTCCCGAGAAACCTTAATCAATCGCACGGACGCAGACCTGAAGACCAAAGTCTATGCTGCGGGACTGCTTTTTCATTCGTCGCACAAGCCTGTCTCGATTAAGAAACCTTTGACATGAGGCAAAAAGTTGGGCAAGCCAGGCGCGCCACGCTCTGTGCTGACAGCAGGGCAGAGGCGGAGGAGATCGCTAGGCCGGCGATGAGCGCGACGAGGGAATGTCGATCCGGGAAGCTTTCAAGCGTCTCACTCAAGAGTCCGTGATAAACGGGCCCACGCCATCGTCACGGCCCTTACCGGCACAACAGGTGGTTTCTGATCTCGCCAAATTGTCGCCCCCCAGTTCGAACACCTGGCAACGACCGCGATCACATTCAAGTGATTTGCTTAGTCATCACTCTCGCCTTCTGCTAGCAGAAGCAGTGAATGCGCTCGCAGATGCGAACTCGTCCACCGACGCACCGGCGATCGCCGACCTATCAAGATTCAAACATACTCTTTCACTACACGTCACTTCACGCTCAAGTGCGAACGTTAATTTGCTTTCCTTTAACCTCAGTACGCGCCGAGCAACGAGAAGAGCCATAGTTATCCAATCGTTAGTCATCTACCGACGATGTGAAAGCCGAGCCTGTGAGCGACGAGAAGACGCTTGTGAGCATAGGATGCAGCCTGCGAAGAGTATGTCTTGCTGATCTCACCTCTGACGTAAGCTGCGAAATGTCACCTGCCGCGCAAACAGCGAGCGCTCTCCCTCCTGAACAGCTGTTTCACGAGCGGTGACCGATGCCTCCGCATCTTTGAGTGCTTGCTCTCGGGCTTCTCAGCCTAGCTGAACTGAAGGGGGCCTAACATTCGACTCAGCGCGGCGTCAACAGCTTGAAATGGGACAACAGTTACGCTCCGTTCGCGGTCCACCAGCTCGCAGTCTCCGATCGGGCAAGTAGTTCAGCTGTTGACAATCGGCGTTCCGGCTAGTGTAGCGCAGAGATGTCAGCGATATGACGATCGGTGTCAGAAAATGAACCTACCGAAAACGACAGGAGGCTTCCAATTACGTTATGAAATCCGTAGGCAAAATTCTGTGGCACAGGCTGTAACACCGGGCGACGGGTCTCGCGGACACGAGCAGTCGACGGCAGCCTGATCTCAAGGAGAGTGATGAGCGTGAGGATGACTTGCGTGAGGAGACACTTATCGCACTCAAGATGAATAAGCTCGTAGAGCAGGCAGCCAAAGCTGTACATATCCGCCTTGGAGCTGTATGAGAGTCCCCGTGCTAATTACTGACGCTCTTCTTCGTTAGCTACTTGAATATATCCTAATAGCAGATCTGCTCACTGGGGCGTGGTATCCTGGAGTCTTGAAGTTCAAGCACCTATGAGTCAGGCGTCTCGCGCTACTAGCTCATAAGTTCCGGCGACTCACGCCAACAGCGAAGCGGGCCATCGTCGTCTTGAGTCCGAGAGCTTTCCCGAGCCCAAAATCGGCAAGCTTTACGTTACCATCAGCCATTACTAGAACTGCGAAGGACTTTGCATTACTGACGCGTCTCTGTACCTCATCTAAAGTAAATGACTCACCGTTCTCTGGCTTGATGTCGCGGTGCAGAATAATTGGTTTTGTTGCGGTGGGCGTGTGACAGTAGTGAATACCCAATGCAACCTGGGAAGCAACAGATCGCAACATGATTTCCGAGATTCGATTCCTCCCTAATTGGAGAGCAAATGAGTGACTGTCGAAAACGAGGAATACACAAGTGAGAACTCGGACTCTAAGTACTCACCCTTGAGTGCTCAGATCGCCGATCAGGTTGCGCAAGTCACCCTTTGGACAGTACTCCATAACGATGCAAGTCGCTGCAAGGCTTCCAACTACTTCTTTCAGCGCTACCACACAGGGGTGTGCAAGCTGTCGAAGGATTTGGGCCTCTGCATGGAAGAGTGCAACCTCGGTCGGACCTGCGCGTGATCGGAGAACCTTGACGGCATACCACTAAGCGTAGTGGGTAATTGCTCACTATCCTTTACTAAAACCCAAACGCTAATCGACACCAAAGAGGGAGAGCACATGTGCTTACGTGGCCATCGACTTTGCGGACGGCAAGGTACACCTTGCCGAATCCACCCTCTCCCAGAATTTTTCGGATTTGGTATTTATCGGTAATAGCCTCCATCGGACTCGAAAGTGCAGTGGAAGGAGGATGATTGTATAGGGAACTAAGGGCAGAACAGCGAAGTGGCGTCTTGAAGCCTTGGTGAACCCCTATGTTGACGTTAAGAGACATGGGACAAAGGGAATGAACAACCCAAGAGACAGACAAGGTAGCTGATACACACAATAGACGCAGGCTTGGACAAGGCAGAGTGCAGCTGCAACGATGGTACAAGATTGATACCCATACCATTACCAGCGAATCTAACCCGGACAACGACCGCATACGGTGCGGGGCCGTCATTGCGGTAGGTTGAAGAAGCTGCTGGGGGATTATGTCCAAATTTCTGGTATCTTTAAAGTGACTACAATACAGCTGACCCCTGTCTGGTTTCCGTTTCGACAGCCTAAGCTCACATCTTATCGTGAGGCCAAGGCCCGCTTCTCGTCCTACCGGGTTTGTTATCTTAGCGGATGCTCTTGAGTGTACAAGATATCTAAGGTATCAAAGAAAACCCCTTTACCGAGTCCACTGCTAGTGTCAAGGCGCACCGTGTCGCGTTCCTCACCTCCACTCTAGCACCGGCTCTCCCAGAGCTGGCGCAGCCCCGTCCTTATTGTACGACGAAACTGAGAGCTCATTGATCATAGCTCAAGGTATATCCCTAAGGCCCTTGGATCGAGCGCGTTACATGAAGCTGCTGGCGTCTCAACTCGGCATACTGTTTGTTACGTCTGCCCCGATCCTCGACGTGGCGCTGAGGGAATACCTGAGTTGGTAGAACAGTGGGCTGACCAGAAGATATAGACGGCCAGCGCTCACCGTTCCAAGCATCCGAATTTAAGCGCTTGCAGACTGATCTCACGTTCGGGCTGTGGCTTAGCTGAACTGTGGATTGTGATATTTGGTTTGGTTTTCGGAATGGCTTCAGAGCTCCCATGATACCCCGCACTATGGACCTGGTACACCCTGGTGTCTTGCACCGTGCGAGGTTGCAAAGTCTCCTTGGCGCCGCCTGAAGATTGTGCCCGATAATAAAAGTGAAGACGGCCTCATACTATACCCAGACACTCGTATGTGCTTCTTTCGGTAACCGTGACGTCTGCCTTCAACTAACCCTAACCCCATTCATAATCGAAACACGCTTTTGAGCGTCGATGTTGCACGGCCTCACCAGTGGACCGGGTGTGGGGCAACGGAGAAAAATGTACATTCCCCTTCTACCACCGATGGACACGGAGCATGCGTCCCTAGACCTCATACGAGCTTTCGCTTCGATCGCTCGAACAGAAGTTCGAGAATGAATACTGACTTCGCGCTCAGGTGCGAGAACGGACATTGACATTGCGCTCACCAGGCCTTTGTTGAGGCTTAAAATGTCATTTCCGCGTTTCTGCATATCTTTAGCACCTGAAAACGCCTTAGCAGGACACAAGCATCGGGGCTCCTGTAGACGCATTCGACGGACGGCGATTATTTCAAACGAGACAAAGGAGGCGGAAGATTGCAGGAACGTCAAACTATGTCTCAGCTCCAGGCGGGAATACCCGCCCCATACATAACCCTGACCGAAACCGTCTGAGACAAACTACAACATCTGAGGCAAACTATTCAAGTTCAAGGCTGTACAAAAAGACAGGCACAGTGGCTTGAGACCCTCGATCTATCCGAAGGACATAGATGCCCGGAACCCCTGGTGGCGGGGTCCGGCGGATGTCTTGCAGCGCGACGAACAAGGCGAGTACCACAATGTCACCTCCGACGCCGGCTCCTTCACAGGCGGGTATGCTACTTTTGCACCAGCCGCTTTCCAGGTGCATACAGAAAGCAGGAAAGGAACCTTAGCGAAAGCGGCTGAGTCAGCTGGAAGATCCACTGATGAGCTGGGAGATCGGAAGAGCACACGTCTGAACTCCAGTCACCC
>ERZ1463038.588-NODE-588-length-12821-cov-14.931929_pt1 | contig 12821 bp, 14 predicted proteins | sample MGYA00564479_ERZ1463038 | MGnify/ENA primary metagenome ERZ1463038 (study PRJEB39244, sample SAMEA3635134) | Helicobacter pylori | study: EMG produced TPA metagenomics assembly of PRJEB11511 data set (Assembly of a 5300-year-old Helicobacter pylori...
CAAGATCCATCGCGATCATTCCGCCAAGGCTCGCACCGACAATCACCAGGCTTCGTGGGTCGCTCCACCCAACTGCGTCGAGCAACACGACCGCGTCGCCCGCCATTGCCCGGGACGTATACAGCCCTCTCGGCGAGGTGCTGTTCCCGGATCCGCGATTATCGAAAACGAGCACTGCAACATTTGGAAGCGATGCAAAGTACTCCACCTGCTTTATCCAGCTGCGAAGAGCACCGTCAGCTCAGTTCGAGTCGCGGCGAAGTGGCCCCGTTGGCAGCTCACGCAAACGACGACGCGTTCAGGCTGAACTGCAGCGTCAGCGGCGCCTCTGGAGCATCAAGGTATACATGTACCCCATCACAAAGACCAACTTCACCGCGTCAGGTGCCAGAGATCCGTGAAGCTCTGCGACAGGTGAGCGTCGGCTCACTTCGGGTCGCGGACCTGGGCTCACCGTAGTACAGGTTCTGTGCAGGCTCACCCTCGGGCGACGGCATGGGACAGTGGCCTCTCCTTCGACAAGTATCAGGGTTGAAGATGGTCTGCAGTGTGCAGGGCGCCTGAACAGCACCGTCAGCTCCTCGCCGGGGCCCCGCCCGCCGGGCCAGCAGCGGCTGGAGCTCACCAGGGTATAGCTCTGAGTGAAGCTGGGCTGTGGTGAATTGAGGATGCTGTGGTGTGAGATGGCCAGCTTCGTCGAGAGCGGTGCTCTTGTCAACGCGCTGCAAGCGGCGGTGCGTCGAGAGCCCGGCGCAGGTGCGGAGTGGCGCGTTCGCCGGGGCATCGAGACGAGCCGCATTCGTGAACGCTTGTGACTTGCGTGAGCTCTTGAGCTTTCGTGAGGTGTAGAGTGTGGGGCTGGAAGGTGAGGAAGGCCATCAGCGACGCACGCCGCCGAATTGAAAGCACGTGCGCTCCTGCGCCAGTACGCGACCACCCAATAGCATGCCCCGCCCAAGTATTTCTTGTCTATGACTACACCAAGTGAAGGGTTTTTTGATCCTTGATGATCGATTGGACTCCTGCCCATGTCAGACTCGGGGATGGACGCCGGCGGGGGGCCGGGTCGACCGCCCTTGGAATGTGTTCTGACGGGGTACTCGAATTGGTTCAGACGGGAACGCAACGGTGGGCAAGAAGGAACGCGTTCGCGGGGTGTTTGAAAGCAGCTCTACGCGCCGGTCCGCCGCTCCGTAGGCCTGCTCTCCCTCGCTCCTACCAGCACCACCCACCTGGCGACGCCCTCGCTCTCCTTTACCCACGTGCTTAGGGGGGCTGTCGCGCGACCACCACGTCGCGCTCCTCCGATGCTTCGCCCACATCGCAACCTCTCACTCCGTAATCCGACCTGCGCGCATCTACACCCCTCTGACACCGGTTCGATCCGCTCCTACACGTTCGTCACTCGCCTCAGGGCCCTCGATGTCGACACTGACTTGCGGCACTCGAACGGAGTCGTGCTGCTCCACAGCATCCTCGTTTTGACGCCCAACCTGGTCACTCTCGCCATCACCTTTTGGTATGAACAGTACGATTGCGAATCCGAATACGATCCCGTGGATTCGGTCTCCCTTCCGCACCTCCAGAACCTCTCGCTCCGCGGATGTTCCTCCACAACGATGATGGCGCTTCTCTCTCCTTCAACGATTTCTCAGGTCACCCACCTTTTCTGGAGGGACGAAGACAGCCCAAACCCCTCTATACAACCCATGTTATGCGCAACCTTACAAACTCGACAGACGACGTCCGCGACATGGTCGCCGAGATGGACGGCTGTACCGCGCTCGAAGTCTTCTCGTGCGACGTGCCTCAAGGATCAGCGATTGGGCTTTTGCCTCACCTTGCCATCACCATCCGCACACTCATTTTCGACGATGATGCCTGCGGTGTTGATTCCGCGCACGACCTTCTCAGCGACGTCGCGGGCCGACCGACAGGACTTCAGGTGGTTTGGCTGGGCGATACGAGCCGCGCCCTTTACGACGACAAATTCTACTGCGAGGATGAAAAGGAGAAGTTCGCGGAGATCCTCGAGGTCTGCGGGCGAGCCGGGATCGAGGTCGATCGTGAGCACAAGTGTACGACCGTCCCGCCCAACGCAAGCTGATACCACTCCATCCCATTTCAGTCAGGGGAAGAATCAAGAAAGCCTCAGTCACTGGTGCAGTTAAGGAACCCTGATGTCAATGAATCTCGCCATTCCCGACGACTTGCGCAAGGCTCGCCGCGGTCCCTTTGCACTCTCCCTTACTCAACAAGCTCGAGTCACGACTTCTGGCTGCTCGGAAGAGAGAGAGGAGAGCACAATGTCTGGACGAGAGCACACGAATGCCGATTTCGACTCCCAGCAAAACATCAAGCGGTAGTTGGAACAAGCGAACAAGAGAGTGCCCGACAAATCACTCATCGTCCTCGTCGCTGCTGTCGTCGCGACCCCGCTTCTTGCCCTTGGCCTTCTTCTCCTTGGCCTTGGCCTTGCGCTCCGCGGCCTTCTCGTCCAGAAGGTCCTTGTCCTCCTCGGTCATGACGCTGCAGACCTCGACCTCGACGCCGGCGGCGGTGAGCTCCTGGATCCAGACTTGCTGCGTCTCCGACAAGCGGTCGCCGGGTCCTGTCAGGAAAGCAGGTCAGCTCAGCGCGGGCTTGCGATGGATGTCGCGCCTGGACGCACCCTTGACCTCGACGAAGACGGCGCGCTCGGTCTTGGGGTTCCAGAGGCTGTGAGCACGACTGCATCAGTGCTTTGATTCGTAATTAAATCCAGTAAGGGAAGCACCAGAGGTCCGGGATGCCTCCGGTGCGTGTGGCGTAGTCCTCGCAGAAAAGGCGCAAGATGATGGCGAGTGCGGCGCCACCGATGCACTGGCGAAGACTTGTTAGCCGGGGTTACCGGGAATAAAGGTGATGGCACGAACGGTAACGATCTCGTCGAGGTCCGCCTTCGAGTACTTGTCCCACGCGACGCCGACGCAGAAGGTGCCCTTCGGCCGCTCGCGGTCGTCCGGGTGCGACATGAGCTTGATGGCCTTTCCTCGGGCGATGGCGTCGAGCCGCTTCTCGATGAGGGGCTTTCGAACTGCGAACATCAGCGGATTAGCGGTGCGCTCAGAAATTTGAAGGTGAACGGATGGCGACCAATCGTGAAGGCGTCGGTGGCGAGGTCGAGGGGCGCAGCCTGATAAGCCGTCTCGAACACGCCGTCAACGTCCATGAAGAGGATATCATAGAAGCAGAGGGCGAACTGTGCGGATTCAGGCATCAGCTGCCGCAAGAAGCAAGCGCAGACGGGTCGAGGTACGATGGTCCGGAGAATGCTACCCTCCGAGTGGATGCTGAGAGGCGCAATTGTGTCAGAGTCGAGAACTGGATTGCCGGACATTTGGAAAGAAATCACGCACCCCTTGAGGCCTTCGTAGTCCGCGTAGTACTCGAGCGCGAGGGTCTCAACGCTCACGCCGCTGTCCGGGTCCCTGCCCTGCCACACAGACTTCTTGCCAATCTCAGGATCGTCGATGCGCGTTCCGACGATGACCCTCTTCTCGACTTTGGCGCCGGGCTTAGCGTACTCGTGACGCTTCCGCTCGTCGACCTTCTGCAGACTCTCGATCCGCTTCACGCGCCGCTGAAGAGACGAGACGTAAACTGGCGTCCCATGGACATGTTAATACTGTTTGTGGGGCGAAAATGAATCGGGCGGGACTGACTGAGGTGGGTGTACGGGTCGTCCAGTCCGCGTAGGCACACGTCGAGGGCCTCTGCTCGCCTGGCGGTCGCGAGCTTGACCTTCTTCTTGTCCGAGAGTCCCTCGGCGCTTTCCTCGTCCGACGGGTACTGCATGAGGACGAGGGCGAGGCGGTCGTACCACGCGCCACGCTTGCCGCGGCGGAACGTTTTTTGCTTGAGGAGCGCCTCGAGGAAGTGCTTCTCGCGATCGTGCTCGCCCTGATACATACCGGTTCAAAGTCAGATTTAGGAGTGTTGATCTCAAAAACGAAGAATCTCACAAGTCGAGCGTACAAGGCCGCTCCCTTGGCGATGACTCGGGTGAGTGGCCAGCCTGGAGGTGCCGAATCAGCGTCTGCGCCCATCGAGGTCAAATGAGGCACGTACCTGGGTCAAATCGCCTCCGGTAGTAGAAGAGCGCTTTCTTGTGCTCGTCAGGTTCTTCGAGGTCCGCCCTCGCACCGACTCGCACCGCCTCGCGCCACGGCTTGTAGGCATCTTCAGCGAGCTTGACGCCGGTTCTGAAGACGTCCTCCTGCTCCCTCTTGAGGTCGTCGGCTTCCTTAATCTGCGCTGGGGTCCTTTCCTTCTTCTTCTGCCTGTTGTCGCCGTCCTTCTCCGGTTTGGGCGCGGCCGGCTGACGGAACTTGGTCTCGACGACCGCCTCGATGTCGCGCTCGGCGACGAGCGCATCCTCAAACTTGAGCAGCGTCTCGCGGTCGGGAAAGATGGCGAACGTCCGCCTGACCTTGTATTCGGGATAGGTGCGCTTGCCGAACCGGGCGAGGAGCGACGCGGTGAGCGACGTCGTGCCGGTCGTGCTCTTGAACGCCGTGCGGTGGTAGACGAGCGAGAGCCGGTCGAAAAGCGAGACGTACGTGGCCGAAATCTGGATGCAGGGGCCTTTATTAAAGAAAAAAACTGTGTTAGATGAGTGCAAGTTGCTCGACGTGCAAAGCTCACCGATGATTTTGAGGGCGTGGGTGGCGACGACGCTCGACTGCTTCGCCTTGTTGCCCTTCGAGTCAAAGCTGAGCCCGACGAAGCCCGGCTTTGCGCCAGTCGCCTTCTCCTTGCCCTTGAACGACGAGGTGAAGAACGAGAGCGTGGCTTGGTTCGAGGTCTTGAGGAGGCCCTTCGTGTAGTCGCGACGCTGCGAAGGCGTCAAGCTTGAGCTGTTGGCTCGATGAACGCGCCAGACCTCGACTCACGCTGCCCTTCCCAGCGGGAACTTTCATCTTCTTTCCGAGCGTGACAATCTCTTCTTTGTTCAAGAGCTTGAGAAGCTCTTCCGACGTGCCCTCGGCGAGCGTGGCCTCGTCGAACGCAAGGCGCGAGAAGTCGGGCTCGCCGGCGCCGGAGGTCATGGCGACGTCTCCCTCGTCGTCCGACTCGGTCAGGTCAATCATGTTGGTGTTCATGGTGGGCTTGGGCGAAGACGGTCCCGCGACGCCGGACGAGCTCGAGCCCGGGGTCGACGCGCTGCAGAGGGTGGCGCACGCGAGCTGGAGGTCGGCGATGTCGGCCTCGTAGCCGATCGAGCTGAGGCGGATCCAGCCGTGCTTGCGAAGGTAGAGCCTGACGAACAGGTAGCGCGCCTCGTCTGCAGGGTGTGGTCAGCTTGACCAGACCTTCACCCGCTGAGTCGACCGGGCACGCACAGTCGAGCTCCTCGAAGCGCCGCACGGCCTCCTGCTCCGCCTCGGTGAACAAGTGCGCCTCCTTGCCCGGCCCGAGCACGGCAGCGACCATCTCGTCGACTGCCTGCACGTAGAACGACACGCGCTGATCCGGTGGTGCGTCGAGCACCTCGCCCGCGATCGACGTGATCGCTGGAGTCGGCTCGCGGGGAGGGCTGTCCGGGGGCGTCGAGGGGAACATCGACGGGCTCCTGCTGTCCCGAGCTCCGGGCGTCTCGCTGGGCGAGCGCGCCATCGTCAGCCAGTTGGTGGGAGTGCAGGGGACTCGAGCGCGCAGCAGTGGCAGCAAAAAGTCACGTCACGCCGGGTGGTCGCGTCGCAACGCGCCTTGATTTCTGCTCGAGATTAGCATTTCGAGAAATACAGGATGCCCATCGTTAATGACAAAGGTTAGTCAAAGATTTTTGGTTGGGTGCGGGCGGGTTGAGCGCTCAGCGGCGATGCTTTGCGGCGCGCGATTCAGAGGCCTGCATGCTGCTGAAGTGCGGGAATCAATCACGCTCGGCTGCTTCCGGGTCTGGGTATGTCATGCCACTAGTCTGCACAGTATGCTTCATTGCTCACAGTAGGTACGGGCCACTTGGAGGTTTCTGCTCTGAAATCTGGCGGGATTGAACTTCGCGTGCGGCGAGCTCGGGTGCGAAGAACTGAACCCCGTGTTCAGCTTCCAGGATTTGCACTTAGTAAGAAGATGATAAGAACAACATTTTAACAGGCAAGCGCTCAAAGTTCACGAGGAGTGGTTGGCGCGCGCATCACGGTTCCGGCGGGGAAGTAATCCCTCCGCGTGATCAATCTAGACATTTTGTCCTCCCTGTTGACGGTCTTTACTCCTTCCGTGTAGTGACGCCCTCTCTTGCCCCATTTCGTCCCGGTCTTCGCCCATCTCAACGCTGCGCTCGACCTCGACATCCACCCGGATCACGTTCGCCGGCGATTTGCTTCAGCTCCGCGAGCATGACGTACGCAGATATCCTGCATCGTATATCGCGATGGAAGTCTCAATCTTGTTGTCTGCCAGCGCAGGGGCGGAGTTGAGCCCCTCCCGGATGCGGTCACGCGCGGAAAGCGTTGCGAACAAACTGATCGCATGGAGCGATGAGAGGGGCACTTTTACGGCCAGGTTAAGTGACTTCAGCTTTAAGGCTCTTCTTTGACTGCAATGAGATGTTGGACGCACACCAGAATGCGTAGGCGACTGCGAGGGGAAAACAGTCGCCATCAGGCTCCGGAAACAAGTACACTCACTCACTATCTTCGGTCATGTAGTCCGCCGTTGGAAAGCACACCGTGAGGATTGCTGTCATGTAAATTTTAGGGGAGTAAATGTAGCAGCCGAGTAGATTAAGTGGAAGGAGTTAAAGGACACCATGGCATCAGCGGCCGCGGCGACAAAAATCGAGCAAAAAACACCCGCGACTAGGGATACCATTGCTGTCGGTACAGCAGACTCGATGGACAAGTATATGAGGCTCATGAGCGCCCCGTCCGTTTTCGCATTGAAGCCCGCGAGCCTGCTCGAAAGCAACGTGCACATCGTGACAGAGATGATGCAGTCGACGATAAAGGTGCACCACATCCAAGTTTGTATGGTTCCAGTTATATCAGTACATACCACGTACATACCTACACCAAGTCGAGAACACTCGACAATCTCGCGGCTTGAAATCTGTCTCGCGCAAGGTAATCCGCGACAGACCAGAGATAGTGGACTTACAGCAAGCACAGTGAACCACGTGAGTGGGAGAGATTTTTCTATAGTTCCAGTGACATCTGTTCCGCTTGATATCGTCAGCGTCTGCATCCGACGACGTTCGCCCGGTGAGGTGAAGAAGACAACCCGCATCTCCACCCCAAGCCGACGACCCCCATGGACCCCACCAAAGCCATCATCATCGCGCACACCATGAACGAAATCCACATGGTGCGCACAACACGGCTTGTGAGCAACTGTTGAGTCGGACTGGAGCTCAGCTCCCTCACTTCCCGGTCGAGCTTGTAAAGACCACCTACCGACAGTGCTCGACTCACGAACACAGCTTGTACGAGTATTGCAACGATCGCGGGAGGGATTGGGGACTGTGCGTCGATTGGAGTTATCTGCTCGAGCTCCGCCGCTGACCTGTACTGACTGTTGCGGCCGAAGTGCGTTGAGCAGTCGAGCAGAGAGCCAAACATAATAACGCACTGACATAAGACCCCACTTCCAGATTTCCCCCAAGGATGTTCCACAGGACCAAATGAGGAAAACGAGCACTGCCCAGACGGTGATTTGCAGCGGCCTCGGATCTCTTGCTGCCTGAGAGGAGCGGAAGTACTGCCGAACGCAGAGAACATTTAGCCTAGGGGAAAAACTGGACTCAGATTCAAGTCTGAGTACCTGCAGAGCATTGGAAAAGACGGCCCCCGCGATGAATAGCTCCATCGCGCTGCCCATGAGGATGGGTCCTGGCCAGACGCATCAGCGGCTGCGCCTCACCAAAGATTGGGAAACCCTCGCTGATCCTGTGCTCCCGCAGATCCTCATCGCTTGCCCGAAAACGGAGATCTCACCAAAGTTTCTCGGAACGACAACCCGCACCGCTAGTCCAGTAGTCTGACAAGCGAGGCCAGAGTACTCGGGACGAGTGTGGCGCGAGTCCCCGCCGTCCGGCCGAGCGACCAGCGCTCAAGCAAGGCATCTCTCCGTCTCTCCGGAGCAGGACGTCTCTCTCTCAAATGATCTCAAAGCATCCCATCTGTGTGGCCAACATTTCGATTGGCTACCGAACACGGCATAGTGATCCAGCTTCCTTCCGCGCGGCCTGAGCGAGCATCGGGCGAGACGTTGACGGTAGAGGTGTAGCTCGTGGGACCCAAGTCCGGCGTGCACTAGTTGCAGAGCCTAATCGAGTTAAGCAATCCGGGTCAGCGAGCAGTTCTCGAGGCCCGATCTTGAGTTGCGAGGGGTCGTCGACGGTCGACGGGGTCAGCGATCTTGGTGGAAATTATAATGATCTCATTTCGCCTTGATTGGACGATAAGAAGTAGCAAATAAAACGCAAGTATGCAATCATCATGTGTAGGGAGGCGTAGGAACCGAGTCCGGGAAGCTCGAGAGGCGCTCACCTGGACGATCTTGGCGCAAACGATGACGGGGTCGGAGAGGAGCGAGCATACGATGACCACGCGACGTCGCCGTCCTCCTTGAGGAGGGTGAACTTGAATCTCGCAGAGCTCGCCGACGCGACCGAGCGAGCGCGAGACGAGGGCCGTCTTGGCCGGAGCAAGGGGCGACGAGGGTAGACGAAAGCGTGCAGCCTTGACCGATCGGGTGGGTGATCCGGTGTTGCTCAACGGGAGGGTCCATGAGACAGCCTTCACTGAGAACGGACGGGTCGAGTTAGCGAGAGAGGGGGGAACGCGAGCATCGGCGACACACGTGAAATTTTTACTCCACTGCTTCAGTATATTGAGCAAGGTTGGACGCGTTTAGCCCGCCCGCTGCGGCTCCTGGAACGATGCGCAGGTCAGCGCCGCGAGGCGAAAGGTTTTGCGGACCGCATCGGCGTCGAAGAGCGGACTGGAGGCCTTACCAAAGCGATAGTGAGCAGGCGGGATAAACATCCTAGAGCAGAAAGGAAAACGGCAGGCGGATGCGGAGAGAAGAGCGGCTGCGAGGGCGCGGCTTGAAAACCAGCGAGGCTGCTGACCTAAGCATGCGCCGTCGACTGCGGGAGCGTTGACCGGGCGCAGGCGGCTGTCCTCCGCACACACGATGGTGTCGCTCGTGTCGGCGTCTCGCTCGCTGCCGGACCTCAGCACGCTGACCGCCTCGAGCGAAGAGGACGACCTCTCCCCGACGGAAGCGCCACCGAGTCCGCGCGAGCTGCACTCGCGCTCACCGTCCGGACCGGGCCCTTGCACGCCGTCGCGGTCGCCTTCGCCTTGGGACGAGAAGGATTACCTCGAGCGGACACCAAACGGCCGCCGCCACGCCTCGTCGTTCGACGACGACGCGCCGGACCTCCCGGACGACCTCCGCAATGCGCTCGGCACGCCCAAGGGCAGCTACGACTCGGGGCGCCAGAGCCGCAGCCGCAGCGAGAGTCCAATGAGCCTGTTTCGGGACCAGGGTGGCCATCGTCACGAGCGGGAGCGCACTGAGGACGATGACGACGACGAGCGCGACCCCCGCCGCCGGAGCGAGCGCACCGAGTTCACGCTGCACCACCCCGGCCCGTCCGAGTTCTCAATCCACTCGGCGCCGGCAGACTTTGACTCGCCCGCGCCGAACGGCGAGGAGCGCCAGGACTACGCCGACTCGCCCAGCTCGGCGACGAGCCCCTCGACGGCGCGCATCTACGAGTCGCGACGGGGGTCCAACATTGCGTTTCGGCTGCCGTTCTCGTTGTTTGAGTATTTGCAGGTTAGAATACATCGTTCGTATCGGGAATTCCGCTGACCCTATCCCCCCGTTTCAGGAGGAGATCATGGCTGGCGAGCTCGACGAGGAGGAGGGCGTCAAGAGCGAGCGCGTAACCAACTTTCTGACCGTCCCCGGCGAGGTGGAGAAGGTCAGTAGCTCACGAGCCTACCAAGGGACTTTTCTGACACTCACATCCACAGATCATTCTGTTCGGGGTCGTCATCTGCCTCGACTCGTTTCTGTACACCTTCACCATCCTGCCCCTCCGCGTGCTCGCCGCGTTTTCCCACCTCATCTCCAACACCCGCCACAACTTTTTCTCTCGATCCCGGCGAAGGCACCTCCGACTGTCGCACAAGTGCGACCTCGCCAAGGCGCTCATCCTCGCCGGGACGCTCTTCATCCTGCACCGCATTACGGACGCGAGCAAGATGTACCACAGCGTCCGTGGGCAGGAGACTGTCAAGCTCTACGTACTCTTCAATGTCTTGGAGGTACTTGGCTCCCGATCGAGCGCATCGCGGCCTTGCGTGCTCACTTGACCTCGCAGATTGCAGACCGCCTCTGCTGCTCCTTCGGGCAGGACCTCCAGGACTCGCTCTTCTCGCGGCAGACTTTCGGTCGACGCCACGATGGCTCGCGGCCGCATATACGCCCCGTCGCTCTCATCGCGCTCAACACCGCATACGTTGGTGCGTCGACCCGGGCTGGGCTGAGAGGTCCGCCGAGCTCGCGCTGACCCGGCGAGCGTTTCGCAGTCGCGCACACGCTCGTCCTCATCTACCAGCTGGTCACGCTCAACGTCGCCATCAACTCATTCTCCAACGCATTGCTTTCTCTCTTGCTTTCGAACCAGTTTGTCGAGATCAAGGGCAGCGTCTTCAAGAAGTTTGAGAAGGAGAACCTCTTTCAGCTCACCTGCGCAGGTGCGTGTGGCCCAGCTCCTCAGCACACAGCATCTGACACTGTGTTTGAGTCACAGACATCGTCGAGCGCTTCCAGCTCGGCCTGATGCTGTTCATCATCGCGATCCGGAACTGGATCGAGCTGTCGTCTGCGTCGTCGTCGTCGCTGTTCGCGTTCCTGCCGGCGTCCTTTTCGCTCTCGTTCGCCTTCCCTTCCATCCCGACCCTCTCGCTCCTCCAGACAATCTTCAGTCCGGCGATCGTGGTCCTGCTCAGCGAGTGCCTCGTCGACTGGCTCAAGCACGCCTTCATCACCAAGTTCAACCACATCCGCCCGGCCGTGTACGGGCGGTACATCGACGTCCTGTGCAAGGACCTCGTCATCGGTGCCGGCCGGCGCCAGGACCAGGTGAGCTCGATCCTTTCCAGCCGCACCACACTCTACTGAAGCCTCTCCGCCCCAGCCATTCGTCGATCAGTCGCCCGTAGTGTCCCGCCGACTCGGCTTCGCATCCCTCCCCCTCGGCTGCCTCGTCGTGCGCATCATCTTCCAGGCGTTCGAGATGCTCGCGGACGACTCGCACGTCGACGAGTGCGAATCAAAGGGCACGCTCTGGTCGTCGTTCACGCCGACGTTCTCCGGCGGGCGCGACTGGGGCGGGCGCGTTGGCGGCTGGGTCGTGATTGGGTTAGTGATGCTCATCGGGTGGGCATGGTGAGTTCCCCTTTGTGTATTGTGAGGTTTCAAGGAGTGCTGACGACCCGCCCCTCCCAGCCTGATCGCGCTCAAGCTGCTGATCGGGATCAACTTGCGAGCGTACGCGTCCGCTCGCTGGGCCCGGATGGAGGAGAGCGCGCGCGAGGACGAGCTGAACGACCGAGGGAGACCTCCCATCGGACTTTCCAGCAAGGAGCGGGTGCGTCGGCTCCTACCTGCGTACCCCTTCGCAGCTGACCCGCTGTCGCCGCCGCAGGAGCATGAGCGCGAGGCCGCCAAGGCGTGGGACGACAACGCGATTGACGTTCCCGGCAAGGTGACCAAGATCTCCTTGACGAATCTCTCAAGATACGACATGGTCAAGTCAAGGGTGTGGTAGGTGGTAGCCCGTGTGCAAGCGTCTTCCATAACCTCGCGCCCTCGGCTTTTGGCGTTGAAAGTGTCTATTGCGCCGAAAAGTGTACGTTATACGACAGACTAGTCCCACCCCCATCAACGTCCTCTCTACATCCTCGAGGCCAGAGCGACCCCTGCCGTGATGAGCCCGGCGCTCGCGAAGGCGACGGCTACGCCACGCAACAGCCCGGTTCCGACGGCGCCGCCCCCATCAGCTCCTTTGCGAGTCGAAATCCCTTTCCCAGTGTCGGCGTGCGGTCCTGAGAGCCAGAAGTGGTCAGGATCAGGGAACGCGCAGGCGAGGAGAAAGCCGTACTCGCCCCAAACTCGGTCAGCCAGGTGGGGATCGCGCCGTTGAGCCGCGAGACCTCGAGCTTGAGGGTGACACTCCCCGTCGCCGGGCGCGGGTAGTACCAACGCAGAACCTGGCCTTCCGTCTCCCAGCGGCCGGCCGAGACGGTGACCTTGAGCGCGAGCGCGGTCGGGTCGTCCGCGTACGACTCGTCCGGGAGCGAGAGCGACGTGCCGTACGGGTCCCCGCTCGCGTCCTTCTCCTCGCCCGGCGAGTCGCCTGTGGGCTCGGCGAACTGCTCGCGCTGCTGCAGGTCGTCGCGCACGCGCTGGCTCACGCGCGACGGGTACGCCGCGTACTGCACGAGCGGGAGGAAGACCTCCGTCGGCAGGTTCGGGTCGGCGACGTCGCCCGCGTCGAGGCGCACGGTGAGCGTGAAGACGGACGTGCGGATGTCAAAGTTGATGTCGACGGGCGTGCCGACTGTCTTCATGGGGTACGGGCGGCAGAAGGCCGCGATCGCCCGCGCGCCGTCGTTGAGGTTGATTGGCAAGAACGGGTCGCACAGGGAAGAAGTTGAGATGCTGCTGAGCGGGAGCCGCGCGGTAAACGACGCGGGCGACGGCACGGTGAGCGTCGTCGAGGCGAGCGAGGCGAGCGACGCCTTGGGCGTGATGCC
>ERZ1463038.590-NODE-590-length-12806-cov-10.776880_pt1 | contig 12806 bp, 23 predicted proteins | sample MGYA00564479_ERZ1463038 | MGnify/ENA primary metagenome ERZ1463038 (study PRJEB39244, sample SAMEA3635134) | Helicobacter pylori | study: EMG produced TPA metagenomics assembly of PRJEB11511 data set (Assembly of a 5300-year-old Helicobacter pylori...
TAACGGGTGACTGGAGTTCAGACGTGTGCTCTTCCGATCTCGGAGGGGAACCGCTGCCAGATTTTTTCTGCGGCGACGAACCGTGGGCGCACGCCGGAGTGGGCGCGTTGTGCGGCTGGCGTGTCGCGTTCAGCCGCGTTTGAATGACGCGGTCAGGCGGGGCTGGGCTGGGCTCGGATGGACACCCAGAGCGTGAGAAGTGCGTCTTTGAAGCCGGGAGCTGACGGTGCATTTGTTCGCTCGCACAGTCGCCCAAGAAGGTCGGAGAGGACATCGCCAAGGCCACCGGCGACTGGAAGGGACTCCGTGTCACCGTCCAGCTCACGATCCAGAACCGTCAGGCCGTCTGCGCCGTCGTCCCCTCCGCCTCTTCCCTCGTCATCCGCGCCCTCAAGGAGCCCCCCCGCGACCGCAAGAAGGAGAAGAACATTAAGCACTCTGGAAACATTGAGTTCGACGTGTGAGTGCTCGTCTTGGCGGTCGAACCGGAACGCGAGCTGACGACTGGCGTGATGCAGCATCGTTGAGATCGCCCGTACCATGCGCCACAAGAGTCTTGCCCGGAACCTTGCCAACGTCTGCAAGGAGATCCTCGGCACCGCTCAGAGGTGTGTGCTTGCGAACCGGTCGAGTCGCCGACCAGGGCTGACCATGTCCGCGTCTCCAGTGTCGGATGCACCGTTGACGGACGCCCGGCCCACGACATCATCGAGGCCATCGACGCTGGAGAGATCGAGGTCCCCTCCGAGTAGTTCTGCAACGTTGTACTGGGGGTTCGGCATACTCTGGGACGACTTTGGGACGCGCGAGCGTGCGCCGGCGGTCGGTCAATCGTGGGGAGCGCAGAACCACGAAGCGGTCGGGGTCTTCGTCTGGGTTTGAGGGGAGACTTTCACCACGCGCGGGGCTGTCGCCGAGGTGCGTTCGGCAGCAAGACCGCCCGCGTCAACCTGCCCGCTCGCAGGTGCGGGAATGCTGTTCGTCCACGGGGTGGGAGATGTCTAAATGGATCACCTACAAGGATTTCCTTGTTGACCATGAGCGAGCGAACACGCTTGCCGAGGAATGAGCGCGGGATGGCCCTCCGAAAGCTCGGACCGACCGTTCCGCCAGCGCGAGAATGCGACTTGCTCACCCAGCCGTCGCGCCTCGCGCTTGCCGCCCTTCTAGAAAGCTCGGCGGCAGCTATCCCTCTTCCTAGCCTGCGCTCCTAGCCCATGGAATACTCGAATGCAAACTTGGGCGAGCGGCCGGCTCTGTCGCTCGGCCTTCTTTCCGCCCGTCGCCGTGTGATCGTCCCGCCCGCCACCCAGCTCGTCGCCCAGCATGCTGTTTCGGTCGGCGCCGGCTCCGGCCCACGAGGGTCCACTGGCTCCGACGCCAGACGTGCGCGCCAACATCTACAGTCGCGCCGTCTTTGGCTGGACTTGGCCCCTCCTCAAGATTGGTTACTCGAGGCGGCTGGAGCAGGAGGGTACGCGTTCCGGTACACGTCCATGGTTAGTTTCGATTGACTCGGCCGGTACGATCCAGACTTGTACGAGCTTGACGAGCCGCGCCGAGCCGCGACGGTCGGCCTCCAGCTCGAGCGCCACTTCTACGACCGCGTTCCACCCCACCGTCGACCTCTCCACCTCCGTCCTCCAGGTTCTCCAATCGCCCGATCTTGCTCCAGCTCGAAAGCGGAGAGCAGCTTCGAGGAGCCGCCGACATCCGTGCTTGCGGTCGGGACCGACGCGGAGGGCCGCGAAGGCGGGACGGTGCTCGGACCGGACGGCAAGAAGTATGACCAGAGCCTCTCGCGGGCGCTTTTGAAGACTTTCGCGTGGCCGTTCTGGACTTGTGAGCGCCGTCGTCGCCGTTCGATGCTGCTCCGAGGAGCGAGCTGATGATTGTCGTCGCAGCCGGAGCCTTCCTCGTCGTTTCGGCCCTTCTGCAGACGCTGTCGCCCATGGTCACCAAACAGCTTCTTCTCTTCATCACTGACTCTTACACCTACTCGCTACTGTCGCCCGAAGAGGTACAGGCCTCAGGACTTCAGCCGCCGGGGACGGTCAGCCGAGGAATCGGCTTGGCCTTTGCTCTCTTCGCGATGCAAGAAGCTGCAAGCTTGTTTCGTGAGATTATCTTGGTGCCGCACGTACTGGGATGGATCCTGAATTATCGCGTCTTCCCACAGAGAATCAGTACATGCAGCGCGGCCTGTCGGTGGGCATGCTCAGTGCGCTGGATCTCCTACGAAGCTGCGACCTCCAACAGCTAACAATTGATGGATACTCCAGTGCGCACTTCGCTCATCGCCAACATCTCGCGCAAGTCGCTCCGGTTGTCTGGAGCCGCTCGCGTCAGGCACCCAAATGGGCACCTGATCACCCTCGTGTCCAGTGGTGAGCCAGTCCGAGATTCCCTCTTCAGCATTTAACAAGCTGACAGTCGTTCTCTTGGTCGACTGTAGACTCCACGTGAGTTCCTCCGTTCACGCGCTGCCGCAAGGCTCGTGCGGACTGAACTAACTGGTCGCAGCTTCATGGAGTGGAGCTCATTCCTGCTACACGTGAAGCGCAACTTTTCGGATCGAGACAAAGACGACTGACCTTTTCATCTGGTGCAGTCGGTATGGGTTCAGCCCCTTCAGATCTTACTCGGGGTCAGCCTTCTACTGGCGAATCTCGGCTACTCGGCTTTGGTTGGCGTAGCAGTAGGTCCGGCTGTTCAGATTGCTCGTTGCATAAAGTGACGTATGGTCTTTAGATTATTGTCCTCAACACCCCAATCCAGTCCTACTTCGTTCGAGTGCGTAGCTTTCCGGGGATCTCGCGGCGCGACTGACGTCCCGTGCAGTCTTTGATGCGCTGCCGCAAAGCTCAACTCAAGAAGGTGGACCATCGCGTACGTCTTATTCAAGAAGGTGAGTGTCTCCGCTACGTGCCTCCATCCGACCTTGAATCGACATACGCTGACCGTGAACACCGACGCAGTGTTGAACGGGATCCGCGTCGTAAAGCTCTACGCGTACGAGAGGATGTTTCTCGATCGAATCACTCGCATTCGAGAAGAGGAGCTCGCCTCGCTCCGCTCCATCGGCATCGCTCGTGCCGGCATGTCCTCGTCGATGGTGAGTGCGCGGCCATGCAGTCGTGCAGTGCAGCTGACGCGTCGACCCTGGGCAGTCGTTTGTTCCAATCGCTGCCACTATTTTTACTTTCGTCACTTACGCGCTCAGTGGCCACCGCCTCGACGCTGCAACTATCTTCGCGTGAGTGTTGACCACCCTAGGCCTCCCAGACCCGCCGGACTGCAATAACCTCAATTGGTCCTCGCAGCTCCCTTCAACTGTTCAACGTTATTCGGCAACCTCTCAATTCCCTCCCAAAGGCACTCGCAGTCACCAGCGATGCCTACGTCGCTCTGAAGCGGATCACGAAGGCTCTCCTCTCGGAGGAGCTCGATGGCGACACGCCGATCGACCTCAGCGCTACTGTTGCCATCCGTGCTATGTTGGTCACTAAATAAGCGGGGGACCGTGTGGATATGCTGATGCCTTCGACATTTCAGGGGTGACTTCGCCTGGGATACCTCGAGCCCACCAGACTCGAGCATCGGTGCCGCCCAGGGTCTCAGCGTGAAGGCAGAGAAGGCGAGAGTAAGGCGACTAGCCAAAGAGGCCAAATCGAACAGGAGAATACCGTCCTTCGACATCGTGCTTCCTGAAAAGAAGCTCGAAGTCGCGCCGTTCGAGCTCCGAGGTATCAACATCGCGGTTCCTCGAGGATCCTTCGTCTGCATCGTCGGCTCGATCGGCAGTGGCAAGGTAAGTGCAGGATCAAGAACTTTTTTTTCGAACGTGTCTCATCGAGTCGCTCTGCACAGTCCTCCTTGCTTCAAGGACTCATTGGCGAGATGAAGAAGCTCAACGGCTCCGTCGTCTTTGGTGGTTCGACCTCTTACGTCAGTCCGAGGTCCCAATACCGACGACTTGCATCTCACCGTCACATTTGAGCAGTGCGCCCAATACCCTTGGGTTCGAAATGCCACGCTGCGTGACAACATTCTGTTCGGCCAACCGTTCGACGAGAAAAGGTTTGCAGAAATCATTACGGCCTGCGCTCTGTGCGTTCATTCCTGGTCTCAGTCAAGAAAGAGAGCTGATACAGTCTCTTGTCTCCAGTGAACCCGACATTGCCATACTTTCGTATGGATTGGACACAGAAATCGGAGAGAAAGTGCGTCTGCTCTTGCTATCACTGCGATCTGGAGCTCACCTCCGGATCTACCCATCACAGGGTATCACCTTGAGGTACGCGTATTGATAGGCTGTCGCTCGTGATCGAAGTTTACGCTGAACGCTGACCAACTCTCAGCGGTGGGCAGAAAGCGCGCGTGTGCCTCGCCCGTGCCGCGTACTTTGACTCCGACATAGTGCTCCTCGACGACCCTGTGCGCCAGACTCCACAAAACCTGATCAACCTCGCTCATTCTTGACTTTTTCAGCTCTCGGCAGTTGATGCTCACGTTACCAAGCACCTTATCGACCACTGCATCACGACGGGCCCTCTCGCGGCCAAGACCCGAATGTGCGTCGAGCTCTCCGTTTTTCATTCATCTGCTGACCCACTCTATTTCCTCAAGTCTCGTCACGCATCACGTTAGTCGTCGAGATAATCTTCGTGCTCGGCACTGACTCGCCACAGCTCGAGGTCCTGCCGCACGCCGATCACGTACGTGAACACTGTCGCCGCCCTCGTGCCCCTTTTACTGAAGCTCTTCGATAGATCATCATGATGGACTCTGGCCGAATCTCCGAGCAGGGCTTGTACGAGGCACGTACCCAGAACCTTAGCCAAGGGAACTCGAGCTGACTCGGCCCCGCAGGACCTCGTCAAGAACGGAGGCGCCTTCTCGCGCCTCATCGCAGAGTCTGGATCGTCCAAGGAGGAGAGAGTCACTACTCTCATTTATGGAGGGACTTCTCTCAGTGACTCGGCAAAGCCGAGCAACGTCAACAGTGGAGATGGCGGAAGGCTCATGCAGCAGGAGGAGAGGGAGTCGGGCGCAACTGTTCGTGCAGCCAGCCTATTTGAATTAACTCGCTCTACTGACCCATTCTCTCCATTTTTCAGTCGTTCGCTGTCTACTCTCATTACCTCGAGTCGATGGGGAGCATCGCCTGGGGTCCAATCCTGATCGCGATCTACGGTTTCGCACAGGCGTTTTCGATCGCCAACATTGTCTTTCTAGGCTTGTGGAGCTCGATGAGTATCCCGAGGATGTCTTCCGGTGCGCTATATGTCCTGCATCGTGACAGGACCCCGCTTACGCCACCACTCGCAGGCGGCTACATGTTAACTTACGCTGCCTTCGGCGTCGCGAGCGGACTCTTCACGTTCGTGGGGACGTTTTTGTGAGGCCGCATCTTCGTATTATGTAGATCTGCCGGACTCAATGTGCCTATCTGTGCAGGATGTACCTTCGGGGGCGGGCGGCCTCGTACACGCTCTTCAACGAGGCGCTTCACGGGGTCATGAGGAGCAAGATATCTTGTACGTAGCTCGTATCTCCCGAGTTTCGTCGAAACACTCATCATTCACACTCTGCGGTAGGGTTCGACACTGTAAACATCAACCTTGAACTCGAAGCGCTGGTCACTGATGTCACGCTCGAACAGACACCAACCGGTCGGATCACCTCCAGGCTTTCCAAGGATAGTGAGTTCAGACTCAACTCAACCCCCATCTACTACTGATCGCCTTCGTTTGACAGTCACGACGCTGGTAAGGTTGCTGTGCCGTTCATCTTGCGAGTCTTTTCCTGACTTTCGCCCGTGCCACCAAACAGGACAACCAGTTGTTAGTAGATCTGATGCCCGTCTAGTATCTGACAAACTGACATGATTAATAGGCCAATGCACCTGAATCAGCTCGCCGGCCTTATTTTTTCGGTCTTCGGAACCATCGGTCTTGTCCTTTACACGTGTGTCTGCCCCCATTATCGCACCGTACGAAGCTGACATGATATTTCAAGCTATCCGATGCTTGGCCTTGTTTTTATCCCGCTCTTCTTCTGCTACCTTGGCTGCTCGTGGATCTACCGCGCCTCTTCCCGCGAGGTACGCTCAGCAGTTGACCTATCAGGCTGCAAACGGCTCACTTCCTGGACTCGCAGATCAAGCGCATCGACTCGATACAACGGAGTTTCATCTACAGCAGCTTCAGCGAAACGCTCAGCGGCATGGCAACCATTCGGGCGTTTCGATCCCAGCACCGCTTCGTCAACTGCACTGAGACAGCCATCGACGCTGGTGAGTAATAACACAGGTAGCGAGAACTACATCTGACATCCGTATGCAGAGAATCAGGCCTACTTCCTGCGCTTGACGCTTCAGCGTTGGTTGGGTGTCCGACTCGATTTTCTGGGGAACCTGTTGATCCTGGGCATCGCCTTATTTGGAGTCGGCCGTCGTGATGTAGGCACTCAGAGCTTTGAACAGCCGGTGATATCGACTGATTCGCGTTTTCCTTTTAGACCATTAGCCCTGCCAAGTTGGGGGTGGTGCTCACCTACTCGCTGTCGGTCACTCAGAGTCTCTCGCAGCTCGTTTCGGTCGTCGCAACCGTAGAGCAAGGTAAACCCTCACCTCTCGAGCTCCAAATGGATTCTTAGATTGCACCACAGATATGAACACGGTCGAGCGAGTGGTGCATTACGCGCACCTGCCCGATGAGGGCGCGCTGCAAACGCCGGACGACCCGCCCGCGAGTTGGCCCTCGGCCGGCGTGCTCGAGTTCTCCGACGTCAAGATGCGGTATCGCGAGGGTCTCCCAGAAGTTCTCAGAGGAGTGTCCTTTAGGACGCTCCCTGCGGAGAAGGTCGGCATCGTCGGGCGAACGTGAGTCCCCCTCCGATCACGACCCTGAGTGTCGCTGAACCCTATTGGGCTACAGCGGAGCCGGAAAGTCGAGCATCCTCCAGGCACTCTTCAGAATGTGTGCAGTCTCGGGCGGCAAGATTGAGATCGACGGCGTCGACATCTCTAAAATCGGACTCGACGTCCTTCGCAAGCGTCTCTCCGTCATCCCGCAAGGTGCGCCTTTCGACTCCTGCACCGCTCTCCTTAGTCTAACAAGCACACCCAAAGACGCGCTTCTGTACACCGGTACTATACGACACAATCTCGACCCGACGGGCGAGAAAGGCGACGCGGAGCTCAACTCGGCCCTGTGTCGCGCAGGTCTCGTCGCCGGTCCAGACGCAAGTGAGGACGTCAAGTCGCGCTTAGCCAAGTTCAAGCTCGTGCGTGTCCATCACTCCTCCCTTGCACCGCTGTTTGACCCAGAAAAGCAGGACGCGAACGTGATGGACGAAGGCGGCAACTTCTCCGCGGGCGAACGACAGCTCGTCGCGCTGTGCCGAGCGCTCGTCAAGGGCTCGAAGATCATCGTTCTCGACGAAGCCACAAGCTCTGTTGATGCGGGAACCGACGCTTCGGTTCAGCAGGCGATCCAGGTCGAGTTTAAGGACCAGTCCGTTCTTTGCATCGCTCACAGACTTGCGACCATCGTAAGCCACTGAGACAACCGATGGGGGTTCGACCCTGAGCATGTGGAACACTTAGGCATTCTACGATCGAGTCATGGTGGTGGAGGACGGCCGAGTGGTCGAGTTCGACGAGCCAGTGACGCTGTTTGATCGCCGCGAATCCATTTTCCGAGGACTGGTGCGCTGTTCCATCCAACACTTGCTAGTAGCTCGGTTGACCTACTTTTGTGTAGTGTGAGGATTCGGGAATCGGTCGGGGAGACCTTCAGCGGATCAGGAGAGCCGCTGGGAAGGAAATGGACATTTGAAGCACCAGCTTGAACCGCGTGGATAACGCGCATGCACACTCATTCATTAACTTGTACCATCGGCTCCCTGGTTTACATCGAGCTCCGCAATGTCAAGTTTACGGTGCGCTGAAAGTGTTTGCCGAGACTGCGCCTGGCTCCCAACGTCGAAGGAATCGCGATCAACAGGTTACAAATTGTGCCGCACCATGGCTGGCCAAATTACATCCAGAATTGTGTCCTGATCAATACGGATGGCACGCACTCCAATCTGGCGTCGGAGCGAAGCCGACCTCGCAGGCGGCTGGTAGATCCGTCAGCTCCGAGCAACTATCAAGAAGTGAGCGACTCACAAATCTCGCATTTCCCATACACACAGTCTACTGATACGACTCCAGGAAGTAGGCTGCAGTCAACCGCCCCCGTCTGTGCCCATTCGTCAGCGAAGTTCTCGTGCGCGGCTGACTCAGGCGCACCTCGGGAGAGCAGCCGCCACACGTCTCGAGCCCGCTCTCAGTGTTTACACACTCGAACGTTCTACCGGGAAGAGGGCACGCCGTGTCGGTTGATGAAGGGCACAGCAGATCGAGGAACACGCTGGCGGTGAGCTGGACGTCTCGACGGCGGCGGCCCCCGCCACCCGACGCGGCGAGGACGCAGGTGGAGCCAGAACAGACAACACCTGAGAACGAAATCCATCAATTTCTCGAACGAGTGGAGTGATGAGACGCCGCGAACTGGGGGTGTTGCAGGCCACACTGTTGGAACGAGTGAGCGTTCCGCTGCGCATGGTGTCATGCCTGGGAATGGGCTCACTCAAATTGATTGTGGGCGAATGGAGCAGTCGTGGTGCAAGATGCTCCAACCCCTAGGCAACATGGGTATCAACGCTTCTGTCTTGCCCGTGCCTCGCGGACAAGCCCTACCGCCACAGATTTGGTCTGGCATCAAAGTGTCAGGGTCGCTACGGCAGCGAAGAGATGGAGGTGCTCACCTGCACCACAAAAGTCATAGCACGACGCATCGTTGGTGCACACCGCCCTGCGACCGGGTGTCAGTGACTCGGGCCTCACGGCACGGGGTCGCGCGCGAACCCGTTGTCGGCACAGAACCCATTTGGTGCACAGAAGCCATTGACAGCCACCGTATCACCGTTACTGTTCACATAGCTGTCTGTGGCCGACGAGCTGTGAGAACGGCAACCCGGCTCGTGATAGCGTACATACAGCTGCACGCCCCTGCTCCCGTGCAAGCCGGTCCGCCAAATTCGTTGAAAGCTCGCCCGATAGTCACAAACACAAGTAGCGAGGCGAGGTGATAAATCATCGGGACGGAGAGGGAGCAGGAGGACGACGATGCGTTGTTTTGGCAGATCACTGGCAGCCGAATCTCAGGGCTGGGAAAAACGGCGTGCGTTGCGGATGATCCGACTTCCTGGAACGCGTCCCATGATGAAGTGTGACGATCCACCGAGAAAGCTGATCCTGGAATTCATATATGGCACACGGGTGAGTCACGCCCGAGCCCGACCGTCGGCGTCGGCGTGGGCTTTCGCGCGTTTGGGAATGGGCGTGTGCAACAGCGTACAAAGCACGACGCAGGTCGGGAACAGCTACATTCTACATCTAAAAGAGCACACGTATCAACAGCGGATTAGAAGAGCACCTCCCTGATCCTCGCCCACTCCTTGCCCGTCCAGTCGTTGCGCCAGGCGACCTCCTCGAGCATCCGCTCGAGCTCGTCCCTCGTCGGCTCGTACGCCGCGAACGTTCGCTTCGGCGTCGTCGCGTCCAAGAGCGCCGTCGCAAAGTGACAGACGTCGATGAGGAGGGCCTCGATCTCGCAGAGGTCCTCGATGCCCGCGTGGCGGCGGCGGTGGAAGTCCTTGTAAGACGCTGCTCGTCTCTTCGAGAACGCAAAGTGTTCAATGCCTAGTCGTGATAAGTAGTCAGTATCTCTTGGGAGGAGTGGGTGCAGGAAGGAACGCACGCGCTTCATACTCGTCGACCAAGTCGACATAGCTCGCTTCGAGGTCTGCGAGGAGCGGAGAGGTCGCGTCAGCGCGGGGCTCCAGAGTCGAGAGCTCAGAGAAAACGCGTACACTCCATGAGCACCATCGCGGTGTATGCCCATCGGCGAAGCGCCTCGAGCTTGACGTTCGCGTCTGCCAGGAGGCGCTCGCGCTCCGTCGGGACAAAAAGCCACTCGGAGCAGACGCTCTGAAGGCGGGTTGAAAATAGATGGAAAGAAGGAGGTCAGCGGACGTACTCAGACTGTCACCGGAGGGAAAACCCACGGCGCCGTCGTCGGAGTCTTCGAACTCCGCAAGTGGCGAGGAACTGCCGCTGGAGCTGGAACCGCCGCAGCGACTGTGGCTCGAGTCGCTCGAGTCGCTCGAGTGGTGCTCGTTCGTGGCCGAGCTTGCGCGGCTGAGCGCGGCGAACGAGCGGCGCAAGCGGTGGCGGAACCGCGTGAAGGCAAAGTCGACGCTCACGCTGCTCACGCTCGGCAGCGAGAGGGATCCAACCGAGATCGAGAACCACGGCGCGTCGTGGTCGATGAAGCTCGACGTGGAGGAGCGAGTGAGCGAGGGGAGGTGGTAGGAGAAGCGCATGTCGCACGACTGGCCAGTGGCGGGGCGGTGCGAGGTCGGAGCGGTGGCGTCGAGGTCGAGGAGAGACGAGGACAAGAACCAAACTCGTTCGATCGCGCTCTTATACTGCCCTCGACAGCTGACGTCTTGGTTCTGACGCTCGTCGACGCGAGCTCTGGAAAGCTCGCCACCCGGGGCTCCTGAAACTTGCCGGTCGCGCAAGGTTTGCTGTCCAGGTGAAAGCTGAGGAGAAGCACAAAATTCCGACGTACTGTCAGAGGTCGATGGCAGGGCCCGAGGTGATCGAGCGTGCGGCGTACGAGTTCCGAGGAGGAACGCTCGCCCCGAGGGTCGTCCCAGTGACGCCCTCGCTCGGGCCCGAACGCTGGTGGCCATCAGCCATTGTTGGCCTGTCGGTAGGATACGGTACGGGCGTCTGTGCACCCGCGAGCATCTGTTCACCCAGCGAACAGCGACGCCCGACAAAGCTCGAGGACGCACGACCTGGTGGCGGTGACGGGCTTTGCTGTCCTCGAGCGCTTGGTTCTCACCAGTGCGGTGTCTTTGATGGCTGCCAAGCAACCGCATGAGCGAGTGCTGCAGCGCGACATCTCCCCGAGCCCCCACCGAGCTCTCATGGCGCGCATCACCCACAAGGTCCTGCTCAACCAGCACCGCTCCCATCTCCATAGCCTCACGTCAATGGTCACGTCAATGGAACACCGCCAATGAGCTCTCAGAATGGGTGTGCGAGTGAGGTGCTCTAGTTGCACGTGCTGGACGTCTACTTCCCAAGATCGCTTTACTTGGCTGCAAGTGCACAGCTCATCAGCCCCGGATTTGACACCCGGTACCAACAACGAGAACTGACCGTGGGAGAGAACCTCCTTGGAGAGGACCTTGCCCTCGCCGTCGAGCTTGTAGACGATGGGGACGCCGGTTGCGAGCTCGACCTCGAGGATCTCCTGTCCGGAGAGGCCCTCAAGGGACATGATCATTCTACACTCGCCTTCTGATCAGCTTGCGTCCCGAATCTTCAAGCGACGACCGGGGCTCACGCGCGGAGCGAGTTGCCGTGCGCGGCGACGAGGACCTTCTCGCCCTTCTTGAGGCGGGGGAGGATCTCCTTCTCGTAGTCTGCCCGACGCATCCCGCACGAGTCAGCCAGGAATCCGATCCGCAAGCTCGGGGTCAGACGCACAGGGGAGCACGCGCTTGGCGGTGAGCTCGAGGCTCTCGCCACCGGGCGGGGGCACGTCAAAGCTCCTGCGCCAGATGTGCACCTGCTCCTCGCCAAACTTCTTGCGCGCGTCGTCCTTGTTCAGGCCGGTGAGGTCTCCGTAGTCCTGCGCTCGACGGCGGGGTCAGCGCCTTCCGACCTGCCCCGGTGGCCCCGGGATCGAGCACGCACCCGCTCGTTGAGCGCCTGGTCCTTGATCGTCTCGAGGCCCTCGGCGCCGATCTCCTTGAGGATGATCTCGAGCGTGTGGTTCGCGCGCTGGAGGACCGAGGTGTAGGCGACGTTGTACTGGGTGAAGCCCTTCGCCTTGAGCGCCTGCGCTCCCGAGAGGGCCTCCTCGCGGCCGAGGTCCGTGAGCGCGGGGCTGGTGGATCAACGGATGCAGAGCGGTGCGGGATGGGGCGAGATGGGCGTAGTGGGTTATCGATGTTGCGGAGGTTGGGTTGACGAGGTGGGGTGCGAGAAGGAGTTTGATCAGGACGAGGTCGTGCAGTCCCTTGAAGCGGCAGAACAGACGCACTCCTTCCAGCCCGTGAAAAGGTTGAGCTTCTGTGGACGGAGCGACGTCAGCGCGGGCTGGCTTGGCGACGGCGTCCGGGTCGCGACGACCAGGCGCAGGAGCGATAAGGACGCACGTTCCACTCCGACTGGCCTGCAGAGCGTGTGAAGGGATCAGAATCGGTGCAGCGGGACACCAGAAGATGCACTCACCGTGCCTAACGAGTACGAGCTGCGAGACGAGGCTGGTGAGCGACAGGCCGGGATGTTTCGGGCATCCTCGTCGGGGAGGTCGACAACGGCCGTACGCTCGTTCACCAGCGAGTAACAGGGACTCACTTCAGCCATAGTTTCGAGTGGAGATGGTGGGTGTTCGAGAGCAAGATGCGCGTTGCGCAGCATCGATCAAGCTTGAGCCACGAATTTGAAATATAAGCGCGTCTTGCGAGCGAGCGAGCGGGTCACCGTCAGAGAGCCTTCGTTCCCGCCACACAGCATGTCGCAAGCCGGGAACGCCTCACTCGACCAGTTCGCAGCCCCGACGAAGCGGAGACGGGTGGACCAGGACTACGCCGCGTTCGTGGCGCCGAGCACGTCGCGGACAGCCGCAAAGGCGAAGGCGGCGACGGCCGAGGCTGCCGCACGGACGGCG
>ERZ1463038.591-NODE-591-length-12796-cov-10.998666_pt1 | contig 12796 bp, 9 predicted proteins | sample MGYA00564479_ERZ1463038 | MGnify/ENA primary metagenome ERZ1463038 (study PRJEB39244, sample SAMEA3635134) | Helicobacter pylori | study: EMG produced TPA metagenomics assembly of PRJEB11511 data set (Assembly of a 5300-year-old Helicobacter pylori...
GGAGTTCAGACGTGTGCTCTTCCGATCTGGGCGCGGCGGCGGCGTCGGCGTCCGGGGCGTCCGTCTCCATCGCCTCGGGTGCGGGTGCGGCCTCCTCGACGGGGGCCTCGACGTGCAGCGCGGCGCTCTCAAAGCTGAGGACGCCCGACTGGTCGAGCTTGACCTCGACGCGCACCTGCTGCTTGGCGCCGTCGACGGGCGCGGGCACGTTCTTGACGGTGAACTTGCCGATCCAGGGGTTTACCCCGCCGGGGAGGTTCTCCGGCTCGGCGTAGCGCGCCTCGACGTCGAACGGCGCGTCGCGCTTGAGCTTGAACGCCTTGGTCGACGGGATCACGTTGCCCTTGGGGAAGAAGACGAGCTCGCCCTCGTCGGTCGCGTCGGACGGGTCCTTCTCCCAGACGAGCTTGATCGGGAACAGCTGCGAGTCGTACGTGGTGAACTCGCGGACCTTGAACACGGGCGAGAGCATCGCGCAGGCGAGCGTCGCACCGCGCGCGATCGCCTCCTCCTGGTTGCTCGTGAACGAGAGCGGGCGTCCAAAGAAGCCCTCGATGCGCGACTTGAGCGCAGGCACGCGCGTCGAGCCACCGACGAGCTCGACCGCGTCAATCTCGTCCTTCGAGATGCCGGCGTCCGCGAGCGCGCGCTCGAGCGGGCTGATGGTGCGCTCGAGCAGCGGGGCGATGAGCGCCTCAAAGTCCTCGCGCTTGAGCGCCGACGAGGCGTCAATGTCCTCCATGATGCTCTCGACCGACAGCGGCGCGACCGCGTTCGCCGAGAGAATCTTCTTGAGCTTCTCGACCGCGGCCGAGAGGCGGAAGAGCGCCTTCTTGTTGCTCCGGACGTCAATCTTGTACTTGGCCTTGAACTCGTCCGCAAAGTGCTCGACGAGCGCGTGGTCGAGGTCGCGGCCACCAAAGTGGCGGTCGTACGCGGTGCCCTTGACAACGAGCTGGCCCTTGTTGAACGAGACGATCGAGACCGAGTAGTCCGAGTGGCCAATGTCGACAAACGCGATGATCTTGGCCGGCTCGCCGACGGGCGGGAGGTCCGTCTTGGTGATGCCGTACCCGAGCGCGGTCGCGGTCGTGTCGTTGATCAGGCGCAGCGGGTTGAGGCCTGCGACCTCGGCGGCGTCCTGCACAGCACGACGCTGGATGTCCGTGTACCAGACGGGGACCGCGATGACGACGTCCGAGACGGCCGTCTTGAGCTCACGCTGAGCAGTGTCCTTGAGCCGGCCGAGGAACATGGCGTAGAGCTGCGTCGCTGAGAACGTCGCGGGCTCGCCGAGGTATTGGACCTGGTGGGGTGAAAGCAGCGTCAGGCCTTATTTCGCAGCGTTTCGAAGCACTCGAGCGCACCTGGACGCCAACGGTGGCTCCAACCTTGACAAGGTCGGCCGAGAGGAACTTCTTCTCAATCTCCATGTCCGGGTCGCTGCGGGTCCAGGTCGTCAACACGTGCCCGAAGAGCTCAGCAGGGCGAGACTACTCACTCGATCGTGCGGCCGATAAGCCTCTTCAAGGATCCGACCGTGTTGCGGAAGTTGGACGTCTCCTGGGTCTTCGCGGTCTCTCCGATCATGCGCGTGCGGGGACCGAAGGCGACGAGTGTTCTGGCCACGCAAAGTTCGGTCAGCACAAGCGTCTTCTCGAAGAGCTGTCACACGCACGGTGTCGCGCGGTTCGAGACCTCGTTGACGAGCACATCGATTCCACGGTTCCGGGCGGCTCCAATCTGGACAGGAGTGGGCAAAGGTCAGCACGCCGTCCCTGTCACCACTTAGCTGGCATGAGAGGCCCCCTCAACGCCCTGCCCAGTAGTCCACCCCACTCCAAGAGTCTGGCGTAAGGCATGCCCCGGCTCAGGAGCGAAGGCCATCTGTTGTCCTCGGAGTCATCCCCACAGGCGCCCTCGCCGCCACCAGTCGAATCACGGCTCCGACAATCTCCTCGGCTCCAACGAGGTGAAGCCCGTCCACTTCCAAGCCATCCGAGGACACGCGCGCGTCTCCGAGCGGGTGCGGTGCGAGCCTGGCAGGTCGAGTCGAGCGCCGCCTCACCTTGGAACCGTACTGTCCGATGTCGCTGTGAGGGGAAGAAAGCCAGTCAGGACGACTTTCTACCAGCAAGGTAAGCGTCTCAAGCGACGCACAATCCGATGACGCTCATGATTGCGAGTTTTGAAAAGTTGGGAAGTGGTGAGGCGGCGCGGAGGGGAGGGCTCTGGCGCAAACGAGGTCAGCCCGGGGATGGCACACTGAGCACAGGCCGATAGGTGCTCACGTCTTCGCGAAGGGGAACTGTCGCGGGAGTGAGGGGAGGTGGGCAAGCACAAGTCCACTCGTCAGCGAGCGCGACCGAGCGCCCGGCACGCAACCGGCGGCGCCCGGCAGCGGAACCTCATCGAACCGCAACGAACGGCGTGGACGTTTCTGCAAGAGCCCTCGTCTGTGCGGTGCGATGACTGGATTGGGTTTCGCATGCATAGATTTGAAGGTCCACATCATTGGTTGAGAGCACCGCGCCTTCACGGCGTGCGACGGGCCGCTCCGTGGCGCCGGGAACGCCACCGACGGTGCGAAGTTCCATCTGCAGGCGACAAGTGAATGGCGGTTTTTTTAACTCGAGGTTTGGAGGTCGTGGTCTCTCTTTTTGCTCTATCAGGCTGCCGTGACGGAGTGACTCCGAAGCAGCCGCTGATCTTGAACACAACAGTACGTAGTGCTCACACGTTCCTGGTGTCCATTTCCTGAAACATTTCCTTGCTTTAAATACACTTCTCTCTATGACTCCTCAGCCGAGTAGTCCCCGACGAACGCCTTCGCACTGGACACCTCCTTCGCAAGCCTGTAGAGGCCAAATTTGATACTCCCTTGTGCGCCCATGTCCCCTGCATCATCAGATTGAGTCCGCGGTTTCATAAAATATGTTTTTCCTTTTGACTCACCGTTCGCCGCATACGCGAGGAGAAGGCCACCCTGGGCGTCCCGGACGCGCCAGTTGATCTTGCCGCGAGAACCAAAGGTGACGACGAGGGTGTGCGTCGCCGTGATGCCCCAGAAGTCTTCTATGTCTACACTAACGCATTTTTCGCAGCCACGGGCCGGGTCGGAGAACGAGATTTGTCCCTTGACCGCATCGAGCGTAACGACAGGTGCACCTGAGCCGTCTCCGTTACGACGAAGCAGTTGCGCTGGAATGACTTTTAGTGGGGCGAACGAGAGGAAATCGAGCTTCTGAGTACTCACCTATATGGAAGAAGTGATCCGTGGTCTCTGTAGGTTCCAGGCGATGAGACCATCGGCTGGCCATCACGAAACTGGGTCAGCGCTGTGGCGAACTCGCTGAGCTGCATCGACTCACTAGGTCCAGGTAGCACCCGAGGCAGCTGGAGGCCAGCTGGATCAAATTTGGTGTAGTGAGTATCCTGCTCGGCATTATGGCTTGTCCAGCTCGCCTAAAGAGCTCGATCCGCTGGCGTGGTGAGGCCGCCCGCACCCCAGGTGGAATTCTTGCAGGGCCCCGTCTCGCTTTCCAGCCCTTGATCCGTGCTGGGTTTGATTTTAGAGCCCTTGATTCTATCTCCCGCTCGTGGTTGGCGTCCGCGAGGAGCCGAGACTGAAGTTGTCCTGGTCAAGCTGAGCCTCAGCAGAGGTAGTGGCGGAGTAGCGAGTGGTGCTGCCCACCTTTGTCGGCGAGTTTCATCGTAAAACAGTTACTTATTCCGGCATCAGAAGGGCATCCTCCCTGCTCAAGCACACCGCTCGACTGCTGGCCGTCAGTGATGTTCGGGAAACCAGACACAATGTGCAGACGCACCTGCCATCGCACAGTCGAGGAGAGTTGTCCCTCCTGGAAGGACCTGATAGATAAGAAGTAATCGCGTCAGGCAACCTGATCCAGGCGAAGGCAAGCTGCTCACTGTCCGTCCGCCAGGACGGTCGGTTGGCTCGCCGCGACGACCATGGTCAGGCTGACTAGTGAGAACGCGGCCAGGATCAACGGAATACCCGGAGTTGAGAACATGATCGAAGCCGGGTCCTCCTGGTTAGCTGTGCTGCAAGGGTTGAGAAGGAAGGAACCAACGAAGCGACGCACTCCGAGTCGGGGTCGCCGGTCTGTCGAGCGTTGTCGATGTCAGGGGCCTACGGTTAGCGTGAGAGCCTGCTCAGGACAGTCAGAAGCGAGCCAGTATCCTCAAGCTACACCATCATACGATTAGTGCCAGTAGAAGCCAGACACAGGTGAGCGAGATGAACGTGAGATGAAAGTCCCCGCCCTGCGTACCTGGGAGTGGGGCGCACTCTCACCTTCATGTGTCGAGGCACCTCAGCCACGGGCATGTGCTTGGAAGCCACGTTGCACCTTGTGTTCATTTCCTAAGCAGGCGTAAGTCTCACCGGGTGGTGAAGTGACCCGAGGAAGTCCCTCTTGTTGCTCTGGATCTGGGACAGGCGACAGTGCCGAAGCGCGTTCCCATGACGCATTGTACGACAAGGTTTTCACAACGCTTTCAGGCCTCTACAACAAGCGCCACCGTCTTGCCGAACTCGACAATTTCACAGTCGATGGCGGCGACCCCCGTCTCGTGAACGACGCAGGCAAAGTCCGTGGTCTGGGGTTGTCAGAGTCAGCCCGGCGTGCACTTCATAGTTGATGAATCAGGAAAAGCAGACTCACAGCATCGAGCGCGATGATAGGGTGGTGCCATATGTTGGGGTGGTACGAGATGCCTTGCGAGCTCGTAGCGATGAACGCGCGAAGCGTGTCCAGGTCAGGCTTGCCGTCTGCAACTTGGCGTTAGTTTATGTCTTCAAGATGGTAGTCCGTTGGACGCACCAGGGCCCGGCGCGGCGACGAGGACCAGGTAGCGTCCTCCTCCGCCACCCATCGGGACGAACGCCTGGCTGCTGAACTCGTGGCGTTCAAGCACCTTGACCTCCCAAGTCTCCTTCCCGTTCGCCCCCTTGACTCCGTTCTGCTGGTCACAGCGGAAGACGCAGAAGTTCACGTCGCCCTTGATCGTCGGGTCCGACGGCGGCGGGAGGAACGTGACTGGGGCGAGGTGGTTGAACTTGAACGCGGTGCCAAAGTTCACCGCCTTCACGACGACGTCCTTTCGTGCCGAGCGGTGGTCCTCGTACGACTGGATGACGGAGCCGTACTTCGAGAACGCGTCCAGCATGAGCGGAAGCGCAGGCACCTTGGGCGCGGTGGAAGATGCCGAAGGAGCGACGGGCGCACTGGAACCGACGGAGGTAGACGGGACGGCAGTTTCCGGCGAAGAAAGAGGGGTGAGGACGGAGTAGGAGGGGAATCGAGAGGCTGGGCGGCCGAAGAGGCGCACTCGCTTGACGCCACCATCTGGCGAGTCGACGGCGCGAAGTCAGTTCGGGTGGATACCAGTTTGGGGGGAAAAGTACGCACCAGGATAGATAGAAAGACGAACGTGCGTCCACGCCGTCTCCGGGTGCAGAAGCTGGAAGTAGTGGCTGCGGTGTGGGCCAAGCTTGGTGCGGTCGAGCAGCTTCGTCCAGTCGGCGTCCTGAGCCGGAAGGTCCTGCAGCAGCTCGTCAGATAGTGTCTCAAGTTGAGATAGTCCCATGATCATACTTGCCTTGTCCGAGACTATGCCGTACAGCTCCGCAGACTCGGGGAAGTTTCCGACGAAGTGAAGCGTCTGCGAACGCAACGGATTCAGCGCTCAAACCCCTTCGAGGCTATCCAAAAAAGCCCACGTCGAGATCCGCCCACTCCAAGTATCCTGGCTCGCCGCTGGTATGCACAGAGCAAGATCAGCAAGCGAAAGCTGGTGCTGCAGCCGGTCGCCACTCACAGCTTGATCACGACCCAGTCGCCGGTGCCGGTGCCCAGACGACCGCGGCTGCGCTTCGTCTCCCAGCCATCTCCCATGTCCTTGCCTCGTCCAGGGAGAATGAGGTTCCCGCCTCGGCCAAAGTGTTGGTCACTCTCGCCCGTCACCGTCGCGCCGCTGAGGACGTGCGCGAGATCGACGGCCTCGTCTGAGGTGCTCGAGGTCGGGATGACCCGTCCGTACGCGCGGAATCGGCCAATGCCGCCGTCAGGGTGCATCGTGAGCTTGAGGCGTGTAACGGGTCCCGACGCCTGGTCGAACAGGAACAGGTGCCGCGCCGCCGGACCAAGCGGCTTCAGCGGCATCAGGCGCGTCCAAAGCGGGCTGTCCTCGGCGATCGTCTCGCCATCCGGCACGTTGGCCCCCCAGACGTCGCTTTCTGGGCTCTCGTTGCCGTTGAAGCAGCCAGTGTCGATGTCGACGCCCGCAATGCTTCCCTGCGCGCCGAGCTTGACGACAACCCAATCGTAGCGCGGGTTGTGCCTTCTGCTCTCCCAGCCGTCGAAGAGCGCGCCCTTTGGTCCGAACTGGCCCTTGAGGCTTTGCGAAGGCTGCCCAAGGCCGCGAGATTGCATCAGAACGGCGCCGCATGAGCAGTCGAGCAGGCGGACTCACGGGCACGCGGAGGAGGCACGCGGCGTCTGCGAAGAACTCGTCGGAGACCGACTCGATCGTTGCACCGAGGGCTTCACTAGAGAGCTCTGGGAGGCGTCGCGGCGTAAGCAGATTGCATCGGCGGTCCGCAAGCGCGAGGGCGGGAGCTCACCGATAAGGGACCCGAAGGTACGGTCAAACTGGTCAAGGGGCACGGAGGTCATTGTATGAGTCGAGATGTGCGGGTGACGGTAAGAAGAGAAGAAGCACGCGGCCGGCGTCGACAGGCGGTCGGAGCGGCGACTCGACTTGGCAGCGCGGAGCAAGCGGACCTCGGGCGGCCGCCCGGCCGAGATCTCGCTGAGAGATCCGCAGGCTTTGGTGGGCACGAAAGTTGTGGGCAAAGTTCTTGCTGCAATTAAGTCCCTGTATCCGTCGGTATACGAACCCCCGTCGGGCGGTGCGAAGGTGCGGAGGCCGTCGGCCCCCGCGCCGTCGCCCCGCTTTCTGCGTGCGGGTTGACAGGCCCCGAAGTCCATGTAATACAAACATGACAACAATGAATACGACTGTCGTATCGAGCTGCGATGAATATCCTTGCTCGCTGCTCGCCGCGCCCTCCCATCGGTGCGACGCTTCGCGACTTCGACCCTCGAGCGCACACACATGCACATGCGCTCCAGCCGATCCGTCAATTATTGCGCTTTGTCACAGCTCTCGGTATCTAATGCCGTGGGCACATAGGCCGGGCTGTCTTCACGACCTCGTGGACGCATGTCGATTCGAGCTTCAAACTCAGGGCTGCCTCTGGGTGCACTGGGTGAGCGGTCAGTAATCAAACCTGCTACAATATAAAGTGGAAAGCAAGATAGTACTGAAGTGATTTGGACCATTGGGATCTGCTGGTTTGCACACTTCGTACTGGGGGGTTCGTCGCTCCAAACCACTCGTCGTTGGCCCGGTGATCTAGAAAGACACCGACACTAGCCCATCTCAACGAGTGCATCACCTGGTGAACTCCATCAAGGTAGTGTAGGACAGATTAGAAATGCAAGCAAATGACGTTTTGGGGGTATATCGTATGGGTGTCGCGGAGCGCTGAGATTGGGAAGGGCGGACCCCCCACTCGCTGCTCACCAGCGACACAAAAAAAGGGTATGATCTCTCCTGCTGCTCCTGCTGCGCCGCTCCTAGTCCTCTTTCGCATGCGGCGCGCTCCCACTCAGCCTCGCTGGTGGCGAGCCGTCGGGTTCTATTGGCTCGGGTGCCTCGCTTGGCAAGGTTTTGCTTCGCGACGCCTGACGGTCCGTTTTGCGCGCATTGAACTCGACGCGAGTCATGCGAGTCCCGAACAGGGTGCTGAGGAGACGGGCGTGTCAGTTGTGCGCAAGCCAACGGTATTTCGAGTAACGGGCCGTACTCGAAGTGGATAAAGTACGGCTGGGAATAGTTCTTCTTCAGGCCTCCAATTTGGTCTACGTAGTGGTGTGTGTCAGCTTTGGTGCTCGCCTTCAAGCTGGCAGCGCAAGCACGCACGGTGAATGTCGTGGTAGTCGGCATTGTTCCCAAATAGGTGCTGAACGGGGTCCCACGGCAGGGCGAACCCGCAGTGGTCGTCGACCGTCTTCCAAGTCGAAAGGGCAAAGAAGAGCATGGCCTGGCGGGTGGTCATGCCCGCGCCGCTCTCGGCAAGAACGCTCCCGAGCGTGTCGAGAATGAACCCCTCGAGCGGGTGGTTATACAGCGCGCCGAACGCGTACCTGGGCGAGTCAAGACGGCGGGTCAGCACTGGCCCCTTGGTGTTGCTGCTGGCGGCGCGCGAGGGAAACGCACGGGACGTAGAGACGGTGGTGCCACGAGTGGACCTTGCGGTACAGGAAGAGGTTCTCGTGGAAGTAGCGGTGCCAGAAGTACTGCCAGGTGTCGAGAATGAACCTGCGGCAAGCGGAGTTGTGCGTGTGAGCGAGCTGCGCGGGCGGGCGGGCCCCGAACGGAGCGGCGGGTCGACGCGACTCGACTCACGCGGCGAGGAAGAACTGGGCGACCGGCACGCCCCACCAGTAGAGCCAGCTCGCGACGTCGGGGCCGCAGGTGCGCACGAGAGCCCTCCCGAGCTCCTTGCCGAGCACGGCGATCGCGGCGGATGCGACCCAGCCGGCGTACTTGTCGAGATCGGCGGCGTGGTCGCGAAAGGGGCCGTACGCAGGGTCCTCGTCACCGAGCCACCACAGGCCGAGGACGGTCTGAATCGCCTGCTGGGCAAAGACGGCGACGAGGACCTGGCGGACCGTCACGCGGTTCTTGGACTTGACCTCGTCCGGCTCGTGGATGCGGTACTGCTCGAACAACGCCCACCCGGAGCGGTCGATGAAGTGAAACGCGAGCGAGACGATCCAGTCTGTGCAACGGGAAGCAGGGCGCGGTCAGCCTCGGCGCACGCTCAGGAGGGCGCGCGTCTTGCCGGGCGGGCGGGGACGCCGACGCGGCACTCACAGGTTGCGAACGGCGCAAAGATGCTCGAGTACTTGTCAGGGATCGACTTGAGCAGCTCGAGGCGAGGCACGTGGTAGATCGGGAACGCGATGGGCGACTTTTGGAACGACGTGAAGAGATGGTCCACCTGCTCGACCGCCGACGCGTTCATCGTCGAGCGCAGGAGAGCGCCCAGCGGCAGCGTCGCCTCGGAGACTAGAGAGTCGATCGTCGTGGCAGAGGTCGGGAGGGGAACGGACTGAGTGTTGGTGAACTGGCGGCGGGCGGGTGAGAGTGGCGGAAGTCAACCTGTCGAGACCGAGGACCCGGTGGCAAACTTCTCGGCGATCGAAGCCGCAACCAAACACATGACTACTGCATGACCTCATCTCTCGCGGGTTCTCATGTCAAGGCTCTCAAGGAAGGAACCGTTACTGCATCGTACAACATCCGCACAGCGAACCAGCAGAACTCCACACAGCATTACTCCCCCCGAGCGCGCGCCCCGTCCGCGGCTGCCCCGCACTCCCGTCCATCTTGGACCACGCGCCGCCGTCCCCATCTCGCTTTCTCCTTCGTTCATCACGCTTGGTCAAAGTATGGTGGAGAAAGAAGCGCGTCCGCGTCGATTCCAGGGCGACTTCACGACATCTTGGAGATGTAGAGGACTGCGAAAGGTGGACGAGCGCGCTGTCAGCTTCACGAGCTCGAGTGGACATGGAACTGGTTCCACCGCTTCCCGAGGTTAAGACGAATCAAGAGCCCAAACAGCTGCCGCCTGCGTCGGCCCGCTGGCGCGCGTTCACTCGAGCTCGAGCGTGAACTGACCGTTGTTGCCGCGGACAAAGGCGTCTCCGTACGAGTTGGTGAGAACGCCGTTGACGTACTCCTCCGTCTGCTCGAGCTGGGGGGATGGGACAGGTCGTGTGAGCTCTCGGGGTCCTGCGGTGACTCGGGACGGGCCGACTGACGGCGATGTTCATGTAGCCGTCGAGGCAGGACAGGACGCCTGGCGTGAACTGCGTCAGCTGCTGAGCACAGGCCTCTCGAGCCACGTCGGACGCACCCCGGTAGTCGACGCCGCTGTTGAGCCGGACGACGACATGCTCGCCGACGACCGTCTTGAGAAAGTCCGAGGGCGAGCCCGTCGTGCTCGTGGGCTCCTCTGCCTCGACCGGCGCGTCGACCTGGATCGGCTCCGACTCGTCTCCGTTCTGTGACATTGGTTGATGAGCAAGGGGTTGGGTTGGCCGTGCGAGAGAAGGTAACGACAACGACAGGGGTGGTTTCGAGGGTTTCACACGGCGCGGCAAAGACGCGCGAACAAGCCGACCTCGAAAGACGCGCGGGCGAAATTCCCAAGGGCGTGCCCCCGACGGGGCGACGACTGGCTCTCTCCTCGCCGGCTCAGAAGCATCTTCTCAAAAGGTAAGGACCCGCACGACCCGCACACACACTCCCACTCGACACACGTCCGCACGCTGCACTCGCGCCAGCCCGCGCGCCAGCGTGGCAGCGCTCAAACTCGACGCCAATTTCGACCACGCCGGGCCCGCGCGCGGGTCGGGCGGGAGACTGGGGCACGCCGAGCCATGACGAGTGCACGCGGGACGCAGTTGGGATGGAAGGAATGGCTGCACGAGGGCGCAGGCGGAGCGGGCGAGGTGCCGCGCAACACCGGCCGAGCGGGCGACCGAGACGCGGATCGAGGACGAATTGCTGACCTTTTTCCTCGTCGTGCTCTTCCCACCGCTTGCTCGCATCTCAGGACACCGAAGTGCGCCCGTCCAGGCCACCCGCACGGCCCGTCAGCCCGCTGACGGCAGTCCCCCCTGCAGATGGTCAACGTTCCCAAGACTCGCCGGACATACTGCAAGGGCAAGGCGTGCCGCAAGCACACCCCTCACAAGGTCACCCAGTACAAGACTGGAAAGGCCTCGCTCTTCGCCCAGGGAAAGCGTCGTTACGACCGAAAGCAGTCCGGTGCGTCCTCGGTCGATGCGCGCGCCGTGCGAACGCCAGGCGCTGACCGTGCCTTTCCGCCATGTAGGATACGGAGGACAGACCAAGCCTGTGTTCCACAAGAAGGCCAAGACCACCAAGAAGGTCGTTCTCCGTCTCGAGTGCACCGTCTGCAAGTACAAGATGCAGATGGCCCTCAAGCGTTGCAAGCAGTGCGTCCTCGCTTCTGCCCTGCGAGGTCAGCAAAGTTCCTGACGTCTCTCCTGCCCTGCAGCTTTGAGCTCGGTGGTGACAAGAAGGTCCGCCGCACCGTCCTGCTCGTCGTCGCGCTGTCCGCCTGTACTGATCCCGACTCTTGCGCGTGCGACAGACCAAGGGAGCCGCCCTCGTCTTCTAAGCGGCTCGCCCAGAGCCGTCGCGTGTGGAAATGGGGAACGGGGGGAGAGGAGAATGGCGCTGGGGGGCGAGGTGTGGACTGCACCCGTCGTGCAGCTCGCTTGGCCGTGCAACACTACGATTCTACAAGCAGTCCACTCGGTGCACGTAGGATGCGGTGGTCGCACGAGCACGAGCTTGGAGTCTCGAGATTCGGGTGGCAGTCGAGCGGCGCTCGCGAGGGAGAACTGAGGGCTGTGGACTGGACGCGGCGTCGTTGGACAGGCAGGCGACCGTCTCAACAGAGCTGTGTTCTTAAAGTGTTGGCGGGAGCACTGGTCCGCCCCATCGCGAGGGCTGCCGCGACGCTCGAGCTGCGAACATCGGCGTCCGCCAGATCTACGACCACAACCCCACGCCCCCAGCTCCCATCCGCGTTCTGTGCGATCAATTTATTGAATCTGGAGCTGTTGCTCTCCCACTTGCTGACCGTCCTGCAGACAAGTGCAAAGCTGTCGCGTTGCGCCAGACTCCGGGTTGAAGTTGCGATGCGACGCCGCGCGCGACTCTGTACACTGTCTGCTGCAACGAGGTGATCGTTTATCCTCAACTCGTTTTGGGGGCTGGTTACAGCTCGGTAGACCTCACGACGGCCTCGCGTAGGGCTAGCTGCGGCCCGGCGGCGGGACCTCGATCTATTGACCACGGCCTGCTCGCGCGCTTGACGTCTCAGTCCGCCTCAGTTCCACGTGATTATCCATTGGAATGAACCCCTACTAAGATCGGTACTCAAACGCTTCCCTCAAGAAATCAGAGTATTCGTGTGGTCAAGCGACGCCCTCGCACGGCCTGGCCCGAGCTCAAACTTGGGCAGGTTTGCTGGCCGAGCTGGCAGTGTTGATCGCCCAGCCCACGATTCACGCATCCCAGCCGTGATAGATTATTCCAGGATGAGCACCGTACTCGGACAGTCGGACGCAGAGTGAGCTGGCTTCGCGCCCGTCGCCAAGCTCGAGCGCCCGTGGAGCTGACCTCAAAACTTCCTTCGCACCCAGCTTCGCCATCAAGCCGGAGTCGGTCACCCCGGTCCTCGACACGTCGCAGTGGCCTCTCCTCCTCAAGAACTACGGGAAGCTCTTGGTCCGGAGTACGTCGCTCTCGTCGCGCGGCCGCGAGCTCGCGCGTGCCGCTGTGCTCGCCTCGAGCTGCGAGCTGACCTCGCCCGCCCCGCAGGCTCGCACTTCACCCCGATTCCGTCGGGATCGAGTCCGCTGAAGCGTGACCTCGTCAGCTACATCAAGTGCGTCCCGAGCGCGCGTGTTGACGCGAGCGCGTACACGCCGGACAGCAGCTGACCCGAGTGCGGCTCGCGCAGGACCGGAGTCATCAACCTTGACAAGCCGTCAAACCCTTCCTCGCACGAGGTCGTCGCCTGGATCCGCCGCATCCTCCGCGTCGAGAAGACCGGTCACTCGAGATCGGAAGAGCGTCGTGTAGGGAAAGAGTGTCC
>ERZ1463038.592-NODE-592-length-12791-cov-14.707365_pt1 | contig 12791 bp, 17 predicted proteins | sample MGYA00564479_ERZ1463038 | MGnify/ENA primary metagenome ERZ1463038 (study PRJEB39244, sample SAMEA3635134) | Helicobacter pylori | study: EMG produced TPA metagenomics assembly of PRJEB11511 data set (Assembly of a 5300-year-old Helicobacter pylori...
AGGACACTCTTTCTCTACACGACGCTCTTCCGATCTCGCGCCTCGCGCGGGCTTGGGTCCGTTCGTGCTCGCGGCCGATATCGATTTGGCGGCCTCTTTTTGACTGCGATTTCTCGAGGCGGAGAGGACGAGCGGGTGGGCGCCCGAGTGGTCGGACTGCTCCGCTTCCTCCGCGACCGCGAGTCGTGCGAAGCGGGCGGGCGGCGAACCGCCGAGGCTGCCCTGGACGGTGTACCCAGACAGCGATGCATCCGAGAACGCTGTCGATGGCCTCGACGAGCTGGCGGTGGACGATGGCCCAAAAGCGAACGGTTCGTTGGGAAGGTTTGGCGAGGCACCGACAAAGGGACCCCCTTGCTGCGAGAGCGAGCTGAGCGACGAGCCGAGCTGGCCTGCCCACCCTGGGTCGATCTGCGAGTACGAGTTGGCGGGGTAGGTTGCCGCGTGGGGCCCTTGGGAGAACGCGAGGTGCGCGGCCGAGTCGCTCGAGTACGACGTCCGCGACGACGACGTCCGCGGTCGCGCGCCCGTCCCGGGGATCCACGATGCTCGTCTGCCCGGTGCAGGCGCAATATTGCTCTCCCAATTAGTCGGGCTCCGCTGCGAATCATCAAGCTCGAGCCCTGCCGGCAGGGGGACCATCCCTCCGGAGCCCGGGGCGCTGTAGTATTGCTGCGACGGGCGAGAGCTGGGCGGCAGCGGGTTTGGCGAGTCGAATATGGGAGATGGGTAATGCTGAGACGGTGAATACGGTGCAGGTGCCATGGAGGGCGACCAGTACGGCGCAGGCGGCGGAGGAAAGCTGAAGGCGCTCATGCCGTTGGGGTCGTTGCCGAATGGTGGGACCATGGGTGGGTATGCGTTGCCGTACGAGCTTGCGTATTGTGGCTGAGCCGGTATCGGGACGTCCCACTGGGGGCGGGAGGGGTCCGGGGTGTGCTCGTTGAACGGTCGCGACTGATGTGGGTAGCTGGGTCGGCGGGCGGCCGCAGAAGGTGGGTAATACGACAGCCCTCCTGTCGAGCCTGGGTCGTTCTGAGATGGCACATACGAGCCGTCAGCCCCGGAGCCGCCCTCGAGATGCCAGCACACGGTGCGCACCGCGTAAGAGGCAGCGTGCTGCTGCGAAGCCGAGGACAACGAGCGGGTCAGCTCGCGGTCGAGACAGCCAGATCCGCGCCAGATCCTCGCTCACCTGCTCTTGATCGGGCCATCCACCCAGCCATGGACTCGTGGGGCCCGTCCCAGCGGCCTCGAGACCGCGTCCGAGCACGAACGTCCGCGCGCCCTTGCCCATGGATCGCGCCGCGTCCGCGGACGGCGGTGGGGAGCGGCCCTCCGCCCGAGGGTCGGCGACAGGCTGCATGGTCGGTAGCGATCCCACTCGGGTCGAGGTTGATCTGCAGTCGCGAAGCAACGGAAGAGTTTTGATTTCACAGCAATCACCCCTTACACGCTCCGACGACGATCCTGGGGTTACAGTTTGACGCTGCCGTGCCGAGCCGACCTGTGCCTTACTTGGAGGATCCAAATTTCGCTGCCGACTTCTTCCGCGCCTCCCTTTGTCGTGATGCGGATCAGGGTCCCGGACGCCTCCCGTGTCAACGAAACATTAAAGCGCGACAAGCGCTCCATGGTCGCCGTCCTTGACCTTCTCGCAGTGGCAAAACCTCGGTACGTGGTCGGGATGCGCCTGTCTGTCTGGGGGCCGAACCTGAGATGTTCGTCACTAGTCGCTGTTTCTGTTTCGGGAGGGCCGTAGAAGCCGACCAGCATCGCATCGCCTTGCCAGCGTGCACCTGCTCGACTCATAGGCACCGACGGAGCAGGAATTGTATTTCGAGGTCCTGAAGCTCTCGCTGCCGTGTGCTGAGAAGCCTTCCCAAGCCGCGCTAGCGTCGTTTGCCTGAAGGACCGTGGGTTTGTCTCATCTCGGAAATACCAGGTGTCGGTCTGCCGCGTTCCGGAACCTGGCAGCGGGTGTCGCGCTCATTCTGATGCAGACACGACGAAAGATAGACGCAATAACGCGTGAGCGTGAGCGAATCGTCAGGCGTCGCAGAGAAAGCGATGAGGCGACTTGATCTGCGCCTTCATTAAGCGCCTCGAACTAACTTTCTCCCTGTGGCCGTACATATCTCGCATGAGGCCGCCTGAGGTCCTGAGGTGGACCGAGTAGGACATGAAGTAATCCAGACGAGGATGCTGATCTTTTCTGCGCGAGCGTCGCAGTCCTGGAGTCCGCTCACCCCCACGACAGCCCACGTCCCGACCCCGCGACGCGACGCGACCTTTCCCCATACTTCGTCTCCGACAGCACAACTTCCGCATCAGTACATCGACCGCGTTACGCCCGAGATATCCTCCACAGCGTCAGTCTGGAGCAATTATATCCCTTGTACCACCGCGCCATCCGCGGACTGAGGCCGCCTGAGGTCGAAAACGTCGCCCCGCCGCACTCGCTGAAGCAGTCCTCTCGCCGCACTTCACCCCAGCCAAACCCAGCCGGACTCTAGGGAGAGCCTAGACTCTATGTTGTCAGATACATCACCTCTCCGCACGGCTCCAGGACACTTTGCTCAAGCCGTCGGTCGGGCCGTCGACTCCGGATGCGACTGCCCAAGCGCATTCATCATCCGCGCAGGATCCTCGTCGTACGAGCTGTACGAGGCCGAGTTGAGCTGGGACGGTGCATCTCCGCTGCTTGCAATCAACCGGGGCCCGGAAACCGCCCTGTGCAATCTCTCCCCGCAGAGGACGGCGGCGTCCTGTGCGGCGGTGGAGCGGACGGTGAGGCAGCCCTCCGGCGTCGCTTCCGGACAATACTTGCAGGCCGTGCTCGGAGCCGTGTCCTCGTCGTGGTGCTGGTGCGCGTCGCGATGGCGTCGGGCAGAACAGGAGTCGGCTCGCTGAGGGCCGAAGGCAGCGAACGATAGCATCTCGGATCTTCCCTCGCCGCTCCGAACCCGAAAGTCATCGCCAAGGCGTCTCTCAGCACCGAACGCTATTTCAGCAACCCTCACACCGCGCCACACCACATCACACTACATTACCCTCCCCGTGCACCTATCTACAACGATGACGGAGAAGCGAGTCGCACATCATGCCGACGACGAGGCGCAGGCCTACCGTCTACAGGTCATCGGAGCGCGGGAGGGAGCGATCAAGGGGACAGTGGTGGCAGGAACACTCATGGTCCTTGCCAACTGGAGGTGAGCTCGATTGGGGGTGCGCGTGGACGCCGAGCGCTGGGCCGGGAGCTGATCGTGTGCATCGGCGCGCGCAGGTATCCGTTCATCCGGCGACAAACCCTCGCGGGCAAGTCGTTCCTGGTCATGTGGTGAGTGCACTCGCCGACTGAGCAGAGAGCCGCCACTGATCCCGCCGCTTGTCGCTCAGGGGAACGATCTTTGGCGTCAGTCTTGGCCTCGACGAGCGAAAGGGGCGACACTGACCCGATTGTGCGACCGCAGCTTGTGACGCACGCGGACAAGTACCTGTTGAAGTGGGAGGAGGAGCACCGGATTGCGAGTGAGCGATGGCGGAACGTTGCGCGAGCGGGTGAGCGCTTGCGTCGTGTGAGTGCGGCTTACGAGCCGAACGCTGACCCGGTCGCGGTTGCAGAGCTGGCCAGCCAGGGAACGATCCCCAGCGAAACAACGATGCGCAAGTGGAAGGAGCGGAAAGACAAGGAGGCGCAGGCGATGGACTTGCCGCAGGCAGCGCCGGTGGCGTCCCCGGTGCTGGAGGAGCTCAAGAAGACGAAGGAGGCAGCGACGACGTCCTAGATTGCCCGCTTGATACCGCAATACCAGCGTGCGTAATGATCTTAGAACGAGAGCGCCTTCGCGAGGCTGCAGCCCTCCGCAAGCAGTCCGCGCGACTGCTTCCTGCGCGCCTTGTCCGCGTGTCACACCTTTCCCCACCGCTGCCCTTCCTTCTCAACTTGAACAAAAGATCCAACAGCGGTTCACGTTCCGCAACCCCGGTAGTGTCCGCACCGCGCGAACGCTCGTCGCCCCGCGCCTCACCAACTTCGTCCCACCACGCACCGTCAACATCTAGTGGTTTCGAAACGCGTCCAACGCGGCCGCCTTCTCCTCCGGGGTGAACATCTTGGGCTGTGGGGGAGCAAGGGGGGGTCAGGACTTCGCCGTGGTTGTGCAGTAATTACGGGGTGACGTACGGGGACGTTCCTCTCCCTGTGCAAGTACAAGAGGCAGGTCAGAATACATCTTCTTCCAACACAACCACGAGCTCCAGAGCCCCGGGCTTTCTGGCGACGCACCATTTTGTGCCCTCCGGGAACAAGGAAGCTGCGAGTCACCAACGACGCCCAAATCAGCCGATGGTCCCGCATGCCAGTCCTTCCGCCTTTCCGCCGGACAGAGAAGGGCGACGCACCGCGGTAGGGGTCCGGGTGCGAGAGCCTCTGCACCTCCTTCTCGGCCTCGTTGAGGAGCGCGGCGACGGCGCGCGGGTCGCGGACGTTGCGGTTGCGTTCAAACATGACGCGGATCTCGATCGCGCGGTCGCGCCAGAGGTCGCGGCGGACGTACCTGCCGGGCGCGGGCGAGCGAGAGCGTTAGCGGACCAATCGAAGCAGGGCGGGAGCGCTCGGCGGGCGCAGCGCGCGGGCCGGGGGCGGGGCGTACCAGTCCTGGGCTCCCTTGAGTGCTCGCCGGTACAGGTGCTACAATCGCAGAGCCTGCGTCAGTCGCGAGCGCGGTAAGGCGCCGAGGCGGCGGGCTCACCTGGACGTAGCGGCGGTGGGCCACAGACTGCGTCGAGAGCGGTCAGTTCAGATCATTTCTGCTCCACTCGGGAACGCTCACAAAAGGCGACACGGCTCCTGCTGCTGGTGGCATCTTGGGGTGTGTGGGGGCAGCTGGCCTGCGCCGCTCGGGATCAAGCAGGTAAATAGATTTCGGTAATAGTTTTCGGGGTTTACTTGGCGAGCCGGCGATTGAAGTCACGCTTCCGCCTCGTTCCACATCTCAACTCCTCAACGACCACCGCCCTCGAGCTCACCGCCACCTCAGGTCAGTTGCGAGCCTGATCCGACCCAGATCGCGTGGGCGCGGCCGCACCTCGCGGTGGCACGACGCCAGTGCTGCGTCGCGCGCACGTCACGCGGGTAGCAAGGTACCCTCAGCTGACACTCTCACCGCTGCAGAGTACCACCATGGACAAGATCACGATCAGTTTGGCTACGCTCGCCGAGGTCGGCCTCACCGTCGCGTTCGTCGTCGGGGTCATCGCAGTCTCCAAGCGGTCCGCGGGGGGCGGCTCGCCCGACAGCAGCGCTGCGAGTAAGAAGAAGAAGGGCAAAGGGAAGCGCAAGGGCATCGTACAGCCAGCCGAGGAGGCAGAACTGGCACCCGAGCCGGTCAAGGCGGACAACTCGGCGGCCAAGAAGCGCAAGCCGGCGAACAAGGGCCCCACACCCGTCGCTGTCGCCGTTCCCTCTCCGCCTCCAGCTCCCACTCCCGTGCCAGTCATCATACCCAAAGTCGTCAAGCCGACCCAGGCCGCCGCCAAAAAGGCGAAAAAGGCTGCCGCCACTCCCGTTCCCGCTCCCGCGCCCGTTCCCGTCTCTATCGACGCCTCGACGTCGTCCGACTCGGAAGACTCGGAAGACGAGCCCACCGTGCTTCGGATCGGGAAGCAAAAGATCTCGAGCGACGGCTGGGAGGAGTGGCCCTCGCTCTCGTCGAAACCGGAGGGGCCTGGCGAGGACGACGGATGGGAGGTCGCGAAGCCCAAGAGTGCGTCGACCGACTCTGCCTGCGCTTTATACCGGTAGCTGACACTTGTGATCTATTGCAGAGCCGACTAAACCCGTCAACTTCTCGCTGTCCACCTCGGCTTCGTCCTTCGCGGCGTCGAACCCGACCCGCGCGTCGATCCCAGGCCTCCCGTCCGCGGCGCAGCAAAAGCAGCAACAGGAGCAGTCAAAGAAGCAGCGTGCCAACGCCAAGAAGGTCGCCCGTGCCGCCGAGGAGAAGGAGGCGCTCGAGCGTGAGCGGATCGAGCGCCTGACCGCGCATCGCATCGCGGCCCAGCGCGACCGGCTCGCCGCCGAAGCCAAGACAAAGCGGGCCGCCGGGACGAAGAGCGAGCACGTCGGGAAGCGGGCGAAGGAGCAGAGTGGTGGGATGACGGCGCAGATCAACCCCGAGGACGGCAAGCTCGTCTGGGACTGATCGCCCGCTATGTACCGCCCATACCCAGCCACATCGTAATACAAATCCCCTCCCTTTTCCTGATCACCCCCGCGCTGTGAACTCAACGTGCGCGGATATTCAGCCTCGTGGACGACACCGTGGCGGCGCGCGTCACTCAGCCTCCCCCGTCCAAGTCGCAATCCCGCTGGTGCGCCCACTCGCTTTCCACCGTGCCCTCTTCCTACGATCTGGCTGAATGGCTCGCACTCGTACCCAGTATAAAGCAAGTCGTTCAGGGCCGATGGCTCTCTCTTCCTTCCCCCACCGACCGCGGTTATGCTGCACACTCTGCCCACCGGCCTGGCCGCGCTCATCGTCAGCTTCAGCTTCGCATCGGCAATCCCCGTCCCTCGCCGCCCTGTGCCGCATCACACCCATCTTACTCGGCACCCCAAGGCCCACGTCCTGATGCCGATCATGCCGTTGACTCTCGCGGCGCCGGCTGCGCTTTTGCCGGCCGTCGCAACATCGTCGCACCTGCCCTCGACTTCGCCCTCTGCGACCCCCTCGCCGCCCCCGACCGCCGCTCCCGTACGGCCGTCTTCTCGGCCGCTTTCCTCTTCGCCAGTGACTGCGCCGAGGCCGGTACCAACCGCGCCGTCGCCTGGATCCGCGCCTGCGGTTTCCCCGACACTCCCGCCACCCGCACAAGCGACCGCGTACGCCACCCGCTTTGTCACCATTACTGCGACAACAACAGCGCCCGTAGTTGAGATTCAAACCGTCGTCCAAACCGCCACGATCACTGCGACGCCAGCAGGACCCGTCGGCGCGGCCCCGACAGCTGCGCCGGGCGCGACCTGGTCCCTCACGTCCGCGTTCGGGAACGACCTCCCCGCCGAGCTCGGCGTCAAGACCTGGGAATGGGGCCAGACCAACGTGCAGGTCCTTCAGGGCATTCCCGAGACTGCTTGGGCTCGCGCAACACCTCCACCGGCTCCAGCCGCGAGCGGAGCACCGCCAGCGCCGGGCGCGAAGGCGCTCGTGCGCCCGATGAGGGACTTCAGCAACGCGACCGTCATGCAAGTTCTCTACCCGGACGGATCGATCAACCCCGCCAACAAGGTCGCCCCTGTCGGTGGTACGGGCATGTACCTCACGCCGCGTGCGTCCCCCTCACGCTTCGAAAGCTCAAACTGAAAGCTGACGCCGCGCGGACTCTCAGTGGACCTCTCGACCGCCAAGAATGTCACGCTCGAGTACAGCATCTTCTTTCCCACTGGGTTTGACTTTGTCAAGGGCGGCAAGATGCCGGGATTGTACGGCGGCCACACTGGCTGCTCCGGAGGGCAGCAGTCCGAGGACTGCTTCTCCACTCGGCTCATGGTGAGCATTTCCACCTATTCGACTTCAGTGCACCTCGCTAATCAGACTACTCCAGTTCCGCACCGGTGGCCTCGGGGAGATGTACCTTTACGCCCCAAAGACAAGCCAGCCGGCCTCGCTTTGCCAGACCCTCCCGCAGAGTCGTGAGCACTATTTCCGAGGCGCCCAATGAATTCCTCGCTGACAGGGTCTTGTATCGTGTAGTTTGTGATGGACCTTACGGATTCTCGATCGGACGCGGCGCGTGGACTTTCAAGACGGGCGAGTGGACCAACGTCAGGCAGGATGTTGTTTTGAACACGCCCGGCGTCGGTGACGGCTCGTTCCAGGTCTTTATCAACGGAGGTGCGTCCGGTTCAGCACATTTCGCTCCCAGTATTCTGACGATTTTCAAAATTCCAGAGCTGAAGCTCAAGGCCGACGCTGTCGTCTTCCGCAAGGCACCCGACGCACCTGCTCCCAGCACGGCAGATGCCCCGACGCCCGTCGCCTCCCCAGCCGCGCCAGCGTTGGCAAGTGCCTCCGCAGGCATCCAAGGCGGCCTCCTGGGAGGACTGCTTGGGAACGCGGGGGTCAGCGGTGGGCTTGGAAGCGGCCTTGGTGGTGGGCTTGCCGGCGGACTCGGTGGACTTCGCAGGCGCCAACTGCCCGTCGGCACGGGCGTCGCCGCCCCGCCCAAGGCCCCTGCCCCAGCCCCGAGTACAAACTCGAGCTCGAGCGCGCACATCTTCCGCACGGTCGGCCAGACGACCGTCACAGTTACCCACACCCCAACCTCGACTCGCGCAGTAACGTCGACTAGCACTGTGGCGGCGCCCGGACCTTCGGCTCCCGCGCTCCTCACTGGAGCGAAGGGCATCGTCGGATCATTATTGAACAACGCCAAAACCAATGACGACGTCTCGTTCATTGGCGTTGCGTTCGACTGCTTCTTCGGCGGCAACTCCAAGTCGTATGGTGAGTCCTTCCGTCCTGCGCCGACGCTCCGCACACGGTTCTGACCCTCACTTCCCCTCCAGCATCCTCAAAGGACCAGTACACTTACTTCAACCGGATCTCCATGTCCATAAATGCTTGAGACTGGCCAGGCTGGGCCAGCGCGCACCCTTCGTAAATCTGTTAGCAGTTTAGTACCTTTGTGCCTCAGTACCGGTAAAGAGGATACGTTAAGAATCCATTCGCTTGTTCAAGCGTCTTCCGAGATCGTTCGAGAGACGTACGAGTGGCCTCATTTCACCCTCCTCGGCGCAAAGGGCGGGCACGCACGGCCTGTCCAAAGCTTGAACGCCTCCTTCGCGGCCTCGTCTTCCACCACATCCGCCCCGACGGTCACCCAGCCCCTCCGCGAGTTGGCGGGATCCTGAGCAAGCGAGGCGAGCGAGTTGACGGGCTCGAGTGCGTCCTGTGGCTCGAGGCTCATGATGATGCCTGCACAACTCGAATGTCGGTTTCTGGCGGCCGTTCCGGAGATGGAATCTGCGCGTACCTCCAGTCGGCGATCCAAGGAGCGCTGTAGCGACTTCTGAAGGTATTCGAATCTCGCTCTGGAGCGTGATGACGATCGTCGGTCGCTTCGACGCCAGGTGTTCAAGCGAGATGGTCTTCGGGTCGAGCACGGCGACTTGACGGATCCCCAATCGCGAGAGGGCGGAGAGGACGGATCGGAGGCGTAAGGAATGGGTTTGAGATGGGGTGGGTGGCGGTGGTGAGCTTGAGGGAGTTGAGATGGTCGGTCCAGGGATGGCGGCGTCGGGCGCGAGAACGACGGCGAACGACGTTGGCGAGACAGCATTGCTGGGCGAGATTCGGTCGCCGAGTGCACTGAGAAGGGCACGGGTGTAGACGTGACTGTTCCCAACAGGGTAGGTCAGGTCGAGGAATTCACTCGCAAAGGTGGAAGGCACGCACTCGCCTCGGATCCTCAGCGGGGAAGACGGCGCCGTTTGTGGATCGACGACAAACGAGTCGATGCCTCCAACGCTAGCCGCGATCTCGGTCACATCGTCCATGCTCTCCAGCGCGCTGATTCCGGCTTCCCCGATCACGCACCCGCCCGCGAAGAACGGCTCGTCGCGGTAGAGCGCCAGCGCCTCGCCAAACGTCGCTCCCGGACGAAGCTCGGGGCTCGAGCACGCAGAGCTCTGAAGCTCGAACGGGAGCCCGAGCTCCTCGAACCCCCGCTCGCACACTTCGCGGAGCGCCTTCAGGTCGCCCGACTGGTCGTCGCGGATGAACGGGACGAAGTGGCGCCGTGAGAGCAGTCCGCTGAGGTGCAGGGCCATCTGAACCTCGCGGAACGTCATACTCGGCGCTCCGACTACACCGCGACGAGTACCCTGCTTGGCCACGGGATGCGTGACGCTGGCGAGGAGCGGGTTGAGGAAGCGCGACATGCGGCCGAACGGGCCCATGTTGTACGCCGAGAGCGGCGGTCCCGTCTTGACGAGGTCCGAGAACGCGAACACGCGCAGGAGAAAGTTGTCCTGCACGTCCGAGGCCGTGCCCACGATCTTGACGATGTCGGCGCCGAGGTCGACCGCGGCCTCGTATCGCCTGCGCGCCTCGGGGCCGGACCAGCTGAACCCGCCCACAGCGGGACCGTTGACGTCTCGCCACGAGATGATGACGGTGGTCTGGCGCTGCTTTGCGTCTGCGACGACGCGGGCCGTCCGGACCGGGTCGAGCCCTTGCTCGATGTCGATCAGGTCGGTCCCGAGCTTGAGCGCGTGGTGGAGCGTGGCGAATAGCCCTTCTTCGCTTGCACCGCTCGGGTAAGGGTACTTGCCGCCCTGAGCGGGAGTACGAAGGGTGAAGACGATGGGAATGTCGGGCGCGTGTCGGCGAAGCAGGGCGTGTTGCTCGGAGATGTACGACAGCGAAGGGTTCTCGTACGCCTCGGCGACTCCGGGACGAGGGTGCGGGTGCGGGTCGGAGAGCAGGTCCGCACGTAGCTCGATTGCTGAGGCGCCGGTGCACAAGAGGTGAAGCGATGGGACGTGAGGGGTGAGGTCCGCGAAGGGCAAAGTGACGAGGTACGACCGTGTGGCGCTCGAGGACGATAGGAACGGTGCGCGTGCTCCAGTGGTAGAGCTATGTTCATATGGAGCGAGTATTCGGCGGAAGAAGCGAATCTGCACAGTCCCGAGGAGTCGAGCTCGTGAGTTCGAGCTTGAGGCCGCCCACTGGAGCCGGGACGCACAAAGTCGCGCTCGACCTGCTCAAACATCATGCGATGAGCGGTCGCTTTTGTTTCGTCGTCTTCCAGAGCGTCAACATAGTCGCTGGACGCCGCGTTCGTGAAGTTGATGAACTCGTGCGAGGCTTCGGGTAAGCGACACGGTCAGCGCTGGCTCGCACGGTTCGCTCCCCTCGCCAAGGAGCTTACAGCAGTCTCGGAACCATGGTCTCCGGCGGGCCCAGACCTCCTCCTGTCCGCCCATCTTCCACTGCGGCGCCTGCCGCCCTCCCGCTTTCCCAGGCTCCGCAAAGACCTGGTCGATCTCGCGGAAGACGTGGATGACGATGCCTCGTTCGCGGTCGACCTGCGGCTCGCCTGTAGAGCCACCCCAGAATGTTTTGAGCAGGTCCCGGTTGCGACCCTCCTCGACGACGCCGCCGCCGAGACTGACGACCTTGCGCTCTCCTTTCGCGATGTCGGCAATGATGCGCTCGAAGATTGCCGTCTCGGCTGCTCGGAACGCTTCCCAGCCGTACGCCTTGACGAAAGTCGGCGGCGTATGGCCCGGGTTCGAGGCGCAGAAGAGGGCGTCGGCGTCGATAAACGGCAGGTTGAGGTGACTGGCAACGAGCGCGCCGAGCGTCGTCTTGCCGGCCCCACGCATGCCAATCAGGAAGATGGACGGTCCGGACGACGGCGGCGCCAGCTCGGGCGCGTCGACGCTGGCCATGCTGGACGAGATGGGCGTGGGAGCCAAGTTGCGCGCGCTGGCACGCGGCTTGACTTCCGCCACAACCGTCGCTCACTTCTGCCGACTTACCTCATACCGCACATCCACACCCGAGCCACTCAAAGAGACTCGCACAAGCGCACTCAATCAGCCTTGTCACACGCACGCCGTCATGTTCGGCAAGGTGCGCAGTGGCGTCGTCCCCCGCGTGCTACAAGGCACTCAAACTCTCGAGAGCAGCTCTTCCACTTCACATTCGACGCTCTCTTGATATCGGCCGTCGTGCGTGCCCACTGCCTGCTTTCCCTCAAGCGCCGACGCTGATCACCTGGACCACGCAGCTCGCTGGCATCAAGGTGAGGGCTCGCTACCACTTCGGATGAGGGAGCGAAAGTGTAGGGTGGCCCGCTGACTCTACGCGTTCCAATTCAATAGCGCTCCACCGGCCTGTCGTGCGCCGAGCTCCTGACAGCTGGTCTCCGCATCGCTGACGTCGTCCTTCGGCGCAGACCCGCACTGGCTCGCATGCCCAACAAGGATCTCAGGCAGCTCGCCGTTACCTGTGTGTTCACCTCCCTTCACTGCCCTGCGGTGTCGAATTCCAGCGCTGACCTCCGAGCCAGATTTGGAGTTGGGCGAGTGGGCCCTTGACCTCACCATCGTGGTTATGGGAAGAAGCTCTGCGTTCGAGAGACGGCGGTAGGCGACAGCTGTGCGGGCAGGATGTACGATACGCTGGAACCGCTTTGATCAAGACGCGAAGAGGCGAGCATCGCTGGGCGGACTCAAGACGCCCAGACGGATTGCACGCCGTCGAGTGGGCAGCTTTTGGTGGCATCTTGTCCTGCTCGGACAATACAGCAGAGCAAGAGTAGCAGGCGGAAGCGACGATGCGACGAGCTCGCTTGGACCGGAGGATCGCCCGCCCTCGCGAGGATCGTAGCTCACCCCCGCTTTTGATAGGGAGCGAAGATTCGCGATCACCCGAGCGCCGACGTCTTTAATTCTCGTCTCAGCCTTCTTTGCTTCTGCTCGCTCGAAAGGCTTGGATATCCCAGAACGGCAGGTCGTTTTCGCGCGGCGGCCCGTCGCAACCCTGTCGCACGCCGCCAAATCGCCGGCTGGTAAAGCGAACGGCTCGATACGGCGATGACACACTACTACTCAAGCCATTCTCAGCCAAGTCTTGTGGTCACCTGCTGGGATTGTCTGCGTGTGGGTCTGCGAACTGAGCGGTTGCTGTGTGAACAAGCACCTATGGGCCGTGGTCACCGCCCGGGCCCGCCAACGTGCCAGCCGCACATTGCCGGTTTCCAGCAGCCATGTGAGA
>ERZ1463038.593-NODE-593-length-12785-cov-14.733857_pt1 | contig 12785 bp, 16 predicted proteins | sample MGYA00564479_ERZ1463038 | MGnify/ENA primary metagenome ERZ1463038 (study PRJEB39244, sample SAMEA3635134) | Helicobacter pylori | study: EMG produced TPA metagenomics assembly of PRJEB11511 data set (Assembly of a 5300-year-old Helicobacter pylori...
GATGTCGACGACGACCTCACTGATCACCTTTCGAACTCTTCAGCTTTTGGTGGAACACGTGAGTAAAATGACTCGAGGTTTAACACGCAAAGCAAGCTCACTGGCAAACTGTTGCAGCTACCATCCGACCTGGCCTGTCCACAAGCTTCTGGCTGGAGGTGCGTGTCGTTGCTGAAGCAGATTGCTTTCTCATCTCACCTCTTGATGCCCTTTGCAGCTGTCACGGACGTAAATACTGGAATTTCCATGAGAATGAGTCAGTCTGCATAGCTGACCTCGCATTTACAGTTCCTCGCCAACGGAACCGTCGTGATCCCAACCTCGTCAGCTTCAATCACCGTGCAACAGACGACCCTTCCTCCCGGGTTCCAGACGGCTCTCCCGACTGCCACTGCAGCAATGTGCCCGGGCTATACACCACCCGTCAAAAGTGTGGGGACCAAGCTTCTCGGGAGTCAGGAGCTCGCCGTCCTCGCAATGGTGGCGGTGACAGCGATTTTCTTGTGGTAGACACATGGAAACGGACGCAGCGGCATAGATACTAGTACTATCATTGTATCCTATGCAACGAGCACCTCTTCTTCTTCGCGCACACTGGAGATTGAACTCAGGCGGAATTGGGACCGGGCGTTACACTCGCTCCATGATCTTGAATCGACATAGGATGGCGAGCTGAAGTTGCCCGCTGGTGTCAAGAAAACCCAGAACGCTATCATTGTCTGTTTAAACTGCCTTCAAGGGCGGCAGCCGCCCAGCGACCCCATCCCGGATGACGGTTGCGAGATCGTGATCCGCCTCCTCGTCCCCAATCTCCACCATCTCCCGGCCGTACTCCCTCGCAAATCCACCAACAGTAAGAGAAATGACATCTGGGACCTTCAACGATCCCTTCGCCCTCCCCGTGCGCGCCAGCTCCGCTTCGATGCAGGTCGCGGTAACCTCGTCGAGCCCACACGCGACGATGTTGCCGAACCACGGCAGTGTCTGGTTCTCAATGTTGAGCGAGAAGCCGTGGAGGGTGATTCGGCGGCGGATGTGGATGCCGATGGATCCGATCTTGGAGATGGGGGAGACGAAGACGCCGGTGTGCTCGATCGGGTGGACGTCGACGCCGAGGGAGGTGGTGAGCGCGGCGAGGAACACCTCGAGGTGGTTCACATAGCACCTCGTCGAGAGCTGTGTGTCTAGATTCAGTGTCTGCAGCTTTCCAGTCGCTCCTGCGGCACACACCTGGGCCGCTCCGATGTCCATGATCGAGTACCCCACCAGCTGGCCCGGGCCGTGGTACGTCGTCTGCCCGCCCCGCATCGTCGACACATAGTCGGCACCAAGTGAACCAAGTCGAGCTGCCTCCAACGACGCTACCTGTGGGTCCTTCTCCCGCCTTCCGGCCGTGTAGACGGGCGTGTGCTGAAGCAGCAGGAGGACGTCCGTCTCGGCGCGCTTCTGAGCTCGCGCTCGGTCGATGGCGGACAGCGTCGAGCTGGCGGGAGACGCGAGCAGCTTCCGCGCCTCGAGTCGGTTGGCGACGAGCGTTTCCTGCAGGAGCAGGCCGAGCGCGTACGGCAGCTGCTCGGGGAGGTACGTCCACCGCACGGGTGGAGCCGAGGCGCGAGCCGGGGTCGAGCAGGACGGGGCTGCTGTCGCGAACCGACGGGCGAACGATCCGAGTCGGTTCAGCATCGTGCTCTACCAGAGGGCGGCGGTGGGCGTCGGCGGGCAACGAACGCGGCCGAGCTTTTCCTGATCTCGGAGCGGCGAACGCCTCTCTTCCGTCGACCACGCCCTCTCAACGCCGACCTTTCGCTTTACACCCTCTTTAAATCCCCACGCAGCCCCAAGAAACTGCAGGAATGGCCTCGCAAGCTGCCAAGGACGCCATCTTCGTCCAGTCGGAGGCGTTCGACGGAGTGCGGATCAAGGGACCCGACTTCAACCTCCCCATCGAGCTCGATGCGCTGCTCAAGAGCTACGAGACCATCGGCTTCCAGGCGACGGGCCTGGCGCGCGCAATGGAGCTCATCAACAAGATGGTGCGTCCTCGCCTTCGCGCGACCGGCAGGCCGCAGCTCACGCGCGCCGGTTACCCACAGCGCACGTGGCGTCTCTCCGACGAGCCTATCCTTCCGGACTCGCAGACAGAGGAGCTGGACCCCGAGATCCGCGCCGCGACCGGCTGCAACATCTTCCTTGGCTACACCTCGAACCTGGTCTCGTCCGGCCTGCGCGAGATCATCAAGTTCCTCGTGCAGCACAAATACGTCACCTGCCTCGTCACGACTGCAGGGGGGATCGAGGAGGACCTGATCAAGTGCCTCGGCCCGACGTACTCGACCCCGAACGGCGTCTTCAACCTCGACGGTGCGACGCTGCGACGCAAGGGACTCAACCGGATCGGGAACCTCCTCGTACCGAACGACAACTACTGCAAGTTTGAAGACTGGGTCGTCCCGATCCTGGACACGATGGTGGAGGAGCAGGAGGGGCCGGACCGCGTTCGCTGGTCGCCGAGCAAGGTCATCGACCGACTGGGCAAGGAGATCGACAACGAGGACTCGATTCTCTACTGGGCTCACAAGGTGACCCGCCAACTTGCACTCCATGAGAACCATGTCTGATATTCTGGGCCTTGCAGAACCAAATACCGGTCTTCTGCCCTGCTCTCACCGACGGCTCGCTGGGCGACATGATGTACTTCCACACCTGTTCGCCCATCCCTCTATTCCACTCGCATCAATTGACTCAGCAATCACCCTCATAGACAAGACCGAAACTCCCATCTCCATTGACATCGTCGCCGACATCCGGAGACTGAACGACCTCAGCATCAAAAGTCGCAAGGCGGGCATGATCATTCTCGGTGGCGGCGTCTGCAAGCACCAGATTGCCAACTCGATGCTCTTCGTGAGTCCCAGTCACAACTCCACGTCGACTTACCACTGACCAGTGGGTCTCTGCAGCGCAATGGGGCCGACTACAGCGTCTACATCAACACCGGGCAAGAGTTCGACGGGTCGGACTCTGGTGCGCGACCGGATGAGGCGGTCAGCTGGGGCAAGATCAAGATTGACGGGGAGAGTGTCAAGGTCTACGCCGACGCGACCCTGGTCTTCCCGTTGATCGTCGCGGGCACGTTCGGCAGGGCGCACTGGGCGAAGCAGAAGGAGGAGGCGGCAAAGGCGTAGAGTGTGCGACCCATAGACTGTATTGATGAGCATCACATCGTCTTCATTCAGATCCAGAATCTGGGAAATAACGAGCCCGCAGTGCGTTCTGCGAGTCACGCTGCGACTGCCAGTGGCGTCGCTGCTCTCCCTCTCCCCACTCGCCCGACGTTCTCAGCGCACCGAATGAGTGCACCCCGGCTATTTGTTGTTGTGGGACTAGGGAACTACACCCACCCGAGCACTCGCCACTCGGTACGTCTCTGACCAGCCGCCACAGAATCCTTCCCGCCGAGCTGACCGAGCGCGCTGTCCAGATCGGACAGATTCTTCTCACCTCCCTTGCTTACAAGGCAGCACAAGAACACCTCTCCACCGGCTCCCCGACGCTGCTTCTCGCGCAAAAGAAGGTTGCGTGGTCGACCGAAATCACGCTGCCCCCGCCACCCAACGTCGCGTCCGACGTCCCGCTCAAGCTCTTGTTCGTCAAGCCACGGGCTCTGATGAACATCTCGGGCCCGTCCGTCGTCGCTTCGATCGCCTCGTTCCTTCCCAAGCCCTACTCGACCTACCGCATCCTGACCCTCCAGGACGACCTCGACCTCGCACCGTCGACGATCAAGCTACAACGCGGGGGTTCACCGCGGGGCCACAACGGAGTCCGGAGCATGGAGCGCTCACTCGGCACGCGCGACTTTTGGCGGATCCGGATCGGCGTCGGGCGGCCGGAGAACAAGGGCGACGTTGCCAAGTGGGTGCTCGGCGCACTCGGGAGAGACGAGACCCGGGCGGTCGAGTGCGAAGACGGATGGGAAGGGGACGCCGTCCGCAAGGCCTGGGACGAGCTTGTCAAGGTTGCGTGGGAAGCAGAGTGACCACCCTCGTCGCAGCCGGACTGCGCGCCGGGACACGAACCTGCAAGGTACTCGGTATCGAGATGCATCTGCAGGGCAAGCGAAGCGGGATAAAGATCTGAATGCTGGTCTACTTTCTGCTACTCGCCCTTCTCACTCGAACTCGAGTACAGACTCCGCGGCCGGTTCGACGTGAACTGCCTGATCTCCTCCACGCGCCTCTGGGCGCCGTTGTAGATCTCGTCCCCTTCGATCGGGAGAGAGAACTCGAGGAGGCCTTCGAGCTTGGTCGTGCTCTTCTTCAAAAGCCGGTCCTGCGCAATCTTGCTGTGGCGACCGAGCATCTCGATCGCGAGGTCGAGGCTCATGTAGTCTGCGGATGCGGAGATTGAGCATCGCCACCTACCTTGAGTAGGGCGAAGCGAAAGGAGCGTACCGGTCAGAGCACGCCGGGGCTGGACTTGCAGCGCGTGTTTCGCATCCAGGCTCGCGTCGAGCACGGCCGAGTGCGCACCCTCGGACAGCGAGATCCGGACGGCGAGCTCCTTCGAGTCCGCCTTGGACCGCTCGTAGACCTCGAACGTGATGTACGACATGTAGTCGAGCTCGGGCACCTGCGGCATGACGATCGGGAGGTCGGACAGCGTGACCAGGTTGACCAGCGTGTGGCTGAGTGGGGCAGGGGGAAGTCAACTTTTAATCAACGAGTCGAGACGCATGCGGGGACGCACATGTGGGACTCCTTGGTAAAGTAGAAGTTGGCCGAGCCGTGCGCGTTGTCGCGGGCCGACTTGAGGTTCGTGACGACTTGCTCGAGCAGCGGGAGCGAGGTCAAGAGGCCGATCTCCTCCTTCTCCGAGCGCTCGATCCCGTACTCCTGGGGAGCAACTGACCACAGACACAGTTTCAGCACTCGGACCAGATCAAGCGGAAGGGCACGCACTGAGGTCAAAGAGCAGCTTGGCCCGGCGGTACAGCTCGCGCAGCTTCGGTGGCGAGGTCGGCGTGGCAGCGCTCTCGGAGGCGCGACTGACGATCGAAGCGGGCCTGCTGGTGTTCTCCTTGCCGAAGATTTTCTCGATGAACGTGCGGCTGAAGGGAAACAGAGTGAGTCTCCAACGTTGAATCTCGCACGGCGTGGGACAACGCACTTGTGCAGCGCGTCGTACTTGAGCGAGTCGTAAAGCTCGGACACACGCGAGGGGTCAAATTTGTCGAGGTCGACATCGCACCAATCGGCGAAGAGCGCCTCCCAGCGTTCTGGGGAGCAGTGAGGTCAGCGGCGACGATCGGCAGCAGGGCGTTGGCAAACGTACCTCGGAACAGGTACGGGTACTCGCCACAGCACCTGGGCACCAGGTGGTCGTCAGAGTTTGATGAACACGGAGTCAGTGCGATCAAAACTTACCAGCGGTGCTGGATCTTCTCGACGTCAAGCGTCTCCCAATTGGCGACCATCAGGGTGCGGTGGTAGCGCATGAGCTCGATTGTTTCTTTGACGACCTGGACAGCGAGAGTCAGCTTTGAGAACGCATAAAATGATTGACGAGCGTACCTCGAACGGCGGCAGCTCGTTCGCGGGCCAAGCAAACTCGGGACGGACTGAAAGCCCCGGGCGACAGAGCGACTTGAGCTTTTTCTTGACCTTCTCCATCTGAACAGATCAATGCACGGTGAGAATTGTGTTCGAAAGACGAAGGGGGGACACCAAACCTCATCCTTCGCAGCGTTCGAGTCGTCCAGCAGGTCCTTGCGAACCGTGAGCTCGTGCACCGTGTCTGTGGCGGCGCCACGGTCATCGAGGAAGGCGCTAAACGACAAGCTAGCCGTCAGCGAGAGATTTCCATATGATCCGCGCACACTCGACGTACGTGCCGAAGATCTCTGCTGTCGCAACAACGCGACGCCTGCGAGTCGACGTCAGTAACGGCGACGACAATTCCGTGAGTGAGGGTATTGACTCGGAGCTGGTGTAAAGATGGGTGTGGTCGAGGAGCGCCTTGTTCAGGATTGTGTAGTCTGCGGAAGTACGGATCAGTGTCTTGCTGCCCGCACAAATCGGTGGCGGCGCACCCTTGCGCATGTTCTCGCCCAGGTCCCGAGCTTGGTAGCGAGCCGAGTGGGTGAACTGCACGGCAATGATGTGTCACCGAGGTCAGCTTCTCGTATTGCGTCCAAGTGAGACCCAGCGCGCACCTCTCCTCCCCACTTGACCACGACGGCGACCTTCTCACACGCGCCATCGTCTGAGAACGCGGGCTTCAGTTGCGCCTTGGTCCCGTTCGAGCCCTTCTTCTTCTCGATGATCTTCTTAAGCTGCTCGAGCTGCTCCGAGTCGCTGCCGGGGATGAGCATCGCCTCCTCGGCCGCGTCAGCGATGAACTGGAGCTGGTCCGGGTCGCGCAGGATGATCTCGTTCGTGCGGCCTTGCAGGAGCGTGATGAAAGGCGCCGCCCACGGGTCCTTGCCCTTGAAGTTGAACTTGAGCTTGCCTGAGCCGCGAGCGGTGTCAGCGCTCCGCCAGTAGGCGTGGGCAGGGAAGAAGCGTACACTTGGGCGTGCGGTCCCCATGACGGGCGACGCAGATGGTACTCTTGATTCTCCACGACTTTTCGCGAGGCGACTCTGACCCGGGCGTGCTTGGCGTCTTGGGGATCGACGGCATCTTGCGCTCGCAGAACTTGCCGAGGATTTCGGCGCACTTGTCGCTGAATGAGGGTCTGGGTGAGTATGTAAAGGGGATTATTCGTAATCCAATGGCGTACTAGTAAAAGTCGTTGCCCTTGACGAAGGACCACCCGTTGACGTCGATGACATAGCTCTTGCCGTTCGCGCGGAGAAGGTCAAAGCCGCAGATGTTCTGCTTGAATGCGACCGAGATGTCCCGGGCCATCTTCTTCTCGGCATCCGTGAGCTGGCAGATGAAGCGGATCTCCTTGCCCTCGGTATTGCGGCGCACGACGCCGTCCACGACGGGTGACTTGCGCGTCTCGGCGTGCACAAAGTTCGGTCCGAGCGTGTAGACCTTGATGTCTTCCGAGTTCTCGACGTCGATGAACTGCTCGTAGATGTACGAGCCGCCGTCGGTGCGCGGGACGACCATGTTGGGCTCCATCGCGGACGACTGGTTACCGACCTGTCCGCAATGGAGGTGTCAGCGCCCTCGCACGCAGTCTGGGGAGCCAGGTCTGGGTCACCTTGCGGAAGAGACGCCTGGCACCGCCACCCTTTTTCTTGGAGAAGTAGATGTTGACGTTGTGGTCCTCGCCGCTGACGGGCTTCTCGACGAACGGCTTCTCGAGCGTCTTGCCGTCTATGAGGATCGTGTCGTCGTTCTTCATCGAGAACTCGCTATGCGGTCGGGGCTTGTCGACCCGGATGCCGAGGCTCTGCTGGATCGTCTCAGCGATGCGCTTGTCGAGCTGGGGTCCGCCGTCGCGGTTGCACTCGAGGCGCTTCGACGTCGGGACGCCGATCTTGTCGAGCATCTGCAGCACGACGCGGCGGTCCCAGAAGACCTTCTGCAGGGGGAGGTCGTTCACGCAGATCGGCTTGCGCAGGTCGACGTACGCGACTGGTCGCAGAGCACGAGCGGCGTCAGGAAGTCCGCAGCGCGACGCGGGCAGTGCGGAGGTCGCGACGCACTGGCTTTGTCGATGGGGAACCCGTCCGAGAAGAAAGAGATGAGAAAGTCGCACACCGGCCAGTTCTCGATGTCTGGAGTGCAGCCCAGAGCTGAGCGTCAGCGGATCCTGATCCGGGCCCGCGGGTGTGGGCGTCGCGCACCTTCATCCAGGATGACTTTGTCTCCGAAGACGGTGATCTCAAACTTGCCGGTCGCGAGCAAGCGGGACAAGATGTTCCTCATCGGCTTGGACCTCGCCTTGCGATCCATCGCGGCGACGCCTGCGCGAGCGGGAAGCGAGATCAGCTCGGAGTGCTCTGCTCAATCGGCGAGCCGGCGTACCGAGGCGGATGAGGCCCTCTGCCGGCATAGACGGGTCTGGGGTCGTCGACTTCGGGGACGGAGGTCCTGAGCTTGTGGTCGAGCTGGGAGTGGCCGGCTCGGACTCGCTCGGGGCGGCTGCCTGTTCCTCGGACGCCATGGCTCGCGGGTGTGGTGCCGACGGGCTGGGGCGACTCGGGGTCGGATTGATTAGGTTGTGGATATGACACGCGAAACACGAAGTAGAAACAAGCGAAGTGTGGTTGGGACGAGAGCGGCGAGATGAGACAACTCGATCAGCTCAACTCGCTCGCACGTTCCCTGTCAACGCTCACCCTCGCTGCAGCCGCAACCCGCCGCGACAACCCGCCTGGACTGCGACAACCATGGTGCGCTGACCCAACAGCTCAGCCGTGTGCTCGCCGCTCACTACTCTCCGCCCAGGCGTCGCTTCGAGTCCTGGCCATCGCAGTCCTGGGCAAGCACGGGAACCCGCTGTTCCTAAAGTCGTACTCGGCACGCCAGGGCGGTGCGGCGGACCTCAAGTGGCACTACGCCGCCCACACGTCGCTGGACTTCTTCGAGGAGCGCGGTGAGCCGAACTCGTGGGGCAGACTGGACCCGCCGAGCTGAGACTGGGACGCGTGTGCAGAGCTGCCGGTCGCAAAGACGACCGAGGCGTACCTCGGACTGCTCTACGCGATGGAGGACTACGCGGTGTGAGTCCCAGCGACCCGCGCTTCGGACCGGCACGAGCTCGAGCTCACGCGCCCGAGCTCCCAGGTACGGCTACCAGACCAACACGCGCGTCAAGTTTGTGCTCGTGCTCGCACTTGCCGACGCTGTCGTGCGCGACCTGGACGTCAAGACCGCGAGTCCCTTCCTCGTCGCGCGCGCGCGTGAGCTGACCCGGCAGTCCGTCGCAGCTCTTCCGCGCCATTCACAACGCCTACATTGCCCACATCTCAAACCCGTTCACCTCCTCCGAAACGGAGAACCCGCAACTCCTGGCACCGCCAATACGGTCGGCCAAGTTTGCGCGCGCGATGGACGTGGTGGCGGGTGAGACGCCCGGAGCCGTCTTGGGTACAGTGTTGTAACGAATCCGAGTATGTGTTCACGTTCTCTACGCGATTCCTCGTGTGATTACAGGTATCACCATCAACCCCCACTTCAACTCTCGCCGGCGAGAGCTGGCCTTTGCAGGTCGAGCAGCGTTCACGCGATCTCGACCCTGCGGAGGCCTCCCACCTCACGTCGCGCGTCGGCCAGCCAGCTGGTTCCTTCCCCTTCGGGATGAACGGAACCTCTCGGCGTGTACAGTGGGAGAGAACTCTTGGCCGTATTGTGACGGGCTTCCTCAAGACCACTGGAGCGTCCGACAGATACGCGGCGAGCATTGCATTGCATTGACCACGGGGCGGGCAGGCTCAGTGAAAAAATATCTATGAGACTCGTATTCGAACATGGGCTCTATTCTGTGAAAGGCGCGTCCTGTCGAAAAAGCATGACCACGCGTCCGTTCGGGCCTGGTCGCCGACCTCGCGACGGACGCCCATCGAGATTGTGACTGACCTCCGTGAGGTTGATATTCTTACCAAGCATTTGGCTGAGAACTCGTGCAACGGTCTTCGCAGGTGCATTGTGAAGGGAAAAAGAAGAAGAGCAACTCCTGAGAGTGATCTTGTGTCGATCACTCCCACCAACATCCATCCCGCCCACTTGGCCCACCTGTCACTTTCCGTCTGCGTTTCCTTGCGCCCCTCTTCTCTCTCTGCCGCTCCAGCCACGCTCGCCCGGCAACACACGCGCACAGGAGGCGGTCACGAGCACGAGCGCGCCGTCACGCCGACCGAGCGCAAGCGCGACTAGAGGTCACCCAAGTCGTCGTACGTACGCTCGCCGGCTGCTCTGTCGATCTGGAGAGGCTCTGGCAGCAGAAGGAGCTAGCGTACCACGGGCAGGGCCATCCGAGCCGGATGGCATACCTGGTTGAGACCCACCTAACAAAGCACCACAGGCAGTCAAGCTGGGGCTCTGGCTCCGAGGCATACACGCTGACCTGCCCTTGCGTTCCGCTCGTCTACGCCACCAGATTAATTCAGCGCACCCTCGACTCGCACACCTGGCCAGCGCGCACCCAGCACCTCGACTCGCGGCAAGCGACGCCGGCACGCGCGCACGCCCTCGACCGCGCCCGCCGCCCGCGCGAGATGTCGGGTCCACCTCGATCGACCGGACTCTCGCTGCCCGTCTCGTCAGCTGAAGCGGCGCGCCAAGGGAGAGCAGCGGCCGCTGCCGGCGCGTCCCAGGCACGTCCACTAGGCCCCACAAAGTCGGCCTCGCACACGGGCACGGCGGCGCCACCAGGCCGCCTTGCGAAAAAGAAGAAAGCTGGCCGGGGCAGGATGATGATGGGTGCGTTCCTTTATCCAGGCTGCCGAGCCGCGCGCAAGCACCGAGCGGTCCGCTCACCACGCGTGTTGTGTTTGTTTGGTCGCCCCGTCCGTGCAGTCAAAGTCTTCTACTCGCTCTCGTCGCCCCGCACCGACGCGCCCCAGTCGATATCGACGCCACCACTGTCGGTCAACACGCCCACCGAGGCGACGTCGGCCTTCCTCGCAGTGCTCGATCCCGCCCTCGCGCCGCCACCAGCGCCGCCACCTCAGCCCGCGCCGACGCCGTCCCAGCAGCAACAGCAGCAGCAGCCAAACACGTACAGCTGCATCGCTCGGCTTTCGGCCCCCGTCTGGGTGCAGCTCATGGGTCAGACGGCCGATCGTGACGAAGCGGCCGACGCGAGCGGGAAGCGGGCCAGGCAGACCGAGTACGGCATGCTCACCCTCAAGACGTGCCTGAGCGCCATCTGCATCTCTCGGTACGCTAGTTGTGGCCAGGGTGGCAAGAAGAAAGCTGACTCGACGTGGTGCAGGCCGGAACTGGTGACGGACCCGACCAAGGACTACGCCGTCTCCGCGGTCGACCCGTACGAGTCGTCCCTCCAGCCCTCGACGGCTGGGTCGCCCCACGCTTCGACGTCGGCACTCACTTCCGAGCACGGCGCCGGTGGCCGCGGTGGGCAGGGCCTCATGGAGGGCAAGGGCATGCTCTCGTGGAACCTGGCCGAGAAGCGCGAGGGCACGACCTGGGTCTGCGGCCGCGTCGTCCAGACCGAGAACGGCCGCCGCGGTGGACCTCGGAGCGGGAAGCGACGCAAGCTCGACGACGATGAAGACGATGGCGAACGCGAGACGGAAGATGACGAGAGCGACGAGGAGGAGGGCGTCAGCGAGACGCTCGAGGTCTGGCTTCAACTGGTCGAGGTCAGTCCCCATGCGACGCGTTTTTGGCCGCAAAAAGCTCCCGGTTTTAACAAACCTCATTTCCTGCAGCGAACGTCGTTCACCCAGACCCAGTTCCTCACCTCGCTGCGATCGTTCGCCAATCCAGCCCAGCCACAGCCGTCATCGGACCGCGCCTCGTCGCCGCCCTTCCGCCGCCGTCCGCCCCTAGTGCAGCAGCAGTCGAAGCCCGTTCCGCTCGGCGACCCGGTCAAGAAGAAGCGCCCGCGCGACTCGAACGCGGCGCCTCGACTCTCGACTGCCGGCCCGTCGTCCGTCGCTCCGCCACCAGCCGCGCTCCCGCCACCATCTGTGCTCGCGTCGTTGCAAGAACCGCAAGTGCTTGCACTCCTCGCGCAGCTGCTCCCTTCTCTCAGCCAGCCCTCGACGTCGGCGCCCACCGCCTCGACCGCTGCGCCATTCTCGCTCGACACCCCGCAAGGCCGTGCCCTGCTGCCCGCGATCCGCACGCTTGCCAAGTTCTACGGCGTCACCTTACCCGACCCCGAGAGCGAGCTCGAGAGCCGTCCGCCGCCGTCCGCCGCCGACAAGGGCAAAGGTCGCGCGGTCAACCGGGTCGCCAGCCTCGCCGCGCCTGCCGCGTCCGTGTCGTCGACTGCCGCCCCGTCGCCCGTCGCGAAGGTGCCTGCACCGAAGCGTCCCGGGCCGAAGCGCAAGGGAACGGCCAAGCTCAAGGGCCGCGACGAAGCGTTTGTCGCGCTGTCCGCCGTCGCGAAGGGGAATCTGAACCCGCTCAACGCGGACGCTGGGTGCTCCAACTGCACCCGCAGGAAGAGCACCGTCTGGCGAGAGGGTGAGGGTGACGATGGCCTGACCGTAACCGTCTGCAACGGTAAGCGTTCTTTTTATTGAGCCTCACCGCTACCACTCACTGACGCGTTGCACTCCCCTCCAGCCTGCGGCACCTTCTTCAACAAGCATGGTCACCACCGTACGACTGGCGACCGCACCTCGCCCGTGAAGGTCCAGCCCGCACCGCTCGCCAAGCCGTCGACCAGCCGCACTGGATCGACGTCGTCCACTGGTCGCCCGCTGCAGGGCCGGCTCACCGCGACGTGCGAGGCGGACCTCAAGAAGGTCAAGAAGCGGCGCACCAAAGGCCACGGCTTCGTCGCGCCCCCGAGCCCGAGCAAACACGTCGGGCCGAGCCACCGCTTGCTTTCGCCCGGCGCCATCTTCCGCCACGGCTCGGGCGCGCCCGGCTCGCACCGCGCGCCCGGGCAGGGCCAATTCCTGACATCACCCGGTAGTCGCTCGCCCCGGTTCCGCGCGACGGCGAGGAACGCGGCCGCGACGTCGCCTCTGCGCAGGAATGGCGGCGGCGCGGGTGCCGGACTCCGGAGCGGGTACCAGAGCGACGGCGAGGAGCGCGGCGCGATGGACTTTTCGTCGCTCTTTGGCGTGCACCACTCGCCGTCGCCGAGATCGGAAGAGCACACGTCTGAACTCCAGTCACCCG
>ERZ1463038.594-NODE-594-length-12783-cov-13.497093_pt1 | contig 12783 bp, 18 predicted proteins | sample MGYA00564479_ERZ1463038 | MGnify/ENA primary metagenome ERZ1463038 (study PRJEB39244, sample SAMEA3635134) | Helicobacter pylori | study: EMG produced TPA metagenomics assembly of PRJEB11511 data set (Assembly of a 5300-year-old Helicobacter pylori...
CATGGAGGAGGAGGAGGAGACGGAGCAGGAGCTCGCGAGAGACCGGGGCGCCGCGAGCGGGGACCACGAGGCCCGATCGATGGCGGGCGCGCCTGGGCAGCGAGCAAAGCGATGACTGACCTTGAACCGCTTGTCCTGGAGGACCTTCTTGATCGCGACATCGTCCTCCTCGTCCGAGCCTTGGATCGCGCCGGGCTCGGTCGACCGCACGAGCTTGGCCTGGAAGACAACGCCGAAGCTGCCGTTGCCGACGACTCTGCACCCGGTGTAGCTGATGCGCAGAACGTGGAGAACACGGAAGGGATGGGTCAGTTCGGATGCTCCCCGCAACGCGTGAGGGCCCCCGTGATTGCCCGTACCTGAGCTCGCACTGCTCGCCGGTCTTGCCGTGCGAGGCGACGACCTTTACGAGTTTGGACGGGTCGTCGGCTGCAGTTCCGGGGCCCGCGTTGTCGTTGACGACGAAGGTGAGAAAGGGGGGCGAGACCGAGTGGCAAGGCGTGGACGAGGTCGGGTTGAGCACGAGGGGAAAGTCGAGCACGGAGGTGAGCAGTGGGAACATGGGCGCGAGAGCGAATCAGCGTGTGGTCGACTCGAGTCGGCTGGTCATGAGTGGGTCGTGCCCTCGGGTGCTGCTGGCCCGAGGAAGTGCCGCAGAGTGGTTGGTAGCGGGAGAAGAAACACGAAGCGGCGCCGGTAGCCGGACTGTCTGCCTCGAGATTTCGACGACTCGCGCCGCGTCACATCCGCGTCAAGCGCCCACCCGACCACCGAGGTGGTCACGCCCGACCCCCGCGACGCGACTCGAGCCCAGGCCAGCTCGTGCGAGGAAGCTCGGTGCACGCTCGTCTGCGCTGCGGAAGCGCGCCCGCCCGGCGCGGTGCTCGTCGCGAGGTAGCTCCGCCCGACCCAACCACCGCTCGTGCATGCAGACCAGTCTGACGAGCGGCAAGCGACTTACGGGAGATGCGAACGCCGTTCATGTGCGAAGACATGCGAGACGGAGAGTCGGTGGGCGGGTCGCTGGCGATGTCGCGAGTCGGGGCAGTCACGAGGCCGATCGAGGACGAGGTCGGCGGGCGTGGGGCGCGGCGGCTGGGGGCGACGGCGCGCTGGGGCTGGGAGCAAGTGGTGCGGACGGGCGCAGACGGAGACCTGTCGACCAAAAGCAGAGCTCGGTTAGCTCGGTCGGGCCCCAGCAGCGCGCGCAGATCTAGCGGTCGCGCACGACGTCGGGTCGGAATGGCTGGACCACTTGCCTCGCGCGGGCGGACGGGGATGCAGACGCTCGGGGGACGGTCGACGGCGATCGGGAAACGGTAGGTCGAGGGGGGTGGGAGCTGCTCTGAGAGTGGAGGTGAGAGCGATGCCGACGAGGAAAACGGTTCAGCCAGTCTGGGCCAAGGTCATGTGTGCGCCCGGCTCGTTCGGCTCGCTTCCGAGATTGGGGTCGCTCGGCCCCCTCGTCACACTTTCGAGTTTCTGCCGTCCGTGCTCCCTTACCCAGGCGAGTACGTATTCACAGGTATTGATTTGCAAAGGATGGACAAGGACCCGCCTCCGGTCGAACAACGGTGCGCGTGCTACTCAATCTCAACCCACAGCGTCGCGACGTCGATTGGGACGAAGTGGCTGAGATCCAGCTGCTCCGAGTCGTACAGCTGCTGCTCGACGTGTGGTGGGACAAGTCGTCGAATCAGGTCGGGGCGGATCGAAAGCTCTGCAGGCGCGCGCGCGAGACGTCAGCATCGCCTCGCAGCCCCGCCCCTGGCGTCGACGCTCAGCTGACCTTCGCGCGAAAAGTTGAAGAGGGCCGGGAGAGGCATCCCGTTTGGAAGATGCTTTCCTTGCACCTTGATCTCGTCGAAGAACGGGTCCGCCATCGCCTCGCACGCCGACGTCCGTGCCGAGGGGTCGAACATGAGCAGGCCTTGCAGCAGCGAGATCGCCTCGGGAGACGCTTTCGGAAGAAGCTTTTCCATGGTATGGCATCAGTATTCGAGGATCTTGTTGAGAAATGAAGCTTGCTCTTACTCGGGTGAGTGGGACGGGCTAAATGATAGCAGGAGGCGCGGCGACGATCAGCGCTCCGCGGGCGAGGCATGCGCAACAGAGACGCACCTTAATCTGGGGGAACTTGTGCTCCATGTAGTTCGGGTTCATCGTCTTGATCTGCTCGCGCGTCGGTGTGCCGAGGACCTTGATGATCTCGACAAGCTGGTCGATCCTGGACGGCCGCGGAGGTCAGCGCGTTCGAACGAGGCTTTTCGAACGCAGTTGACACGCACCCGCTGGTACCTAGAGAACCAGAGGTTGACTTGCTGTTGATATTGCTTTAAGACGGAAGCTCACCTGGGAAGAAGACGGATCCCTGCAACATCTCGCCGAGGATGCACCCGGTCGACCAGAGGTCTTTGGACGGCGGTCAGCGTCGCACCCGCTCGTCGTGCTTTCATGGTGACCTACCGATCGCTTCACTGTACTTCGTGCTACCGAAGATCAACTCCGGAGCGCGGTAGTACCTACAAATTTGAAAAGTCGGCGTCCTACTCGACTCGAAATTCGCTCGCACGAGCACGCACCTCGAGCAGGTGTAGCTGACGTTCGGCTCTCCCGGCTTGAGCACCTTTGCGCTCCCAAAGTCCTGCAGGAGGCCAGCCGCGACGGAAAGATCAGCGGTCTGCGCATGGCTACCGCTCGCGAAGACGCACGATGAGGGTGAGCACGCCGGTTTCGGGACTGGGTCGAGTGCAGGGGGTCAACGGATGTGCGCAGACGAGCGTGACAGAAGGCGCACTCGGTGAGGATGTTGTGCGGCTTGAGATCTCGATGGCACACTCCCGCCGCGTGGAGGTAGGAAAGCGCACGGAAGAGCTGGTGCATGTACCTGCGCGAGATAGGCCGGGGAGTCGCCGCGGAGGGTCAGTCGCCGCGCACCCTCGGCTTCTACTGGAGCTCCAGCCATCCTCACAGCTTGATCAAGAGCTCGGGGAACTGTTGCCTCCTTTTGATGTATCCACGGTACGTCTTGTAGATTGTTTCGGGCTAGAGCGCGCCGTCAGAGACTGTTGCGAAGGGCGGCGGCTGCGACGCACGATGTGGTCGAGCACGAGGTTGAGGTAGACTTCTTCGTCTTTCGGTGACCCCTCGTAGTAGTAGTACCGTAGCCGAACGATGTTTTGGTGCTTGACTGCCAGCATGATCTGGAGCTCTCGGTTCTGAGGCGTGCACAACGACGGTCCGCGACAGGATCAGCACCGACCATTCCGTCTCACGAATCCCGCGCACCTTGTACCGCCGATCTTGTTTTGTTCGCTTCAATGCCACCACTCCACTCCCTCCACCAACCAACCGAGCCTTGAGGACCACGCCGAACGACCCTTTGTTCGAGCGGAGACAGCCAGCCGCGAGGCGAAATGGGGACGCGAGATGACGAGAGATGCGTCAAAGGACGGCGGCAAAGTACACGATTGAAGTAGATTCAGATTGAAGGCGATTCAACGGTCAGCACAAGTCTCACATCCAGCCCGAAGCGTGTCGCGCCTCACCATGGCCACTGACGGCTTCAGCCTGGTACTGCAGCGTCACCTCCTGGTTCGTCGCCGCATCCGTCGCCTTGACCGAGAATATGTGCTCCGGATCTAAGCCTTTTGAACCGATGAGTTCCAGTCCGACGTGAAGGGGGGGGCAAAGTCTGGGCGACCGGGGTCATCAGCACCGCGCAGCAGCCCCGCCACCGGAGTTGCGAGTGAGCTTACCTGTACCCTCCGACTTGTTGGGCGACGACGAGAGCTCAGAATTGGGCGGTGGTGCCGGCATCGACGGTGCAGGGGGCGACGGGGAGGAGTTGCGGTCGCCGCTTCCGGGTGCTTCCTCCGAGGAGGTCGGCGGCTGGTCGTGCACCGGCGACGCGGGGCTGAATAGGGCGCGAAGGGTCGCAGTACAGCTCGGTTGCGGCACCGTCACGACTGGGGGGTGGGGTAGGTTGTGGTGCGAGAAAGTGTAGAGAAGAACGCTGTGAACGGCCTCGAGAGGGGTTCGCTCGGGGTGCTACGGTCACGAGGGAGGGCTCGAGCTCGAGTTGAGTCGTGCACGCTGGCTTGTCAGTATCTGCTGATAGTACCTAGCTTGCCTCTACCACGAGCTTTCACCATCGAGACTCGAACACTTTTCGACCTCGAACAACCCTCCAAAAGCGATGCTCAAGCCCCTGACTGCGCTCCGCCGAGGTTGGTACGCATCCCTTACCTTGCACCCACACACCAGGCATGTACACTGCTCCCCGAAAGCAGAGAAAGTCGTGCGAAGGAAAGCAAGTACGAACTCTCTGCGAATTCGAACTTTGCCCCAAAGACGGCGCCGGGGAAGCGTCGGCCCGACTGGAACTTGAAAGCGACTGCCCCGCTCCTCCTGTCTCTGACCGCCATCTCGGTCCACAGCTGTGCAAGATGCGAGGCCCAATGACACTCAAGCCCGAGCCCTTCCTCCCCACCTTCAGCGACACGCAGCTCGCCGGCCTCAAGGCGGACCTCGCGAACGCCAGGCTTCCGCGCCCGACGTACGCCTCCAACCAGCCCAAGTACGGCATCGAATCCGCATGGATGGCCAAGGCGCTCGACCACTGGAAGAACGGCTTCGACTGGAGAAGCCGAGAGCCGGGGCTGCACTCCGTGCCCCACTTCATGGTCGACGTCCCGGACGTCGCTTCCAGCACGGGCTCGTTCAAAATACAGTACCTGGCCGAGTACTCGGATGACCCGAATGCGATTCCGCTCCTGCTCCTCCATGGGTGTGCGTCGATGCGCCCAACTTCGCTCCGCTCGAGCGCACCGTAACGCGCTTGTCATCAACAGGGCCGGGTTCTGCCTTTGAGTTTATAGACGTCATCAAGATTCTTAGAAAGAGCACCTCGCCCAAATTCCACTTGATCGCGCCAAGTCAAATCGGCTACGGCTGGAGCTCGCCGCCTCCACGCGACTTCGGAGTCTACGAGTCGGCCCGAGTTCTATCAACGCTCATGGTCGGCCTCGGGTTCGGTTCATACGCTGTCCAGGGGGGTGATATCGGTTCCGTCCTCGCGAGGATCATGTCCGTCAGGTACCTATGAAGACTCCCCCCATTGTGGCTGGCAGTCTTGTCCCGTTTACGCGACTTGTGCAGGTACGACGCCTGCAAGGTCTGCAACATCAACTATATGCCATTGGGTAAGTTTTCAATACCCACCCTTTTATCAAACTAACGAAGGGGTCCCCCAACACGAACAGTGCCTCGCGAAGGCCCGGACGCTTACGCCGGCCTCACGGAAAGGGAGGTCACGAACGCCAAGAAGGCACTAGTTTTCGCTAGCCACGGTCGCGGATACGCATCTATGCATGGCACGCGTCCCGGTACGATCGGGATCGTGGTGCAGAGCTCACCCGTTGCGCTGCTTGCTTGGCGTGCGTCCTTTGAAGCCTTCCTCGAGGTATCCCACGGAGCTGATCATTTGATTCAATATTTAGTGGGAGAGAAGCTCCGCGACTGGGTGGACGAGCCTCTTGATTTGGACGTCGTGCTCGAGCTCGTCACGATGTGGTGGATTCAGGAGACGTTCCCCACATCAATCTACGCTTACTCTGAAGTGAGTATCTAAGTTGAGTGCACCTTGCATTGCCGTCACTTATGCACTTCCCGTGATATCAGCTAGTCACTGGTGTTGGCGGCTGGCACCGCGACCCAGCTCTTTACCTCTCGAAGCCGTTCGGCTACTCTTCGTTCGGACACGAGATCGCCTCAGCACCCGAGAGCTGGGCCGCCGAGACCGGCAATCTTCGGTATTACCGATACCACGAGCGCGGCGGACACTTCGCGGCCAAGGAGGTCCCGGAAGCCTTCGCGGAGAGCATGCGCGAGTGCTTTGCAAAGATTTGGCCGGTGAACATTTGAGAACTCAAGGTGGGTTCTTTCCAGGCTGGCCGCAGGCACCTTCCCACTCATTGACCTAGATCTTGGTCTTCATGGCAGCGATCTACCCAGTCGGCCCTCGCACCGAAACCTCGACATCAATCCACTTTGGTGTTCTAGTGAATAGCGAGGGGATGTAGATGATGAAGTGATGTGCCTTGTGGAACGCCTCTTTTGCCTCGTCCGCTTCCCGCTTCAGCTCTGATGCGTATCGCACGACAAGGGAGCACAGCCACAGGTCGATGAGTTCGAGGATCACCAATGCCTGCACGCAAAAGTTGTGAGAGGTGTGCTCACTCTCTTGTCCCGTCGCCTTACCACCGTAAGCCCTGCCAGTCCTTCGACATACCATCGGGAGCACTTGCTCATCTTGGCGTCAACCGACACGGCGGTCACTTGCTGAGCAATGAAGCTGGAGGAGTGAATCAGTGGACTGAGGTATCACAAAAGAGTACTCCCTTTCTCACCACTGATAAGTCCCAAATTGCTTGAGTCTGAATAAAGAAATGATTGCATAGAGAGCGCCGCCAAGCTTGACGACACATGCGAGCTGCCTCTGTGCGTCAGCGGCGGCACCCTTCTGAAGCGGGTCTCAATACTCACAATAAGGGTGTACTCGTATAAGCACACGAGAAGGCGTAATCGCCTTGGAAGCAGCGTGCCTAGAAATCCGAGCGTCGAGACAATCGAAAGCAGGCCAAAGGCAACACTCCAAGCACCCGCTGGAAGGTCAACCTCGTAGGGTCTAACCAGCTGAGCACGGCGTGTGAGCTGTGTGGGTCAGGATATTCGGTTGAAGCGTGCTTACACGATGCCACCAGACCCAGATGAGCCCCGCGACGGCACCGGACGCCAGTGAGGTGCCAAGCGAGAGCACCGCCACGCCAACTCGGAGCGGGACGCAACAACAGCACGTTGACCGTTCTCTCATCTTGATCTTGGGAATAGAGGGTGGGAAAGCGACGTCGAGGGGATGAAGCGGAGAGCAGGCCCCGGCGGAAGGACCGCCCTGCGCACGGGCCAAGTGCACTTCTTAACTGAAGTCGGGAGCATGGCGCACCAGGTTTTTGAAAATTGATGAGACACCTCGAGGTGGACCAATGCGACGTGAGAATGGACGTTGCGGCCGTCATGCTCCTGGAACTCTCGACGCGACCATCCTTCCTGCCTCGTCCCGATCCACCGCTCTCCATTCTCCCTCGTAGTACGTTCGGTATCGGAAGGACTTGAATCTTGATTGGATGAGGGCCGGAGGGACGAGCAGGTAGACCAGCGAGGCGGCAGACCCGAGCACGACCTGCACAGCGCATCGTTATCCCAGAAGTCGGCCGGATTAACAACTGTGGCTCACGATCATGGATAGTACTGATGCTCCTACAGAGTTGCCTGCTCCGGTAGTTGACCAGCCGAAGCCTGCACTGCATTCGGGACGTCAGCCTGGCGGAGCGAATTCGAGGCCGGCGGTTCGAGAGCGCCCACCAAATGTACGGCAAAAGCTTCAAATCTCCGGGCGTACGAATGAGTACGTAGAGGTCTACCACGGGAACGACCGCCAGCATCATCATCGCGAAGGTCACGAACTGACAGGGAGCGGATCGGTGAGCACTCGAGCACTCGGTGGATGGCTCGGATTTCTGGCTTCCAGAGAGTTACTCACCCGTACAACGGCGTTCAGTTCGTCCGAGGTTCTCACTAGGGCGATGATAAACAGCAAAAGGCAGGCCTGAGCTGCACTGACGATGGCGAGCAGCCATGTCAAGATGGGCACCACGGAGGACAAGAGTCCCTGGCCGAGTGCAACTGAGGTGGAGAGGACTGGAGTTCAGCGATAGTACAAAAGGTGGAATCTTCACTCACATGACGCTGTCGCCGCAATGGTGAGCCCGAGAAGAAGAAGCGTCAGGCCCAACGCAAGTGCCAGTCGTCGCACGGGAAGCTGGCCTCCCGGGTGATCCGCCCAATCTTCGTCCGGAGGCGGTCGAGGTTGAAGCCTCTCGACGTAAGCGTCCCATAGACTTGAAGACTCGATCGTGCTTGCCGTCCCGTCCCGCTCCGCAGTCATCTGGGTCGAGTCTCTGTGGCTCGGCGGGTCGTCCACCCAGCGAAGCGACGCGTCGCGTGCCGGATATGTGTCGTACGTCTTTCCTAGACTGGAGCTCCAGTTTGTACTACTTCCGGGCCCGAGGAGGTCGCTCAGGACCTCGAGGGAGCTGTTGGTCGGCACAGCGGCATAGCGCAATGCCCGATGGTTTGGCCCGACAGCTTGAGCTTGAAGTGTTACGTCCTCCGTCGACTCCCGGCATTCTCCAGCCAGTTCATAGCTCGATGACCACATCTCATCGTTGCTGCTTGCTCGATTGGTGTGCATAGTGCGGAAGACGGCCGCCGTGCCCTCCTCGCCGCGCAGGCTTCCGCGGCTCCCCGCCCTGATGAGGTTAACTTTGGTAGCCTCCTTTCCTTCTTGTACCGGAAGCACGATTTCAGATAAAGCGCTCTTCTGCGATGCGTGGAAGCCGCCCGTCCAAGGCGACCAGGAGTCGTCGGAGCCTGCGCTCGGCGACGACTTCGCGTAGAAGCTCCAAGGGCGTGCGATCGATAGTGGTGGGAGGCGGTAGGATTTGGTGCTGGAGGTGATTGAAGAAGTTGGGGAGGGTCGGGGGGCGGTGAGGGTCGGGAATGTGTGAAGGACGGAGGACAGCGCGGAGCTCGACGGCGCTGTGCTGTCCCAGGTCGACGAGTCCGGCGAGTAGGCGTCTTGAACATTTAATCCCGGGGGGGCGAGAAGGTGTGGAATGTACGACGAAGGGTGCATGTCTGAGTTGATCCGGGGGACGGAGCTGATGCGGTCGTGCGGCTGCTGCAGGATGTCGACCATGCTCGACTCGCTGGACGGCGCGGCACTGCTCAAACGGCGAGCAGCACAGTGTATCACGGACGACAGGAAGCGTGAGCGGGAGCTGGAGAGGAGCGAAAACCAGCGAGGGCGCCCGGCGACGGAGCCCTCGCAGGCGCCCCGCGGAGTCGATGTCGACGCCGACAATGTCCGACGGTCGGTGCGACGCAGATTAATTTCCAAATCTTCTGGGTACGTAGGCAGATCAATTTGGGAGGTAGGAACCGTAGGATGGCCGTCGCTGATGGCTAGTCAAAGGCACGGCGGGCCCACATGGGCTGCGAAACTGTTACCGACTGGGTATATGTACCAACTCGATCTGCCGTTTGGTTGCTCGAACCCGGCACCGTGCGATTTGAAACAGTCTCAACGCTCATCACAGCGTCCTGCGAGGATATCTGAGCGCAGATCCCAGCTCGACGGCTGACAGCGATCCTCGCGTTGTGCGGTGCGGGAGCACAACTCGTCATGATGGCACGTCGACCTGGGCTGGTGGGCCCCCAGAAGAGCGCCCGAACCCCGTTTGGCGCACATTCGAAGTTCGTGGCGTCGGCGAGTTGGCGGGGAGAGCGGGCTGAAGCGACAAGTGGTGCCCGAACGGGCAACCCGACGGCCCCAGCGCGTCCGCGGGAGCGTGGATGGATGTGTAGGGCAGCTGGACCACAGGGAGGGCAGTCGAACGAGCAGGAGTGTTGCGTAGCGGTGAAAGAATGCGGGCTCGAGAAAGCAAGCACGCGCGAGGGATCGCCGGGGGTCAAGCCCAGTTTCAAGCGCGGCGCAGTGTTGTCTCTTTCCACTCGACGGCTACGATGGAGGTCCAACAGCAGTCGCGCTCGAGCTCACGAGATGAGTGTACGTACACTCGGCAGGCAACCTGCCGCCTTTGGCCCAGCCTCTCTGTTCGTTGCGGCTAGCTGACTCGGCGCCTTCCTTCGATCGACCCCACAGCGTCTTCCATCCGCTCGATCTCGTCAACCGACTCGAGTTCTGCCCGTTCTCCCCCTCCCCGACCCCGACGCCGCTCGACGATCACACCTGTGAGCCCAGCGCGCCTGCAACGGAGTGCTCCGCTAGCCTCGTTCGACCCGCCCGCGCTCTCGCCAACAAAGCAACCGAGCCAGCCCGAGAGCGTTGGATGCAGCAGTAGAACAACAACCGGCCGCACCACTGTCCCGCCCGACGTGCTCAGCGACCCGGCCTCGGCGTCCCTGCAGCAGCACACCGCGCCGCTCGAGCCATCCCGCAGCAGCCAGGCGCCCCTCCGAGGTTCGCATCTTCTCGCAGTGGGCAGCCCGGCCAGCGTACTGACCGGTCGGGTGGTTGATGCAGAACGTGGCCTGCAAGACGCGCCCGACGCGATGAACCTTTTCCACTCCAACAAGTCCAAGGCGCGCGCGCTCGCCGCCGCGCAGGCCGCGCCGACGTCGTCCTCGCCTACGCCGTCCTCTTCTCGCCGGGGGCCAGCGCTGCCCCGGCTGTTCGGCGGCGGCAAGTCGATCCCGCACAGCCCGGCGTCGTACGCGCTGCACACGCCGCCGGTACTGCTCCCACCGCAGGCCGCAGACAGCGTTCCGCGCTGGTCGCCGTCGCCGCCGCAGAAGCAGTACGAGTCGGACGGGCAGTCGAGTGCGTCGGGGCACATGCTCTCCAGCGGTACGGACGATGTCGAGGATAGTGACGAGGACGAGTGGACCGGTGTCGAGCTCGCCGAGGACGAGCATCATCTGCCGGGGGGCGCATTCCTCCGCCAGAACGTCAACTTTGGCGAGCTGCTCGACAGCAGCGACCAGCCCATCTCCGAGCATGACGACGACGAGTCGGAGATCCTCGAAATCACCACCCGCTTCGCCGGGCCGACCAGCCCCACGAGCCAGAGTTCGTCCAAGGCGGGCTCGCGCAAGAGTGCGTCCTCGCACCGGCGCGTGAGTCGGTCGGCGTCTGGCACGGGCACGCCAGTGCTCGAGGATGAGCCTGCGGCGTGGTGGACGAGCTCGGGCTCGCTCGCGTCCCTGGCGAACGGCAGCGAGGACGAGCGCGCGGACGGGCAGCCGCCCGCGATCGAGGTGCGGCCGTCGAAGGTCGGGCTTGCAGTCGACTACGACAACTCGGCGCCAGACGAGATTGATGCGGAACGGCTGGACGTGACGGTCAGGGGCAGGGGGCGCTCGACGAGCCCGTCGCTGTCCTCCTATACTCCCGGGCGGCCCTCGTCGCGCACGTCCCCGCCAACGTCTCCTGATCCGAACGAGTTCGACCTTGCCGTCTCTCCATTCCCGTCGCACGCTGGCTCGAGTGCGACGTCCGAAGAGCGCGACGCGTCGACCCCGCTGCCGCTCGACGACGACACGAAGCGCACACCTTCCAAAACACTACCGGCCCACGTCCGGCCATACTCGCCCACCTCGCCTTCTCTCCCACCAATCCCAATATCGCCCACATCAGACGCTCCGCTGGACTCGCTCGCCGCGCTCAGCGCAGAGCAGGAAGCGATGGCGCTCGCGCTGCACGTTCGCCTCGCCGAGGCGAGCCGGGCCCCGCTGTTGCCGCGAAGCAGCTCGCGCGGCGCTGTCGAACGCGACGACGCCGAGTCGTCCGCGTCGAGCATCTACTCGCGCTCGTCCGGCGTCGCGAGCCCGAATGGCGACACGAGCGACACGCCGTCGCGGCGGTCACGCATGCCGTCCGCGCCCTCGGCTGACGAGCAGACCCTTCGCACCGCGGCGTCGATTCCTTCGTTTCCCACCGTCGTCGCTCCATCTCCGCCCTTGCAAACTCAGCCCAGAGCAGACCTCCAGTCCGCCGACGCGCCCGTCCCGCTCGTTAGCGCCGTGCCGGAACGACGCCGCGAGGCCAAGCCGGAGCGCAAGGCGCCGATCCTGAAGCAGAAGAGTCTTCACCGTAAGCCAGGTGCTGGCCAGCGAGTCATCAGCGGGTCGAACCCCTCGGTCCCCAGCGTCGGCGAAGAGCCCTCATCGCGGGCCACGACTCCCGCCGAGCTGGAGTCCGCGAGCGCCGACCAGTACGCCGACGCAAGTCGCTCCAGCAGCCACTCGAGCATCCGCTTAAGGTTCGCTTTTACCCAATCACACCGCCTGGACCTGCCACTGACCCACTCGGTGTTCCACAGAGAACGCACTCCTCTGTCCGCGTCCGACTTTGCGGAAGTCTACGGCGCGTTCAGCCACTCGCCGTCGGCGTACGACGCCGAGCTTCCAGAAACCCATCGCGAGCCACCGATTCCGATCATGATCGACACTGTCTCGAGCCCTCCGCTCCCTCCGATCCCGCACGACGGGTCCGTGCCAGACCAGTTCCTCACCCCCGAGCTCGACGAGGCCGCGCAGTTTTCGACGCCGCTCTCGACGCCGCTCAACACGTCGTTTGGCTCGCGGCTGCAGGCGAACCCTGCGTTTGACATGCACCGGCGCAGCGAGTGCTTCAGCGAGATCAGCGACGACTACCACGACGCGGCCATGTCGCGCACGTCCAGCACCGACGCGCCCGTGCCCGCGCCACTCACCCTCGTCACCGATCCGATAAAACTCAGCCTCGCCGCTCCGATCGCGACGGACCTCGCGCCCACACCAAGCCCGACGTCGAGCAAGGGCGACGGCGTGAGCCCAACCACGGCGAGCCGGGGCGACGCCAAGGCGCGCGCGCTCGCGTTCGTCGCCGACCTCAAGCGCGCAAAGATGGCCGCCGCGAGTCAAAACCCTACCCCGAGCACCTCGCCGCTGCCCTCGCCCGTCGCCGTCCAGGGCGCGTTCGTCACCACCCCGCGCGCGGCCGAGCTCCCGCTGCCGCCCGTCGACTCGGACGCACCCGCCGTGTCGCCGAAGACGCCGCCGACGATTGCGGTCCCACTTGCACCAGAGCCTTCGCCGCCAAAAACCCCACTCAGCCATGATCAAGGGCGCCTCTCAGGTGTTCGTGGTCGATAATCATCC
>ERZ1463038.596-NODE-596-length-12774-cov-14.216841_pt1 | contig 12774 bp, 13 predicted proteins | sample MGYA00564479_ERZ1463038 | MGnify/ENA primary metagenome ERZ1463038 (study PRJEB39244, sample SAMEA3635134) | Helicobacter pylori | study: EMG produced TPA metagenomics assembly of PRJEB11511 data set (Assembly of a 5300-year-old Helicobacter pylori...
GTCGCACTTGTAGCAGAAACCGCAGGCGACCCACCACGGGCGAGCGGAACAAGAGTGTGTCGACGTCGTCCGTGATGACGGCGTCAATCTCACCACTGAGCACAAAGGCCGCGAGGTCCGCCTCGGCCTCTCCCTCGGCCCTCCTCCAGTGCCCGCCCAGCAGCTCAATCATCGTGCGGAACTCGCGCTCGAGCTTCCTCACGCCGCCGCCGCCGCCGACATGGTTCCCGCGCTTCCAGCTCGGGCGATGCGGGCCGTCAAAGACGAACAGCGGTAGGATCCCGCGCGCCATAAGCGACAGGATGCGGTAGAAGAGCGTGCGCAGGTCCGCGTTCCTGCCGGTGCGGGTGGGGGTTGAGTGAAAGTACGCGGGTGGGGAGCGGAAGGGAGCTCACTCGCCAGCGTCAGGGATGTCGGCGACTTTCTTCGAGTGGAACATCCACAGAGACGCATCGACGCCGACGCGGAACCCGCGCGAAGGGCTGGAGCGGAAGGCGGTGTCGGCCAGCTGGAGCAGTCCACCCGTCTCGGCGGCCGGGTTCAGGATCGGCCACAGCCCTGGAACACCCATCGCGAGACGGACTGTTAGGTAGGTCGCGAGTGAGGGGAGGTGTCGCGTCAAGAGATAGGTGAGGCGGAGCTGCGGTCGCGTACATTGATTGCGAGACGAAACGCACGGCTGACGTCTTGCCACTGCCAGCAATGTGACTTAGGCCTCTTGCGCTCGACACTCGACCACTTCGGTAACGAAGGAGCGCCAAAGGGCAGGTCACGCAACCTAACCAAGTACGTCGGTTGCGCATGGCACCCCGAGCGCCACGCCGCCACTGCCTTCGGTGTTCGCGCGTTCGCCGTCAGGAGGCCCGGGCGCCAATATGCCAATGTACGAGCCCCAGGCTGACCCTCCTTCGCAGCTACACGTTTATATCACCAAATACTGTCAAGCGAGAGAAATGGACCACTCTCCCCCCAAGCGGCGCGCACTCGAGACCCGGTCCATCGGATGCAACGACCAACCCAGCGCCGACGGCTCTGCGCTCGCGCAACTTCCCTTCGAACTTCTCCAGCTCATCGGCTCGAACGTCGAGTATCCCAGGGATCTTCAGGCGCTCGCGTCCTGCTCGAAAAGCCTTTACAGCGCCCTCCGCCTCAGCGCCGTCCTTGCGCAGCTCGAGTCCCTCGGCGTCGGACGCACCCAACGGCTCTGCGACTACGGCCTGCAAGCTCTGCCGCTCTTCTGTCTTTCTAACTCGAAACGAGGCGAGGTGGGGTCGTCGCCCTTCTTTCTCATCGCGCACCCTGTCCCATTCTGGACCGACTACCACGCAGGTCCCGGCGCGCTCACTCGGCTGCGCGTCAAGATCATTTCTCCCGTCTTCGAGCACTACGACGAGGAGCAGCCGACTGAGGAGTACTTGTTCGTGCGGCAGACGACGGAGCGCGTCTGGCTCGACCCCCGCTACTTTGGCGATCAGTATACAAACGACGTGATGGACGACCTGCTCGTGGAGACCGACTGGGACTCGGAGATTTCAGGTAAGCTCGTCAGAGCGACAGGGGCGCTCTTGCGCGAGCGGTTCGAGTGTCCGGAGTGCCTGGGCGCGAGCAAGATTCGCGCGGGGACGCGGGACGTCGCGAGGAGGTGGGCTGCCTTGTCGTAGGCTGGGGCACTCGCGCTGACTTCTTCTCTTGTGCTGAATAAACAGGTGGCCTCTACTTCGATACGACTTTTACCGTCTAGGCCATACGATTCTCCCATGCCCTCGCTGCACCATTACGCTCGACGACGCCGAGGAGCTCCTGTACCCCTCCGACAACGAATCGTCGCCGAGCCTCTTCACAGGTCTCTGGAACGTTCTCGTAAGTGCGCTGGATGCCGGGAAGCAGCACGAGGCGGCGCTGGTCAAGGCGGAAGAAGAGGAGTTTGAGAGGGAGCGACTCGAGCACGAGGCCGAGGAGGCGTACCCGTGGTTTGAGCCGAGCATCCGGCTTGACAAAGTCTGGGGCACTATCGCCTGATTCCAATACAACCTCATGTCAACTATCAGCGAGAGCGAACGCTACCCATCCTGCCCTGCGGTGCCGTCGCGACTCGGACTTGGTTGCCACTGCTCAGAAAAATCAGAGGGAAAGGTAGTTGATGATGGAGATCCAGTACGCAATCGCCTCCTGGCGAAACGTGTCGGTAATCAAAGTCGTCGTCGAGTCGCTGAACTGGAGGAGGTTCTTGGCAGTTCCGTCTGCGAATGGATGGATCAGTATGGCGTCGGGCAAGGCGTGCGTGCGCCTCACACTCCGGCCAGGTCAGGTAGCCTGCAACGTTGGCTGAGTGCGATAGTGTCAAATGAATTTTGATTGGTGATGTTTGACCCCCCGCTCACGGCTTAGGGTGTTTGCAAACGCGATCCAGCGCGTCTGCATCTCTGTAGACGGTGTGAGTGGGTTGAGCCCAAATACGGCGAGGATGTCGGAGGCGTGGAAAGATCCTGAGATTTAAGCATGCCTGAGTTTATAAATCTTCGCTTTGGAGCAGCTGGAATCACCTATGAGCGGGATGGCTTTGTAGACCCGGCTCACATACGAGTACGTCGTCTGAGTTGTTGATGCATAGGAGAGAAGCAGCCGACGACCACTGGGGAGTAGCGTGAGCATTGAAATAGATCCAAAGGAGTTGTGTTTACACTTGAAAGGTGAAATCGCTTGAATTGGAGGAGTCAGCGCGAGCGTAGAGCGGGAAGTGCGAGGGACCGACCCGATGAGCGCGTTGATCCGCTTGTTCTGCGGCGTCAAGACGTTGAGGACGCCTGTGAAATGTATCAGTATGCATCTCTCGACCGTCACATATTATTTTACCTGTGTCGAAGGGCGACCCCTGCGTGACGTCGGAGGGACTGGCGTTCTGAAATCGGTGCTCGAGCTTGGAGCGAGCGCAGACTTGCGACTCACTAAAGCGTGAGGATCTTGGCCCGGTGAGCTTCCGTGGTGTTGGGAAAGAAGATTGTCTTCAGATACGTGTTGAGCTGAGCCTCCGTCGTGATGTTCAAAGTCCCTGTCGAACTCGCGTGAGTTCGCGATGTCGCTGGAGGGGTTGCGAGACTTACCCAAGGTTAGGATGGTTCCTGTGGGTACGAGTGATTAACTTAAGTCCTCTCATCACACACTTTTCTCACCTTCGTCGTATTGGTCTCCCGTAATGACAGAGACATTGGTCGCATACTTCCCTGCCGCATACAAACTCTGGGCGGTGTCGGTGAGGAAGGTCCCGTCAGTCCTAGGTAGGAAAGGAAGCGAGACGGAGTAGTATGAAACAATCTGGTTAATTTAGAGTAAGATACTACCTCCTCTAAGCAGCAAAAGCACCTACGCCGGGAAGCAAGTTGGTGGCGTCAACGAGGTCGTCGTACGCCACAGCGCGGAGGCAGGTGATCTTGTCCGAGGCAGTCGAACATCCCACAGCGGAAGCAATCACATCAAACGAGTGCTGCCCACGTGATTCGCTCTCGACGGGGATGGGCTGGTGGCGTCGCGGATCAGCGGCGTACGGCTGGGGGAAAGTGAGAACGCACGCTTCCACTTTCCATGATCGCCGCTCTGAAGAGACCTCCCACATTACCGTCGTATGCCATCATCTCCTCTGTGAAATCAGCATCCATGAGCTTGAAGGTGGAGGGCCCGGCGACCGACCTGGAAGCCAACCGAAATCGCTCCTGCCGACTCTCCTGCAAGGTCGACATATGAGTGAGAGGACGAACCAAAAGCTCGGATGTGTCACTATTTACCGAAAATAGTGACCTTCGTTGGGTCACCTCCAAACTGAGTGATGTCTGCGGTGGCGCGGATGAGGTAGAGAAAACAAGAGGCAGCTGGCGAAACTCACATTTCTGCACCCACTCGAGGCCGAGGCGCTGATCCATAAGGCCTCATGTAGAATAATTAGTATCTTTATTCTCATCAGAAGGACTGGAGGCCGCGCTGACCTGCGTTCACGGACGCAGTGGCGTCCGCGGCCACCTCCTTCCCGGGTAGGAAGCCAAACGAATTGAGTCGGTAGTTGACCTGAGCTAATCGATCAGCGGTATGCATATTTCAGGGTTTGATCCTCAGCTCACAGAAACAAACACGATCTGTGTGCGGGATCGTACCTTTCAGTGAAGCTGGCGACCGTTTCACGTCGGAGACAATAACTGACCGGAGAGCCGAGCGAGACGGAGCGCTCGACCAGTGAAGTTCCGTCGTACATACTAGTCCCCCCAATGAGGAATGCTCCACCTGCATCAAGTCAATTGAGTGGGAAAGTTGGTGGCGTCGAGATATATCGCCGTGCTGACCAAAGATCTGTCAATTAGGGACTTCAGCTACATTCCAAGATGTAGTCCTGAACCGAATTACCCAAAACATGACCGGGAGCTTCGCCGTGGAAGACAGACCGGCGGGCCGGACGATGTTCAGAGTCAGGCAGTCCTCGTTCGCGCTGGTGATTCGCTGGAGCGACAGCAAAGCGTCAGCACGCTAAAGTACAACCTACTTTGAAGCAGCAAGCTCTTGGAAGAGTGGAATTGACTCGACGAGGTCCAGAGCGTCCTCGACCAGATTCCCAAGGACTCCAGAGAGGGCCTGCGACCAGTGCGGTTAGCGACAAGTCAGTGGAGTCGCAGAAGGGCGCGCACTCCGGCAAGCAAATTCATCTGTGGGCAGCTGTAGCCATAGCTAGTGGCATCATACGTTCCTTGTGGCAAGAACTTAGTCTGGCTGGACCATCACAGGAGTGGTGACTGCCCACCGAAGCTTGACGTCGGGGCCACCGGTGGCGCGAAGCGAAGGTTACTGCAGAGGTGTAAGTCTCAGTCTTCGCAAATAGAGCTTTAGGAAGTATAAATACTCACCCTACTGGAGGTTGAGCAAATGGGAGGCCGAGGAACAAGTCTACCGACGACGAAGTCTTGCCGAGCCAGGTCGAGCCGTCGCTCGTCGTGACCGAAGGAGCGACTGGTGCCGCAAGGGAACTTGCGGAAAGACCAAGAATGAGGAGAAATTTAAGCATCTGCTGAGTTTGAGTGGTTGATGAAGAGAAGAGCGACTGTAGGAATGAGCGAGTTTTAAGCTTGTGGAGCGACTGCGCGGAGAGGTGGGGCAGCGGCCCGGCAACGCATGTGCACCGAAAGCGCAAGAACATACTCCCCACGGGGTCAAACCTACCTGGCTCGAGCCGTTGAGGTGTTGCTTCTGTGCCGAGCTATTCGGCCTCACCCCGGGTGCGCGGGCGGGGGTGCGGTTCTGTCGTCGCCTCGTCGAGATTCGACCCGATCGCGGAGCAACCTACGTGATGGATCACGTTATTAAAAGGCTTCTGTCCGAGTCGGTGGAATTACACATCCGAGAAACCGAGCGAAGGCGCCAGTGCCCCGCAGGTGCCCCGCTCGCTTGGCCGCCTCTCGCATCGTGTGAGTCTGGGGGATCCGCGTGTCCGGCGCCGTAAAGTCTCCGTGTTCAGTAAGAAACGTCTTAATAATTTGTTCTGATCCTTTGAAGACGTGAGCGTGGCATTCTCGCATCGAAGCTCGCCTGTCGCAGCCTCGCGTCCGTCGTCTCGGCAAGTGGGGGCCGGACTCGCCCTTTGGGCCGAACGTAGAATCTCCTTTCTCCCAACTCGCTAAAAACGAGTTACTTAAGAACAGGCTTGCCCGAGTTGCAAGAAATGACTGGGGAAGGGGGTGAGGAAGCGCGCTCTATGGATGTCGGGGCGTCCCTCTACCTTGCGCGGAGGGGATCCGACTCACAGACCTCAGGGGACATGCGGAGGGGAGGCCAGAGAAGATGAGTTAGTGGTACAACGGCATTCACCTGCCGGACACTCTGGGCCGGGCGCCCCAGCTGCTTATGTGGCGTCCGAGTCGTGAGAACCATGTTCGATTCACTCCTGGTCGCGACCGTTGACTTCCGTGCTGAGCTGAAAACTTTCTGAAATCTAAGCTGGATGATGAAATGGTGGCCGTGTACTGCTGCCTTTAATAGCCAGAGAGCAAAGGCTCGCGGGACAGAAGCGGAGTCCGCGTCGACGGACGGAAGCGAAAGATCAATCACGCCTATGTTGTAGCTGATGATATCTATATTGCTGTCTATACCCTGTTGCCTGATATCTAAATTGGGCGCATTTTATGTGTAATTGGAGTCCTCAATCAGTTCTCGAGGACGTAGCGGTCTGCGGGTGGAGGCAGTGAGCGACTGGTCGCGGCACCCAAGGAGCTAATATGATGCGTACAGCGAGCGTGACCGTTCTCAGTGTCCTTGACGGCCTGCGACGCCTCAGCGATCGGGCGAACCGTGATCCAGGGGCGGATGTTCTTCGCCGCGGCGAGCGCGAGCATCTCCCTGAGCGGTGCGAGAAACAAGTCAGTGAAAGGGGGATGGAAACATGTACAGAAGAAGACGCACTTGATCTCGTCGGTGCCTCCGATGAGACTTCCGGCAAGGGAGAGGTTCTTGCCGACCAGCGCCTGGCCGAAGAAGCTCGGCAGCTTCTCCTCGGGGAGGCCGAGAAGGACGAGGGTACCCTCGGGTCGGAGCATCTGCGAAAGTAGGAGGTTAGACTCCGTTGTTTGATCTGTTATAAGAAAGAGCCCGCCTTGAAGTAGAGCGTCTCGATCGGGAGGAGGTGCGAGCTGGTACAGATGATGATGTCGAGCGAGCGCGCATACTTGACTGCCGTGGCGGCGTCATCCTTGGTGATAATGAAGTTCTCGGGCTTGACTCCGAGCCTCTCGGCGTCGGCCAGCTTGGAGTCGGAGTGGGAGAGAGCAAAAGTCTCGGCGCCCATAGCGGAGGCCCACTGGAGGGCAAGGTGGCCAAGACCTCCAATACCCACAACACCGACCTATCAGGACTTAGGTGAGTACTCGTAATTTTGAGCTGAAGGATAGCCTACATACCTTCTTGCCGGGTCCGCAACCGAAGCGCTTCAGCGGGCTGCGTTGCGAAGGACAGTCAATGACTAAACAATGGCTGAAATGGGGGAGGAGGCCGTACGAGTAGGTGGTGACACCAGCACAGAGGAGAGGAGCAGCCTCAGCCGAGGAGATCTCATCCGGAATGGGTACCGCGAAGCGACCGTGGCCTTGTAGTAGGAAAGGAATGTCAGTCAAAGCGCGTGCGGGCCATTTTTAGTAGGCTTACAGCGAGTGTAGTCGGCGTAGCCTCCCTGGGCGATGGATCCATCCTCCCACTTTCCTTGGTACTGCCAACAAATGATGTGTTTAGCATGCCGCCGCGAGAGATGCGTTCGTAAAGGCTCACGGTACCGATCATGCCCCCGTTACTGCAGAACTGCTCCTTCTTCTTGTCGCAGTACTCGCAGTCGAGGCAACTTCCACCCTTGTCGAGAATCGCGGTCAGCTTCTGAGTCGCCCATCTCCTTCATCATGGACCTACCTGTGCTCCAACACCAACGCGGGTGCCGATGACATGACCTGACTTGGATCCAGCCCGAACAATGGTTCCAACCTGCACACGAAGCAAGGCGCGATGAGCTTCCAGACTCGGCCGAAGGGCGCAGCCGGCCGTCTTACGACTGTTGGAAACGGCGTCAGCTTTTGCGTGAACGGGGGCAGCCAGATGCAACATACTCTCGTGTCCAACGATAGCAGGGTACGAGGAAGGCGAAGGCCAGCCGTTCGTGAGGACGTGAAGGTCAGATCCGCAAATCCCGCAGTGAGCTGACAATCGCGCGCGGTAAGCGCCCCATCCAGCTCGTGGCGTTGACGGCAGGCACTCACTGATCTTGATGTCAACATCGTTCTCAGTCCAGGTCTTGGGGGTGTCTACAGCGCGGACTGGGAGTCAGCGAGCAGCCAGATGCGTGCGGAAGCGCGACTTGCAGGTGACGACCTCGAGGTCGAGCTTCTTGCCGTTTGCCTCGTCCTTGGCGCCGTAGCCAGTGTACTGAGTGGGGATGGAAGCGGACATGATAGAGATATGAGAGCGGTGGTGAGGAGCAAACGAAGAAGCAACGCGCGCAGGAATTTTGAAGGCGAGGGCCCCGTCGTCATCACATTACAAAGCGGTCGGAGGAACACGCCCTGGGCTAGGCCTATTGTGATTGGCTGGAAGCGGTCGTCGCAGATCCATCTTGACTTGTACTCCGTCGAGCCAGCTGTAGCGTGCAGCTGAACTTCCGTCCAAGGCCGCTCAGCAAACGTCCAGGCGTCTTCTTGTAGTCCCGCACACTCGCGCAATCGACCCACGGTCGAGCTGTCGAAGGAACGAGCAGGTCCGGCCCATCCTGGACCCGAACAAGCCGCTAAAGGCCGGAGCGCTGACAAGCAGGTGGTGAGCAGCCGCTAAGCAGGCGGCCCTGGAAGTAAAGAGGAGGCTGGTGAGCTGTCGAACTGGGCCGGCGGGACTGGACTGAGGTTGAACGCGAGCCATGAGGACAAGCGAAGACAGGTCGCGAAAGCGGGGCTAAAATGACGGCCGTCGGCGGGCGGAGACGGTGCCGGTGGACTGCGCACGCTCGGGACGATACTCCGAGGAATCGCTCTCGCAGCGAGATGTGGACGCGAATTGGATACCCGAGAAGGCTTAGCACAAAGATAGCGATGGCTGGATTCTGAGAAATAAATTCCTGCCCATCTACTCGACTTCGCCCCGTCGAGCGCGTTCGAGGACGCCGAGTGCTGACCTTTGTACCAAGCAGTCCAGTCGAGCTCTTCCCAGCATTCTGATATACAGCCACCAGCATTACTACGAATCGATGAAGGAGCACAGACCTGGCTCCTCCTGTTCCCGCCTCGGTGCCGACGCGCGGACGGCTTCCTACATGCGCGGTACCCAGGAGGCTAGAGTGGAGGCGGAGGTGTAGCTCGCCATCGTATAGAACCTTGATGGACATGATCAAGACAGGAAGGCTTCGTCGTGGGCGAGTTTGAGTGAGGTCGCGGCCACGCCACCAGCCTGCGAAGGAAATGAAGAACAGAGCTTGCAACGACAGTACGGATTGAAAATGCGAGGGCGGTAGGATGAGACGCAGGTGCGGTATGTGAAGTGTCTGTGCTGGTATCGACGCGCTCAGACGGGTGAGGCTGACTCCTGCGCCTCGACGCCAACGACGCTGCTCCGGATGAAGAGGCTCGAGAAGAGGTGCTGGTCGCCCATCGTGTCGTACAGCGGAACGTGGCGGTAGCCTGGTGAGCATCAGATATGTCAGTAGCGAGTCCGAGAGAAGCGAGGGGACGAACCTGGCAGCAGCCCTCCAACGCTGGTCGAGTACGACCCGACGCTGTCGCCCTTGCCCTCCTCGTTCGCGGCTTTGACGTTCCCCTTGGCGTCGAGCACTTCGAGGCGTAGAAAGACGAGGTCGAGCATTCCGGGAGCAGGGTGGGTAGTGAACGGCAGCGTGAAGGTCGTTTTAAAGATGGGGTGGAACGCGTTCCCGCTGCGAAATCGAGCGTCAGTTGATACGAGCTGAGCCAAAAACAAATAAATGAAAAAGGCATCTCAAGCGCACGTTATGACCTTACTACGTCGTTTGATCGGCGCAGGAAATCCGGGGACGAAGAGGCTGACCTCAACGAAGGGGTCGAGCGTCGTCGAGTCGGCGTCGGACGGGTCTCGCGAGCGAGGAAGTTGCTGAGCGGAGACGACCTGAGTTGAAGAATCTGGTGAGTAAAACCAGGCTGGGAGGTTCTTTAAAGGGAGAACAGGCGCACATCGAGCGACAGGGAGAACTTGGCTGTGCGGCCGAGAGACTCCTTGTCCTTCTCGCCGCCCTTGCGCCTCAGCAGCTCCGGCTTAAGGACGTAGCCTGACCTCCCCGCTCGCGCAAACATGGCTGTGTTGAGCTCCATTCCGACGTCTACTCGAAAAGTCAGCGCCGTCTGCGAGTCTTTTCAAGGCAAACCGACACACCAAATCGCTGCCAGTTCATCGCGACAGCCTGCACGCCGACGGCCCACAGGTCGTGCGGGAGGTAGTTGGTGCTAGTGACCCTGCTCCCCTTCGGATACGCGCGGACAAGGTGGTTCCTGTTGTGACCGACAAAGTCCTGCCTCGCGCCGTCGTCCTTGAGCATCTTGACGATCGTGCCCTCGCCGAGCGAGATGACGTCCGTTGGGGCGTAGACCTCCTTCTTGTTGAACCCGCGCGCTTTGACGCCGGTCGTGTAGACGAGCAGCGCCGCGAGCGAGGCTGACATGGGCGACTTGGGCGGTGGGGGGCTTTGGGGGGACCGCAGTGGCGCGAGCGGGTGAGCTTGTGGGCTCGAGTTGCTGGAACGGGAGGGCAGGGAAGAGGATGGCGCGTTCGGTCGGAGCGTCGTGTCGGAGCTTGAACTGCCGCGGCGGAAGACTCGAATGACTGCGCGCGGACAGCGAGTCAGCACGTCTGAAATCGAATAAGTACGGCGAGGACGGCGCACCTCGTTGGCGGAGGTCCGAGTCGGAGCTGGAAGAGTACGACTCGTTCGACGACGAGGCGAACGAGTCCATCTCTGCCGGTGCCGCGACGATCTGGCCTCCGGTGAGGGTCGGTACGAGCAGATTCTTCGCCTTCGAGTGGAGATGGAGTCAGTCTCCAGACAATCTCAGTGACAAAATAAAGCTCACCTTTAGCAGGATCTTGCCCCTGAGCTGCCACGGGCTCGGTAGCTGCTCAATCTCGCCCGTGCCGTCGTCGATTCTGCGGTCGAGGAGCTTGTCGCCGAGCGTCTCGCGAAATATGGTCGCAAGGCGGTCCTGCTGCGCCGTGTCGCAGTGGATCTCGATGCTGAGGATCACTGGGAACGCTGAAGCGAGGAACGCGTACTGCGCGATGGCGGCGAGCGCGTCGCGCGCGGGGATCTTGGACGTGAGCGTGCGCCCGTGCGTGATGACCGGCGAGCCGTCGTCCCCGGACCAGACGTCGACTGAATAGGGATACTGAGAGTGAGTGCGTGTTGTGGGGATGGAGTAGCATGAGGAACCCACGCTCGACGCAGCGGCAGCCCTGCTGAAGCGCACGGATGTAGCCCTCGACGGTGGCCTCGCCGCCGAGTTGGTTCCCGAGCAGGTATGTCTGCCGAACGAGGACGCTGTTAGTCCAGATAAACGTTACACTTCAGATGAGAACACACGTTGTGGCTCGAGCTGATGTAGTACTCGGCGAGCGGTCGCGTCATGTCTTGCCCGCGCTCGTCGCGAATCGAGCTGTTGTCAGACGAGAGGAGGAATTGCGTGAAGCCCTCGACCAGGACCGTCGCAGAATCTGGGTCCGAGTACTTCGTATAGAGATCTTGAAGCGCCGCCTCGTCCAGCGTAGACTGCTCTCGAAGAGGTCAGCCACGTGCTCGTGCGAACGCAAACCGGTCGAACCACACCTGCTGAGCGACTCTCAGGAAGCGGACCCAGTCGGACAGGGAAATTCCACTGGAAGAAGCGCCAGAGACCTCGCGGAAGAGGCTGTCGATGTCGTCTCTCCGCCTAAGCAGCTTGACGAACTGCTGGAAGCCTGCGAAGTCGAGATGGTCGTTCGGGCCGGCCGTCGCCTGCGTCCCGAATCTTCTTCAGTACCTATCCAAGCAAATATGAGGCAGATGGTGTACCTCAAACGCAGCCCGTATCTCGTCCTTGCCCATGCCCATGCCGAGCCGCTTGCAGAGCGTGTGAACCTCGTGCGCCTTGACGACCTTGCCCTCCTCGGCGCCCTCCTTCTCCCACTCAAGCTCGGCACCACTATCCTGCCTGACGACGCCTTCCCGAATTGCCCTTCCCTCGGTAACTTTGCCCAAGACACTCCGCCACAGCTCGAGCGCGTCGGTCGTGAGCGAGATGAAGTGGACGAGTTTGTAGCTCGAACCGGAGGACGGGGCGCCGAGCAATGATAGCGGAGATGAAGTTGACGACGGAGCGACGTAGATGATTGTCATCCAGCGCGGCTCGACGTCAGGACTGAGGTGCAGCGCGGTGCGATACGGCGAGCCCGTCGAGCCGAAGCGGACGTCGCGGACTGACGAGAGCGGCACCGAAGCTTGCGTCGTCGGGCCTGCCGCATCATTGCTCCGGTCAGCTCCTGCCGAGCACCCCAACAGCTCCGTCGCGGCGCCGTACGCGCGAGGGCCGAGAGTACGCACCGAGTCCGCGCCAGTTCTTCTCCCAGCAGATTCGCACGTTCCCCATCGCCCGCTGACCCAGTCCCATGTCGTTCGTGGGGCCGTCCTTGCCCGCCGCCGACGGGACCTCAAGCCACAGCCTGCGCGACTTGGGCCGGCGGCCCGCCTTGCCCGAGACCTTGAGCATCTCCATCCCGGGCTTGAGCAGGGACGAGGGGATCGCAACGGCGTGCGAGCGACGTCGGGGCCCCATCGCTGGCATCTTCGATGGTGAGGGCGAGGCGGGAAGTGGTGGCGAGCGGTCATCGTTCGGGGTCGAGACGGCCTCGCTCGGCGGCGCGAGCGAGCTCGTCGAAGGTGACGAGACTTCGCAAGAGGCGAGTGGAGTCTTCTCGGAGGCCATTCTTTCCTTCTTACGGCATCGGGGGCGTGTGAAGGTGGTCGAGCGGAGAAAGGAGCGGGGAAAGGAGTGAGTCGCAGTCCACGGGCTTTTGTCCTGGTCTCGTCCTGTAGCGACTCGTCGTGGTCTGTTCAAAGAGTGGGGTCGCATGCATTGAATAGCACACAATCTTCTCAAGGCAAATTTAGAAGTCAAAAAAATGTGACTCTAGGAAGCAGCCTTGCTCCCGGCTCTCGACGCGCAGGTGTTACGTGAGCTTGATCACCTCACGCTTCGCTCCGCTTCCTCAGCTGACCTC
>ERZ1463038.597-NODE-597-length-12773-cov-15.841720_pt1 | contig 12773 bp, 20 predicted proteins | sample MGYA00564479_ERZ1463038 | MGnify/ENA primary metagenome ERZ1463038 (study PRJEB39244, sample SAMEA3635134) | Helicobacter pylori | study: EMG produced TPA metagenomics assembly of PRJEB11511 data set (Assembly of a 5300-year-old Helicobacter pylori...
TTCCTTACCGTCCACCTGCCTCGACTCGTCTCTCATCACCAGTCGTCAAGGCACACACGCGCAACGTGACCACCGCAGGCCAGATCTGTGAGGTGCACCACCAGCAACGTCGACGCGTCGGCCGAGCTCTCGACCAAGGCTCGACGCGTCTCGCCTTTCCACCTCGGCGACTGACGCTCCCCCTGTGCAGTCTCAGCTAAACAGCTGCTTCAAGCTACACCCCAGCCCCGATGGACTCGCACCGCCGGCTCGTCTTTGCGCCGACGGCCCCGCTGCCGAGCTCGTCCCGGCCCGCAACGTACTCGCTCCTGACGCTCCCACCCGCGCTCGTCGCGCTCCTGTCGTCCCCGTCTCCGCCGACGCTCGAGATCCGCGGGCACACGACGGACGCGGCGGTACTCGTCACGCCGACCGAGACGTACTCGCTCCGCGGGGTGCAGAACTCCAACTCGCTCCTGCTCTGCTCGACCCCATCCGGCCCATTCTCGTACCGCGCCAGACCGGACGACGGGGACGACCAACGCAGCAGGAAACGACGGAAGGGCGAGGGCGACGAGATCCGCATCGAGGCGACGCTCCATGAGACGCTCGAGGTCGTCCAGGGCGTCGCGAGGACGGAGCGGATGTCGGGCTTGCTCAGGGGGAGCGAGTACGCCGGCGAGGACGCCGAACAGGGCAAGGACCCGTCCGTGAGCCGGCTGCGGTTCCATCTCGTCGCGCGCGCCAGCTTACCCCAGTCGCACAGGCGTTCCTAACCTACTCGGACCTCCGCTCGCTGCTTCCCGCGTCCGACAAAGCCATCACAGCAGCCCTGCGCGCGCACCGCGTCGTCACGCTCGCGACCCACCTGCGCCCGATCGCACCTTCGTACCTGCTCAAGATCCTCCCCTCCCTCCTCTCGACCTTCACTCCCCGTCCTTCCACCCCGATCAAGAAGGAAAAAGCGACCAAGAAGGGCGACAAGAAACCGGTCGTCCCCGCGCAGGCCAAGGACGAGCCCCCAGCCGAAGTCGAGCTGGACGAGATGGTCACCGCGCTCGACGCGCTCGACTGCGGCGAGGACGTCGCCAAGGCCGTCATCGACTGGTTCGGCGCGCCCAAGGACGATACGAACGGCGCTGGGGTATGGAAAATGCGCACGGGCGAGATCGTGCGCGAGATTGGGATCGGCCTGCTCGAGGCGGGCGGGGTGCGACTCGCTGCTTCTGCCTTTCTGCTCTTGAAACTGACAGCTGGCTCATCCCAGTACGGCTTCCGTCCACTCAAGACATTCGAATCGTCCTGGGTAGCGCTCTGCGGGTCCTTCTCGCCCCTCTGCACACTCCCGCTGCTCGCCGTTCGTGCTCCCGCTCGCTCACCCCGCACCGACTAACCACTCACCGACTGCACAGGGCACCCAAGTGGTCTCGGCGTCCCTCCCGCCCCAAATCAAGTACTTCCCCCTCTCGCACCTCAGCCCGGACCCGACCGTGCGCTTCGACGAGCTCTTCGCGGTCAAGGACCGCTGGGCCGAGGCCGAGATGACCCTCTTCCTCGACGACCTCGTCGGCGGCGAACGCAAGAAGCGCGAGGCCATGGTGCTCAAGTTTGTCAGGAAGGTCAAGGACGACAAGAGTGGCGAGACGGTCTGGACCAGTCGCAAGATGCGCAAGTAGCCGCCGGTATAAATGCTGATTGAGGACGCGAGAGGGTCGGAGGTGGGCTGCCAGAAGAGACTGGGCAGATCATCGAGCGCTCTCACTACTGGAACACCGCCGCCGGTCCGAACCCAGCCAACGCCCGCGCGACAGGCTCGCACCGGGCGCGGCGACGACCCGCTTTGCCCATCTCGACTATTTGCAAGGTCGTATCCGTCAGTGGGAATGTTTTTACAGCTTCAGATCGGAAGAGGGGAAGGAAGGCTCACGAGGGCCCCACTCCTTTGGCAGCTCCGTGTGGCTCGAGCCCGCGTGGGGCTGCGGCAGCGTTGGGCGGGGTCGAGTTTGGGCCGGAGCAGGAAGATTCCAACCCTCTGGAAGGGCAGTGTAGGAGGTGTGGGTCGACAGGCGTGGCTCGAGCGTCGCCGGCGGCGTCTCGAGCGGCAACGAGCCTGATGGGTTGGCCGGCTGCCGCGCCCGAGATGGTCCTGAAGAGGAAAGACAATGAGTGAGTTAGAAGTCGGGGAATGACGAAAATGTGACTACCTCCTTGCTCGTACGCGGGCTCGTGCTGGTTCGCCCGCCTGCCAACGTTACCGTCGTTCGCGACCACCCTGATATGAGGCTTCATCCTTCACACCAGGCCCCGCTGTCAGTTACAACTCGCTTTAAAAGGACTGAAGTCAGAGCGTCGTAGCATTCCGACCCCTTTGGGATCTCGGGGTGCGAGTGGCGCATGTGCTGCGAGAAGTTGTCGCTACCAACAGGGCCGGACGTGAGTGACTAGGGCCAGACCTAGTAGCCAATTGTAGGTATCACCTTCTTGGGTAGTCCGTCTTGCCACAGCCGGGGACACGGCAGTCAAAGACCTCCTTGGTTCCCGCGTGCTTCGACTTCCAGTGCCGCTTCCACTCGTTCTTGCTCGCGTAGTCCTTCCCGCACCCCGGAGCAGTCTAGGAAACGGAGTGGTATTAGGCTTAAGAAAGCACAGGAGGCTCTTGTAGCAGCAGGGGAAGGAAGGACGCACACAATACCACCGCCCGTTGCGTTCTTCGACCTGGTCGGCCATGGTTCGCGGCGTCTTTGAAGGAGTGAAGAAGGCGCCTGGTGGAGAGAACCCAAGCAAGAGTGACTGTTCGTCCAGAGGGCTGTGTGACACTCGCGGTGTTAAGACGCCTCCGCGAAGACCCGCCACGCGGAGTCCGACTCCGACTGTCCGAGCTCTTAACTCCCGTGCGGGACCCATGCGGACCGCGCGCTACCGAGAACGAGAAGTCCACCCGAAGGATCTTGAAGTATCAAGCGTGCTCAGAAGAAGTGGTGCGCCTGCAGCCCAGCCTCCCATCAGTCTCAGCGGATGTGACGAGCAGCTGCAAGGCGCTCGCGCACTCGTGGCTCCATCGACTATTGACGGTGACGGTGCGACTTCCAAAGTCCAAACTAAAATTGAACTTCATCTAGTTGAGTACCAACTTTAATTAGGTTGAAGCGGCACCGAGCAGAAGCATGCTCACCCCAACGTCTCGAGCGCGGACTCCGGCGACTTGCCCTCGACCTCGCGCTCCTCCAAGTGCGGGTGGAAGTCGACCCTCACCGCACGGTCGATCACAATCGAGATTTGGCTGACAGATCCTGCTAGTGGAGTGCGTCGCGGTGAGGTAGTGGACTGCGCAAGCTCTGTCGTCCCGGGACTCTGGGCAGAAGCTGGTGGCGGCAAGCTCGCGATCGTGTTGTGTAGGGAGCACAGCACGAACCCGAGGAGAGTGATCGAGTCTACCCATGAAGGTATAAAGTAGAACACCTCAAGCTGCAGGAGCATACTTGTAAGTGTGTGGTAGTCAAGCACGCAGGAAGTGCACTCGCCCACGGCCACGGCAGCGTCAGGAACGTCTCGCGGGCGAGGAGGATCGAGAGTGCCAGGGTGAGGACCGCTCCTCCTAATGAGATGTTTGAGACTGTCTGCGCGATGACCAGCAGGTCGAACTGGGCGCGCTGGAGCGACGCGAGGTACCTCGCGCTGTCGCCGCGAGGACCGCCGTCCGTCCTGGCGAGGTGCCGGACGCCAGACCGCGAGAGGGTCGCTTCCGCTGCGGTAGGTGCGGAATGGTCGAATTCGAGATCGCACACCGGATCCGTCGTCGCCAGCGCTTTCGTCCAGACGTGACCCGCGAGCTCGTCCAGCTTCGCCGTAATTTGTTCCCGCACCCGATAAAGGAGTGCGAGCGACCCCAGGTTGACCTGCACGAATAGAATTAGACGATGGAGTGATACGCTTTGGTTTCAGAGCTACCAGTCCGAGGCAGATCGCGAAGACAGTGACTACACTGAACGTGCAGACTGCGATCCTGGGGAGATCCACGATCCACCCTGGTCAGCACCGGCACACCTGCAGCGGGGCTTGAAGTCTGACGCACCTCTGCAGTCTTATAAAAGACACGTTGAGATCTTCCAGCGCTGGTATGAAGTCGGCCAGAGTTTGGTGGGCCGAGGTATAGGATGCCTCCTGAGCGGCGAGGTCGAGAACGACTCGATCGAACCGGTCGAAGGTTCGTGAGTACGCCAGGCTTTCAAGCGTAACTGAGATCTGCACAAAAGTCAACACACCTCGAACGGATGGACTCTAAAAAAAAGACCAACTGACGAGAAGTGCCACCACGAGGACCGTCCCTAGCCCCGAGAAGAGCAGGTTCACGACGGCAGGTCGCAAGAGTCCCCATCGCAGGCCACCCATGGGGTTCGTAAGAAGATACGCTTGAAGCCCTCCCCACGAAACCATCCAGCCACCCACCACCAATGGGACCGCCAAACCACATCGCCAACCACCGACCTAGGGGGAGCGAACTCAGTCCCACACGTCCTCACCCAGTTTCGTCTCCCACTAACTCGCTGTTGTGGTCCATGATTGACATGAACACTGTATGCATCGAATAGGTAGCCCAAGATGACGACGAGCATTGAGAGCGCGGTGAGAGGCGCGACACTTCGCACGCTGCGGCAAGAGGTCAGTGCTTCATGCTGGGTCCCTGGAATCGGTGGTGACCTACTTGGTCACGATGTATGAGCCCTCTTCTCGTCTCACCATTCGGAACAACCAGACCGTGTCGCTCTTCCTCCGGACATGGTCGACCCACATCACGCCCATCAATGACAAGGTCGCCAGGATGCCGCTGCCCTGGAGATCAGCTCGCAAGTGGTGGTCAGAATCATGGGTACTACTCACACTCCCACGACACATCCAAGAACAATGATGCGCGCCTTGACACCTGGCGTGGGATGCGAGTACGCATACCCATCCAGCGCGGCGAGGTACGCGGTGAAGGGGTTTCCCTCTGCCTCCCAGCGAGGATCCGAGGGATCCGGTATACGATAGATCATTAGAATGGTAGCAGAGGTGACGGTGGGAGACGAAGAGGTGGGGAGGCCTCCGCTTGCCGTGGACCGGGTTGCGGGCGCTTGGACGCAATTGGAGCCTCAGCACTCACACCCGACCTTGCACGGTCCTTGCAACTGGTCGAGATTAATCTTTGACAGGAGTGTGCCTGAAAGGTTGTCCGCGAGGATGCGCAGGGGAAGCGCTGGGGCCTCGCGACGCCGCCGCTGGCGTCGCGCGGGTGGCCAGGCCTGGTCGGAAGGAGAGCACCTCTTGTCGGGAAAGTCCTTGAGACGCTGACACTTCACACTCATCCGCGCTGGCTTCCTGCAGGAGACGTTCCGAAAGGCACGGTCAGTGTAGGTCGGCAGTCTCACCCAGCTTGTGCTGGGCTTTTGTTGGTCTCACACTTATCCTGTAATGAGCTGAAGCGCGGAAGGCGCCTCTTCTTATGAAGTCGCGCTCAAGTGTTGACAGCACATGTCTTAAAAGGTTAAGTAAAGGCTGGAACCTTGATCCGGGGACTCGCTGCAGGCGTCAAGCTTGAGAGCGTTCGCCGACTAACGCGATCGGTGGTGGTCAGCGTCGAAGTATACGGTAGTCAAGCTACTTGAATAAGTTGACCCAAGTACGAGGAGATGGCGTAAGCCTCATCCCTGCTCGCTGCCTTCGCAGGCCTGGCTTACGTCAGCGAGGGCGAGAGACTTCCAATTGGAGCAGGCAAGTGGGGCTGCACCCGACCACGACGAGCACCTTTCACGCAATGGCCGCGAAGTCAATCAACGTGTACCCTCTCCTGGGCCTCAAACCTTCCAGCAAGCGACTCGAATCGGCGCTCATCGCGCTCGCCGGCGTGGACGCGCTGCCCGAGCCGGAGGTGAAGGCGTTCAGCGACTCGGTCTACCTCAACTTGCACCCTCTCGGGGTCTCGCTCGTCTTCCATCCTCGAGACGGGTACAAGCCGAAGCGGGGCTCGACGCGGGAAGAGCTGCAGGACGACGACCTCGCGCTCGCGTCGGTCGACATCTACAACCACGAGGCCGCCCTCGACGCCCTTACCTCCAAGACCCAAGCCACACCACGAGCTCCGTCTTCCGCCAAGCCCTCATTCGCCGCCTTCCCAGCCTACCCGCTCGCCATCGCGTACCCGTCCACCTCCTCGCCGTCCGAGCTCAAGACGCTCCTCGTCGACCCCGCCACGAAGGGGAAGGACTTTGTCCTCGCACTCGGGGAGCCGGATCGGAAAGGCGGGGGCGAGGGCAGCATCGGCATCTGGACCGAGTGGACCGCACTCGGCGTCATGGTCGAGTTTGCGTCCGGCGGCTTGCAGGCCTGGGACAAGGGCGGCGGAGCGGTCTGGAGGACGCTCACCATCTTTGAGCGCGGAGTGAGTGCGGGAAAGGAAGACGATGAGGAATGAGCTCGTGCGTTGCTGGATGCGCGATCAGCCATGCGGCTCCAGGAAGTCTCGCGGCGCGGAGCTGCGATGCAAAGGAATCTCCGCGCTCTGTGATGTCGGTACGCCCCCCAGCTTCCAGTGACTATAATTTGAGCTGAGACAGCAGTGAAGCAGATGGCGCTCTCATCTCCAACGTAGCTCAGCCCTCTCCCAACCGCTTCCTGCGCTCCCGCCCTCGACTTTAAAGCGCACCCGATCGCTACCTTCACATCGCTTCTCAACAATATCGCGATCTTCTTCGCTCGAGTCCCCGGAGTGTCGGGCAGCAGCCCGGTGCCGCATGACCTCTTCCACGGAGAGCCCAGGGCCATCACCTTCGCTCCCTTTCTCCCAGCCCCGCTAGCCTCGCGCCCATGTGACTACAATGCGGGCATCACTGTCAAAACCTCCCTCAGGCTGTTTTCCCTACCCTCCCGCTCTCTACCTCACCCCGCTCATGCCTCAGAAGGTCGTCTTCGTGACCGGCTCCAGTGCTGGCTTCGGTCAGCACTCCGTCGCCCTGTTCTCCGGCACTGCTCACCAATTAGTAACTTGCAGGTCGTGCGCTCGTCGAAGGGATCCTGTCCCAGGGCGACGTCGCCGTCGCGACGCTCCGCACGCCCTCCGCGCTCGCGGATCTCGCCGAGCAGTATGGGCCCGACCGGCTCCTGATCCTCGCTCTCGATGTCACCAGCAAGACGCAGGTCACAGATGCATTCTCGGCTGCCACGAAGGCGTTCGGGAGGGTCGACGTCGTCATCAACAACGCCGGCAGCGGCATCATCGGAGAGGTCGAGGGGACCGACGAAGGGATCGGACGACACGTCTTTGGTGCGAAAGCATCTCAGTGTTGACTCGCTTTTGACCTAACCTGGATGCCTTACTTCAGACGTCAACGTGTGGGGTGCGCTGGAGGTCACCAAGCACGCACTCGAGCTGTTCCGCCAGGCGGGCCCCGCTGTCGGCGGGCAGCTGATCCAGATCTCGTCCTTCCTCGCACTCTCGCCTTTCCCTGGACTCGGAATCTACGGCGCCAGCAAAGCCGGTGAGCTTGCGCGGCTCGAGCACCCACAGGAGTCAGCTCCTGACGCCGACCTCAGCTTTTGACAGCATCTCGGATGCTCTCGCGGCCGAGCTTAGCCCGGATTGGAACATCAAGGTGATTTTTTTTTTATTCTTCTTTACAACATGTGCACAAATGACGCCTTCCCAGATGACGATCGTGGCTCCGGGCGCGTTCGAGACGAAGATTGTCAAAAACGGTCAGCGCGAGTGCTCTGTATCGCTTCTCCAGCTCACCCTGTTTCTACACGACTCCAGCCAGTATTCATCCTGTGCATTCGGCCTACGCTGAGAAGCCTTCCTCCGGCGCCCACCTCGCCCGTGCCTACTTCGCTCCGGGAAACCTGCCGGGGGACCCAGTCGAGGGAGCCGCCGCAATCTTGGCGCTCATCTGGATGGAGCACCCACCTGCTCGTACGCTGATGGGATCGGATGCGCTGGCGAGTTGGGAGGGGCGGCTTACTGCCATCCAGCAAGTCGTGGCGCAGAGCGAGGAGACTGCAGCCACGACGGACAAGGACCAGGCCGCGGTGCAGGCGAGCGAGTGAAGTTCCGATCCATCCACACAGAGTGCTGCAGTTGAACTGGTTCATTTAGTCCAAAAGCCGCGACTATGCGAAACCTGGTCAAATGCTACAGTTCCTTCGAAGTCGGACGAGTCCGAAGCTCCGACACCGGTCGCTGACTCTCCACTTGTTCCTGCGTAAACCACGTCCCGTGCAGCCCATAGGGTACTAAAAGGAATTGACGAGCCAGAGAATCAGCGATACGGACTTGTAGCGGAGGGATGGAGCGGCGCACCTCGCTGCGGCAGCAAGACCCGAGCGACGACCGTTTCCATGTCGGCCGCGTCGATGACCCAGAGCTCCGACTTTGCTCCCGGCATTGGATCTCCCGAGTCGTCGAGCTGCGCCTCGTCAAAGACGTACGTGAGGAGCCAGCCGTCGTCCTCGCTCGTGCCTCCAGCCCGCGGAACGAACGACGGCTCCTGCGCGTAGACGTTCTCCGGCAAGGCGAAGACGCTGATCGTGTCGCGGTCGCTTCGAGGGCGACCCATATCGCTCCGCCGCGCCTGCTGACCTGCGAGGATCTCGGTGACGGTGCGCTCGTCCACGGGCTCGTCCTCGCCGTTGCCGCCCTTGATTCCGGCCGCGATGAGCGCCCTCGAGTCAATCTTGACGAGGCAGTCAATCTTGGCCGCTTTCCCGAGGGCGGCACTGAAGGTACCGTTCCGCATCGAGCAGCCGTAGACGAATTGCGACGGCGACATCGAGTGTTGGATGGGCACGACGGGGAATTCGAACGGGATGGCGGAGAGGGGGAACGAGTGGGAGGGCGGAGGTTCTGATGAGCGTTCGGAGTCGACGGGATGGGAAAGTGAGAATCGATAGTAGTGTAGAAGACACGTGTCCTCGACCCCGGCGGGAAGAAGTTGTGACGGTGGCGAGGGAAGGTCGCCTGCGGCGTAGACGAGTCGGGAGGAGTTGAGGCGGCAGCAAACAAGATTGAACGTTTCCTCGAGTCCCTGAAGTGCGTTGTAGGCGTACGCGGTGTGGAAGATGATGCACGGCGACGAGGAAAACCACTGGACGGCGTCTGGGGCGTGTCGCGGCAGGATGCCGAACCGCGATGAAGTTGTGGGAGAGTATGAGACGACGGGGGTGTTCAAAAGGAGATTCGAGGGGTTCAAGGAAAGTGGGAGGTCGAGGAGGACGGTGTGCGAGCGGCTGGCGGCGAAGTCGTGCATCATTCGGGGACCGGCTGTGTCGCAGCCAAGTCAGCGCACGCTCGACTGCCACCATACTATCGGATGACATGCATATAGGAACCAGAGCACCGATGATTCGAGGCGTAGAAGGAGATGCGTGGGTCGATGAAGGCACGACCGAGTAGCTGAGAAACGGGGGGATCATGGTCGAATGGAACAGGATCAACTCTCCAGTGACAGGATCGAGCTTTGGCTGTCACAAAATGAAGTGTCAGACTATGTCGGAGGATCTCCAGGTGAAAGCTCACGTGGGCTGTGGTCCACTCTTTCATCCAGCCACAGAGCCCGCTTCGCAGGCCGAGCTCCCCGCCATCTCCTTCGAGGTCCCACCAGCCCACCGTTTCCAATGCCGGGAGCTGTATCCACCCTAGAGGTCCAGACTCGCACCCGACCAACGCCCGGCCGTCGTGCCACAGGACAGAGGTGTTCGCCACCGATATTCGTCGAACGGGCGTGCCGGACCAGAACGACCGGGCGACGAGGTAGACGCATCGGAGGATGGCGTAGACGATCAAGTGTATGGAAGAAAGAGAACCGAGGAGAGTTGTGATCGAGGGGAGGATGGGTAAGGATACTGAGGGTGGGGTGGCGAGGAGGACGTCGCTGAGCACGTAACGGTTCACGTAGGTGGGTCGCAGTGACCCCGACGGGTGCAGGGAATTGTCGAAGAAAACGCCGTGGAGCATTCCGTCTCCGTCAAACTACACGCAATCTCCCAAGTCAGCTGCTTCGCCCCACATCGGCTGATCTGCGACGTCCTCACCCAGTGGTAGGGGCGCTCGCTCCCGGCATCGACGACGGGATTGCTACCGTTTCTGACGTAGATTCTGTACCGGATCTGTGATTAGCAAAGCAGATCAACGAGGTGGGAAGCCCTCGGCCTCACCCGCCGGCCAGCTCGGCTGGTATGGTCCCCTCGCAAGTGCACGGCGCGAGAGATCGCTCCTCGTGGATCGCCTGGTAGTTTCCAGACGCATATGGATGGGGATGCTGCATGCGACAGCTCAAATGAGGGTCGGCTAGGTGATGGCGAGCGTCGGCGCCTGAAAGGTGGGCGCCGAGACGAACGCGTCTGCGGATCGAACAACACGGGCCCAGCGGGGATCTCGGTGGTCGGGCACGGCATTCGAGATCGGTGTGCAAGCAGATCGTAGCATGACGCGATTGGCGTTGGCTGGAGTTGGGAATCGGGCTGCTATTCTGAGGCGGCGCCAGGGGGTTCGCAGCGGGGACGCCGCGATCGGGTTGCACCCCTCCGCCTTGCCGATCCCACTTGCCGATCCTGAGGCTGTCCTGCTCGCTGCTCCTGCGGGTCGTGTAGCCATGGGCACCGACTACCTTCAAGTGTGAGCCGAGCCACCGCTTCACCCTGCAACCCCGGCTGACTCTGGCGCGCAGGCACCTGCTCTGGACGATCCCGCCAGCAGCTCTCTTGTGGTGGGGCTTGCGGCGTATCCGAACGCGGAGAGAGGTCTTCCGAACGACAGCTCTGATCGTAGTGAGTCACTTGCTGCGAAAGGCATGGCTAGAACTCAACCTACTGCTCCTGTCTAGATCGCGGTGGTTGTGCGTCCTGCGCGCGTCGTGTCGGGCACGTGAGAGCGTGTGCTTACGCGTTTTGGTCGCAGTCAACAATACCGTGGGATTCTTACTTGATACGGAACAAGGTACGATCTGGTGGCTCTGGGGCGATGGCGGGGAAGCTGACTCGGCGGCACAGATCTGGTCGTACCCAAGCACCAGCGTCGTCGGACCGACACTTTTCTCCATCCCGCTGGAGGAGGTCTTCTTTTTCTTTATCCAGACCTACATTACATCATCCATCTACGCCTTCACCTCGCGCCCCGTCCTCCACGTCCTCATTCTCCCGCGGAGCGCTCGCGACGGCCGTCGCACTCGACTCGCGGGGTCCGCCTTCTTTGTCGCTGTGGCCGCCGTCTCCTTGGCGCAGATCCGACACGGTACGGGGAGAGGGACATATCTGGCTCTGATCCTTGCGTGGGTGTCGCCGTTTCTCGCCTTGCTGTGGTTCGTTCTCTGCGAGTCATCTTCTGGTGAGGTCACGCCTGACGTTGACTGGCAGGTGGACCGCCTCAACGCACATCACTCGACTTCCGTATTCCACGACCATCCTCCCAATCACCATGTCCACCCTCTACCTATGGACGTGCGACGCCCTCGCTCTCCAGCGTGGCACCTGGGTGATCACGGCAGGCACCAAGCTGGGTGTGTCTGCTTTCGGGCTCGAGATTGAGTATGCCACCGCACTCTTTCAATACGTGACTATCTAGCTGAACATTTGTATCTCCAGAGAGGCCATCTTCTTCCTTTTGACGAACGTGCTGGTCGTGTTCGGCTGTGTCGCCGTCGACTTCACGATGGCAGTCCACGACGTCTCTGCAGCTTCGTGGGGGATACCTCAACACCAACCCAACGCGAGATCTATAATCCGCTGCATACTCGCGTCGGCGGACGAGTACCCCCAGGGGCGCCTCTCCGCCCTAGCCAGCGCCGCCGACGTCGTCAGGCGGAAGAGCCGGAGCTTCTGGACGGCAAGCTTTGTGTTCGAGGGTGCTCTGCGTCTCGATCTACTCTCACTGTGAGTCAAATCTCCACTCGTCCTGTGTTGTACACTTACCCCTCCCACTCTCACAGCTACGCATTTTGCCGAGTAACGGACGACTTCGTCGACACCGCCCCGTCCGCCAGCGAGGCCACAGCTCTCCTCAAATTGTGCCGCCAATACCTTTCCCGCCTATCCAGTCCTGCTACCGACAAGAACGCGCTTTCCACCCCTTCACTCTCCGCCACCCTCACCGACTTGCCGCCAGCGTCGCGGCCCCCGTTCGACCTCGTCTCCACCCTCCCCATCCCTCACGAGCCACTCCATGAGCTCCTGACTGGATACGACTTTGATCTGCTCTTCTTCGACCCCACACTCGCGCCTCAAATCCGATCGGACGAGGACCTGCTCCTCTACGCCTCGCGAGTCGCCTCGAGCGTAGCCGAGCTGTGCGTCAACCTCGTCTGGGCGCACGACACCACCTTTCCCGCACCAACAACTGCATGTCGTCGCGAAATCATCGCCGCCGCCCGGACCATGGGCAGGGCGCTCCAACTTGTCAACATCGTTCGGGATGTCGAGGCGGACGCGCTCGTCGGGCGCTGCTATCTGCCCGGCGTTGCCGCCGAGGATGTAGCTGGCGGATCGGTCACACTGGCCAGTCTTCGTCCCGAGCGACTCCGGCTCCTAGATCTTGCGGACGAGCTTGCGGACGCCTCGCGACCGAGCATTGCGAGACTCCCGAGGGACGCGAGGGGTCCGATGCTCGCGGCGTGTGATGTGTACCTGGCGATCGGATCAGAGATCCGGCGGAGACTTGTCACTGGAGAGGATCGTGGGAGGGCATCCTTGTCGAAGTGGGCGAGGGCTTGCGTAGCTTGGTCCGCGCTCCGAATGTCAGGGCGTAGATGTCCACAGTGAGGATGGCCGCGATT
>ERZ1463038.598-NODE-598-length-12764-cov-12.732080_pt1 | contig 12764 bp, 14 predicted proteins | sample MGYA00564479_ERZ1463038 | MGnify/ENA primary metagenome ERZ1463038 (study PRJEB39244, sample SAMEA3635134) | Helicobacter pylori | study: EMG produced TPA metagenomics assembly of PRJEB11511 data set (Assembly of a 5300-year-old Helicobacter pylori...
CCGATCTCCAGCCATCGCCGCCCGGGAACGACGCGTGCGAGCGTGTGCGTCGCCTCCAGCCAGGCAAGTCCTCGTCATTTCGGCAACCCGGTGCAATCTAGACGTCGGCAGCACGCCCGCCACTACGCGGCAAGCTCAGGGTTGCGCGTACTTCGCGGGGTAGACGGCGGGGCGAGGCGGGGGATTGCCAATCAGAAGACTGGGCGGAACGACCTTGTCGTCGGCTCAAAGGACCACTCAGGTTTCCTACAGTATGTGTTACTGCCTCGCCTAGGATTCAATGCTGGGGACTCGCTGCCGGTCACCGGTCACCAGCCGACCTGTGCCAGTGCCGGCGCCGCTCCCACAACTCCAGACTCGCCCGGACTTACTATCGCACCTCTGCTAACACTGAAGTCCGGAAACCGTGTGGTGAGATCTGCACAGTCCCACGAAGGTTTTGATTTGTTTTGGCGCGGCTTGGTGCGGATGCCCCACGCCCGGCCCCGCCATCGTGACGAATCGCGCTGTCGCAGTGCGGCCAAGCCATTGACAGGCCTCGTGATCAGCATACGCAAGTGGCGTGGTCTGCGATACCAGGGTGATGAAAGTATGACGGTACTTACTGCTGATCCTCAGGCTTGCGAGAGCATTGAAAGTGATCAATTGTGACCTTGTCGATCTATTCCAAGCCTACCACTTCGGCCACGAAGTCTGCAGTAACTCTCCCGAGTCTAAATCACCCCACCCGTACATTTTCTCCGACGTGTCATCCACCGGGCGTTCGAGCGGTGTTAACGACGTCAAGACCTTGTGGGGGTCCAATGTTGAGTACGAGCCTTCAGTGTCCCAATTCTGATGTGGTGAAGAATCGGTTGGAGGGGTGCGAATGTCGTCAAGGCTGGTGGCGGAACCCTCGGCGATGCTCTCATGAAGCGGCGGTGTTGACTCGGCGTCGGTGTCTCGGTATGTCGAGGCCGCCCAAATTCGCTCAAGCTTCAATGCATACCGCACGGTGGAGTGATTTGGTCTTGAAGTAGAATACAGCGCGTCTGTGATGCGACGGACAAGGGCGAGCTTTGGGTTCCAGTCCAGAGCGAAGGGAAACGACTCGGAGGAACGGAGGACGTGCCGGGAAGTGTCGCTAGTGTAAACACAAGTGAGCAATCCCGAACCTCTTGTACTGGTGGTGTGCACGGGCCTCACGCGATGTATCTTACAATTCGTGCCGGCAGGAAATCGAGGCCTGAGGTCAGCCGCAAAGTTACCAGCTGCAGGAGGTCACACTGGTGCGAGGTATGATCAGATCCAGTCTTTAAGCTACGATGTTTCTGACCACTCACAGCGGCTTCCATACAAGGCTCGAGTACATCTCGAATCAGCGAGTCTGGGACTCCGATGGGTGAGGCGCGCGCAAGAAATGGCGCGAGGTCGTGAAAGTAGATGCGGAACCGGGCAACATGCTGTCAAAGATTCAATTTGTACTTTCTAGCTAGCTCGTGAAGGGAAATCCACACACCCATTGAATCCAGATGATCTCTGATCTAGGGTGAACGTGCCATCGCGAACCGCCGTAGACTGACTGAAAGTAGCCGAGAGCTTGAAACAATGCATCAGGCTCCGCTTTTTATCTCTGAGTGTGACCTGCTAAACCGACCCAGTAACGTTGCGTGTGCTGCAGATGCACGACCCGAGGCGTCGCCTACGCGCGTTGATGATGGGCCGGGCTGGCGCAGGCGGTCGTGTGAGTCCGCCATGATTTCGGCGAGCTCGAAATTCGCTTGTAGAAAGGAGGATGTGTCGAGGTCGAGCGTCGCTCGCGTGCAGGCAAAAGTTTCTGGTTGATCACGTCGTCCCCAGCCTGGCACTACACTTTAGTGTTGCACTCAAGCACATATGGAAAAACTTGCGCACCAAAAATCGAACACTCCTTGCCTTCAAGGACATCGAGGTGTTGCGACAAGTGGCACGCGTGGACCCAGGCAAGTCGCTTGCGCTGCTCTTGGTACCGCTCGTCTGGGCTTCCGTGTGAGCTCCCCATCGAGATCTGGTCGAAGCCTGCAGCAGAGTATTATCAGAGGATGTGCATGGCAGCAGGTTTACGACGACGAACTGAGGCTGCTTGCAACTCGCACGGCCGTTCCGGCAAGGTTGCCACTCAAGTGAGTCTCAAGGACGCCCTCATATGACGGTATTCGAGGCGGATACTCTGAATCGTCAAAACTTCAGTCTATAAAGTCATAAAGCAGAAGCTGGTAGCCTACCGACCAGGAGTAGCAACGCTTCGACTGCGCCGACGTCAAGCCCGTCGCCGGCAAGCAGGGCGCAATGCAGCGTCTGTTCCCTATAGAGTCAGTTTGACCCGTTTCACGCTTCAAACTGATACTCACCAAGAAATATCGCCAGATTCCGAGGTGCATGTCCATGCCTCCCTCCACGAAGCCGCTTGCGACGCACAGGATCGCAGCGGTGAGGTGGGGCTCTTGAACTGCGAACGCGGCGATTTCCGTGTGTGTCGTTGGTATCGACGAAGAAACATTCGCGATCGGGAAGATGGGGTGAACGCGCTCGAAAAAGAAGGCGAACGAGTCCATGACGTCCAACGCAGAGACCAGACCAGCTTGAACGTGAGGGAGTGACCCCAGCGGCCCCGTGTTTTGCCCAGTGCTTCCGGAAAATGAAGGTTGTGATCTCGATATCTGAGTGAGAGCGTCCTCAGCAACGGTGCGAACCCCGAGGAGCTTGTCCGTACGGCGCTCTTGCGGCCGACGTCGCGAGACGTCCTTGGCCGTTTTGGCCGCGGAGCCCCGGGGACTGCGAGTCCTGGGTCAGGAATCGAGCATCTGTGATTTTGTACATGAACCTACTGCAGGCGAGTTCTGTGAGGCGGCACCGTCCACACGAGCGGTTCAGTCCATCGTCCCGGCTGCACCTGCAACACCCTGTCAGCTCCAGACCAACCAAGGCCAGAAACTTCTTTCACTTCGATCGAGCAGCTCTGCATTCGGTGCAAGGAATGCCCTACGATGCGGCGCAATCGGTCAGATAAGGGCTGCTGGCCCGCTCCCTCGTGCCGTGCGTCCGCGTTTCGGGCTCCTACTTACCGGCATCTTGCGCGACTGGTGTGGGGTCCCCATAGCTCTTGTTGGCGCCAACGAGATGTAGAGCACAGACCAGGCAGAAGGAAGCGAGCGTGGGCTTGCGTTGCCAGATCGCGCGACGCCGGGCGGAACCGCTGCCTCGCGACCCGCCGACAACCGGGCAACTCGGCCGGTGACCCACTACAGCGGCGACCGTCACTTTCATAGCCTAATCATGAGAAGCGTTTAGTGACGTAACTACAAAACATTGGGAGCTGTAGCCAGGCCTGCGTCGAGCGTGTCCTCCGACTCCGACAGTGATCGCAAGTGCCAGTGGAACCACAGAACGAATCGTACACACTTGACGAACTGCATAGGTGTACACTCCTAGTACGTATCATGATGAAAATCCAGGTATGTGCTCCTTTGAGCTGGTCCTGTTCTCTGAGACGCCGTGGGACATAGCCCGCAAGAGCATGTCGCCAGGCGGGAGCCGTCACAGCCATCGCTGGTCGCGATTCATCTACTCCTGGCGTAACATGTGGGTCAAAGGATTCCAAAATATTTTCAAGCACAAGGGTAACCAACCAAAGTTCTAGGAGAGCGAAGAGAAGCGCTCCCCGTGATCTCTCCTCTGCGACAGGCGCGACGCGTGTTCTACATACGAGCCTCCTCCGGGTCCATCCTCGCCCCTCCTACGTTCCTCTTCTGCGTTTTCTCCAGTTATGTACTATCCGGAGCACTTGTGAAACGTCGAACGACAGCGGCCGAGGGCCCGGGGCAGGTGACTGAGGAGCCTGCGCCGAACCCGATGGAGAGCATCATCGAGGCTTCTAGAATACATCACGGATTGGTACGCGTGGACTTGGTGGAGCCGAGTGCCCTCGCAAGAGCGCGGTCTCAGACTCTCCCCTGTGGCCGGAGTCGGTCGCCTGCTGGGATGTCCAACTGGTCCGACAGACGCGTGGCGATGCTCAGTCTTTCGTTACCGAGCTTCAACCGTGTGTCCGAGCTCACTCGAGATGCTAGTATGTGATGTGGCTGGGAAGTGGGGACAGCGACGCCACCCAAAAAAAGTCCGCGGCTTTGCGTCGCGAGCGCCGCTAGTCCCTGCCCAAATCGCTGGCAGCCTACTGGAACCCTCGCCAAGGCTGTTGCTGACGGCACGGGCCTCGATGCTTTCAAGCTGGGGGGGTAAGCTTGGGACTTGCGAACGAACGCAGCACGCACAACGGCGCCCGGGCGCGTCCCCAGCGCCGGCCGCGCGCTTGGTCGTTTCTCGCCCGGGTTAGGAGCGTGCTGGTCGTGCGTTATGATCCTGAAGATGGAAGTGTAGGTGTGTGCAGCCTGTCCTCCGGTACGGAGCAGATTAATCTATGTACGCCTGGTCGGTCTGACGCATGCCCGCGCCGTTTTTTGCGGACGACTCCTTTGTCCTTTTGTGTGTTCGACCGGGACGGGTGAGGATGAATGTGGCTCAAAACACGGGGTCGAGACGTGGGCAAGTTTAGCGTACGTTTGTTGAATGCATCCTCCATCGCTCCGCCGTGCACACTCGACCAGGCGGAGGAGGGCGGAGGCCCTGTGCTTGGCCGATGCTTGAAGGTTGGACTGAGCGGAAACGGTAAGAGTGGGTAAGCCTGGAGAATGTCTTACAGTGAGAGAGTCTCAATTTAAGTCCTCTTTGGCGTTTCCCCGCGTGGCCGTGTCTCAGCCCGCGATTGGCGAAGGCTTCGAAGAGTGGTGACTCGGCCTGATCCAGCGCGGGTGAAGCTACGTATGGTGCGAGTTCGTGAGACGTGCTGGACGTCCATCGGACGGTCCTTGTAAGTTTCGCGTACCTGCGTCCGTATGCAGTAATTAAGCGGGCGAGGTCAGGGAGAGGAGAGCCGCAGTGGCGTCTCAGAGATTAAGTCGAGAGTTTGTTTGCGCTGGGTCCCCCGACTTCCTTTGTGCTCCAGTTTCCTGCTCCTGCCACGACCTCAGCCACGCTCGCGTCGACGCTCTCACTCAAGCCCCGCCGCCGGCAACAGGCCGCCTTGCTGGTCTGACCGCTCCGCGTTTCACCCCTGCCACCGCCCCCAACGAGCCTCCCTTGTGCAGGAATCGCAACAGGAGCGAGCACGAACCTCCTGAGCAAGTCGTCTCCTCGAACGGCGAGTACCCTTGGCGACTTCCTCACCCGCCCGGCACTCTCACCTCGTCCACCACACCGCCTCCGACGGCGACGAGCGCGCGCTGCTGCGATCTCCGAGGACAGACCTCGAGCGACCCTGACAAAGCCACACTCGACCGAACCCCGTTTCGGCGCCCGCAGGTACGTTTGCACGCGAGTCTGCAGCCTGGGGTGGTCGGGACGAGCTCGAGTTGCTAAGCTTTGCTCGGCGTGTGCAGCCTCGACCGCGACCATGATGCGATCTTCTGCGCAGACGCAGCAGCAGCATTTGCCGCCCTCGCACTCGCCGTCTCCAAACCCGACCCCGCCTCGCTCGATGCCACAAGCTCTACCTCTGGCGCGCCACGCGTCTGCGTCTGGCCCGCTTCCCGCGCTCGACCCGTCCAACCCGGACCCACGGAGCGCAGGGAGCATGACCTCGTCCGAGGGCGGCCCGCCGACGCCCAACGACTTCCCGCGCCTCGTCAAGGAGCTCGCCGGAGACGGCTACCCGGGCGCGAACAAGCGGCGCGCGTCGACGACCGCGCTGCACCAGGCGCCCCGCGTGCTGCTGCAGCCGATTCCACCCTTTGTCCACCGCAAGTCCGTCCCGCCGAGGCAGGAGTCGGTTCCGACGACTCCGAGCGGGCCCCCACACTACCCGAGCGTGTTCGAACGGCCGTCGCCGAGTCCGAACGTCGACGCGAACGGGATGGACATCGACGACGACACCTCGCTCGAGGAGGGCGAGGTCGGTCGCAGGGGGCTGGGCATCTCAGTCGGGTCGTCTTCTGGGGAGGCAGGCCCGGTCTCGCGCAAGCGGAGAGCGGACGAGGGCTCCGACTAGTGAGCCCCCTTTGTCGCCTCGCAGCGACCGTCGCACCTTGCTGACTGGCGCTCGCTGATGCGTAGTGAACCGGGAGCAAGCTCGCCCAAGCAAGTCAAGCGCGAACCGTCGTCGTCGCCGCACCCCGTCTCGGCCGGGTCGAGCAACTCGTCGCTCTCGCTCGACACCCTCGCGTCCGCCGCGTCCGCGCTGTCCCACACCGGCGCGCAGCTTCACCCGAACCTTCCTCACCCACCCCCTTCGCCCATCGTTCTGCCCCTCCAGCCGCAGTCGGACCCGCAAAAGGCCTCGCAGCTGGCGAACGCGCTCAGCCTCAAAACGCAGCAGCTCCGCGAGATCGAGCGGCGGCGCGCGAACAACGGGCCCTCGGCCGCTTCGGCCGCGAGCGGTATGGGTGGGCTCAGTGGAGCTCTCGACAAGCTCTCCGCGCGAGCGAACGCCTCGACCGGCGGATCGACCTCGCCGGGCGCTGTCGACGGCACGGAAGGCAGCGGTCTCGCGAAGCGCCGCGGGAACGTCGCGCGTGAAAAGACGAAGAACCTTACCGTGCTCACCTCGTCGTCGTACGGGCCGACGGTCACGGGAGGGATCGAGGCCGGTTTGAAGAGCGCACCAGCCAAGGCGCCTGCGAGCCGGATGGCGCCAGGCGTGACCCCGAGCGTCCTCGCAGGGCCGAGCACCCGCGGCGGCATGGCCACCGCGCGACCGGACTTTGCCGGCGAGCGCAGGGACAGCGAGGGCTCGCGCGGCCGCACCGTCGTGCTCCCCGCCGCGGGCACCAAGAGCGAGCGACCCCGCCCGCCCGCGACGAATGGCTCGTCGCAGCCGCCACCGCCGCAGTCTGCGTCGAGAAGAGAGCCATATCCCTCAGTCACGCAGCCGGTGCAGCGCGACACATCGTACCACCCCCGCGAGCGCGAGCGCGAGCAGCCGCGCCCGGCGCCCTCGTTCCAGCAACCTCCGCACTCGTCGGCGCACGGCCACTTCCCGGGCTCGGCGCACGCGTACGCGTCGAATGCTCAACAGCAGCAGCAATTTCAGGCGCCACCGCGCTCAGCCCGGCCGTACCAGTCGCCACCATCGCGCCACTCGCCGCCCTCCGCACACTCACACTCGCACTCGCATTCGCAGCAACCGGGCCCACACGGCCAGCCTTCGCCGCTCCCGCCGATGAGCTCCCAGAACACTCACCCGGGAGACGTCAAGTCGGCCGCGCCGCAGACCTCGTCGAAGGCCGCTTTTCTCTCCCTCTTCTCGACCTTCTACGACTCGCTGTCCGACTCGCGCGTGCTCGCCCACACGCTCGAGGACCAGATCCGCCGCTCGTCGTCGCTCCTGCACACGCTGCACGAGTCCGGCAAGGTCTTCGAAGACATGCTCGACAAGCGCGTCAAGGAGGTCGTCGAGGACATGAGCCGCGACCTCGTCCTGAACGAGGGCCGCATCGTGCGTCTCGAGAAGCTCATCGGCGTCGGCGCCGGCGCGAAGGGCGACGAGCGCGACAGCGGCATGAGCGACCGGCTCGGCCGGCTCGAGAGCATGGTCGAGCGGCTGCTCGACGAGCGGGGGTCTGAGCGCAAGCGCACGGAGGAGATGGAGCAGTGACCAATCGTCGTGCGCCTTTTCGGTGTCGTCGTTACCATCCTTCGCGGCCTGCACCCTCCTTACCCTAATCCTGTACACCCACCTGTGTTTTATGCCCAGCTGTGAATGGACACTGTCTCCTTACACCTCGTCGCGTCATTTGCGAGAGCCAAAACAGTCGCGTGGGAGGACTGGTCTGGGCTCCATCGGGTGCATTTCGGCATTGCGGACCCGGACGATCCTGCTGCGTCGCAACACTCTTCCCCTTCTTGGCTCCCGTCCCGTTCGCTCGTTACCTCCGTCTTCACACGGTCAGCTCCCGCACCACCAAGCAGGACGTCTTTCGTTCCGCCTCCCCGCCCCGCGACGCTCGACTTCGCGCGCCCGGAACATGCGCGTCTTCACCGCGACGGCGTGCCTCTTGGCAATCCTCCCGCTCACGATCGCCGCTGAGGTCCCTCCTCACGAGGGAAGAGGACCTCACGAGCGCCGGAACCAGCTCAGGCGGGCCGACGCTTCGTCTTCCGCGTCGCAGGCGCGGAGCTCCTCCGCGTTCGCCACCCCGACGTCGACCTCGAGCGCGCCGAGCAAAACACGGACCTCGAGCATCTCGAGCATCGCGTCATCCTCCGCCCCTGCATTTACCACTTCCGCCATCGTTGAATCGACCCCGGTCTCGTACACCAGCTTCCCGACTGCGACCGTCTTTGGGAACCCTGAGCCGATCGCGTTCGCGGCGGGGTCGGCCTGTGCTTCCAGCTACACGGGGGGGAGCATGGTCACTGGGACGGGGACTCTCCCCAAGCCGACTGGATTTGTCACCAAGGCAGCCACTTCGAAGCAGCTGATGCTGAACGGTCAACCATTCAGGATCGTCGGACCAAATATGTGCGTTGCTTGGGGGATTCGAGGAGAGTGTGTATTGCTGATGCCTCGAGGATCCTAGATATTGGCTTTGTCAGGATGAGAGTGCGTGATTCTCGCAACCGGGGTCCCGTGTGACTGATTCTTCGCGCCTCACCTCAGACGTCGCGCCGATCGGCGGCTTCACCGACAAGGGGGTACGAGAAGCGCCGAACGCTCAGATGTTATGACGCTGACACTGCCTCACACCAGCGAGTCAGGGAGGCTTTGGCGATCGCGGTCGCCATGGGCGCGAACACCGTGCGATTCAATTTCCTTGTCGCGCCGTGTGAGCGAATCTCATAACCTTCATCTTCGCAGGTCCGCCTTCACACGTGTAGTATCAGTCTCGGACAGTCATACTCCGTTGAGCCCAGCCTAAACCAGTGGAGAAACTGGGACATGTGCGTCTTTCCCATTGCTGGGACTCGCGCCGGAGGAGCTCACCAACCCCTTGACCAGCCACGACTATGGTGCGCCTTTCATTGAGACCACGAAAGCGAGGACTGACATGTTATCATCTTAGTCATTTTTGCTGCTGGTCAGTATGGCCTGCGAGTCATCTTGCCTCTGACAGACAATGTGAGTCCCCTCGCGAGTCTCGGCGTGTCGGTCTCTCAGCTCACGAACGTCCTGGTCAGTACGACTACTAGTAAGTCCACATATCTCATGCTCTGTGAGTAATTCTTGACCATCGGTGTGTATCAGTCACGGCGGAAAGTACACGAACGTGCGGTGGCGCGGATTGTCGACGGACAACCACGCAGCGCTGTTTTACACGAATCGGGCCTGCTTGGTCGACTATAGGAACTACGTGAATGCCTTTACTCAGCGAGTGAACAGCTACAACGGCCTGAAGTACTCCGATGATCCCACAATACTCGCATGGGAGACAGGAAATGAGCTGGGAGGTAAGTCCTGCCCCTCGCAAGGTTGAGGCGAGTCCGAGGCTGACAGTCTCTACCAAAAAGGTTACATTGGTGCTGAGGGGTATGTGATACCTGCTGGTCACGGTGCAGCTTCACTTCAACTGACCTCCTGCCCGACAGTTATCCTCCCGCCTCGTGGACGACTATTGCTGCGGGGCAAATCCGCACTAATGATAAGAATCACCTTATTCTCGACGGTACCAACGGGATCCGAAACTATACGACCCAGGTACGAGGATCCACGCGTGCAGCCGGTGGCATCCATCCTGATCTTGCTCTCGCAGGCGACTGCTCCCGGACTTGGGCTGAAATCTGTACAGCTAATGTCAGATCACGGGGTAAGTGATTTCTTTTAAAACTTCAAGTCATTACTCATCTTGTATAACATAGTACCCACGCAACATCGCTCTGCTGAAGTCTGAGATACCGCTGCTCGGCAACAAGGGTTTCCTCATAGGTCCGTTCCTCGCTTGATGAGGCCCTCTGTCTGAGCTCACAGCTCAATTTAAGGTGAATATGACTGGACCAACAGCTTCGGTGGTGACAGCCTCTCCAGCTACCTGACCTACATGGAGTCGACGGGCACTTACCTCGGAGAGTAGGTAGCGCTCCGCCATCGGTGATGATATCAGCACTGATGACAGCTTATTTTGCAGCATGATCTGGAATGTGATGGGTCACGATGCTCAGTGTTGCCAGTGGGTTACACACAATGATGGATGTACGTCGAAGGTGATGCTCGCTAAGGCATCAGACACTTGCTGATGCATCTTTAGATTCAATGTACTATCCGAACGGAAACACCGTCGCCCTCCAGGCCAATATCCTCCTCGTGGTTCAGCACTGGCAGGTCCATCACTCATGTGCTTCGTGCCCCACTGATACATTACGCGCTACAGGTACCGGTACATAACCATTCATTTGTCTCACTACTTTGTGCTTTGCTCGCCAGAACTGACACTCTCCCCTTTGTCCAGCGTGACTGGTCGACAGATCCCATCGGTCCTGCCCAGCGTGCAGTGCCCGCAGCCAGTATTTTAGGGACTTCGGAGTCTGAATTTTTCCTGTAAAACATCGTTAGAGCGCAAAATTTGTCACTTAGTACTACTCTGAATCACCAGCAGCGCGGCGCTTAGGAGGCGGGGCTTACATATGTATCAGGCCGGCCGGTAGACCGGGCCGAGAACGCGGTGCCGTGCCTCCGCTCTCCTCCCTTCAAACAAGACCAAGACCAAGATCACACTTGCAGTCAGCATGAGGTGCCCAGACGCCTTCACGTTCATTGCCAGCGCTCGGCCCAGGGTGGCGAAGCCCACCGTCTTCTTGCTCGGCGCCGGGTACATCGGAGGCGCGATCCTCGACGCGTTGCTCGCCACCGATCGCTACGCTGTCTCGGTTCTGGTCCGGAGCAAGGACCAAGCCGATCATCTGGCTCTTATGGGGGTTACGCCCATCCTGGCGGACCTGGACGCGTCTGCGGTGATCCGAGAAGCGGCGAAGCGGAGTGACGTACGTTAGGTGCACGCCCCAAGGGACGAACCGCTGACGACCGCGGACAGATCATTCTTCATACGGCTGCGAGCGACCATGTTGGCTCGATTGAAGCTGTTTTGGAAGGACTGGGCCACAAGGCGGCGAACGCACCGGCTTCGATCTTCATCCACCTCTCAGGAAGTGCGCCGTCTCCTCAAGGACTCTGTGAGTGTGAGCTAATCAAAATATTGAAAGCTGGATGTATTATGGACAAAAGCGATGGTACAGAGACGAGTGACTTCATCTATTCGGACAAGCGGCCAGAGGAGCTCGACGCCCTTCCTGAGGGATCGGGACACAAGGCGGCGCATGTGCTCATAACGAACGCGGTGCGTGAACGTAAAGTCGGATCAGCAAAAGTTGCTATTGTCATGCCACCCCTCATCTATGGGGTCGGTGACGGGTTCGTTGCGCTGCAATGATTCGCGCGGCTTGCAATATTGACCGCTCCCTCGGCAGACCCTTCAACAAGCTCAACAAGCTCTCGAGTCAGATTCCAGTAAGAGTATACACTTGTGTTTCCTAATCTGACGATACTGACCGCAGTTCCAGGGGTTGATTCGACGATCAATTGCGGATGGCTATGTGAGCATTGTCGGTACCGGGGCTGCTCACTGGGACAACATCCACGTAGTGGACTTCCCTCACACATTTTTTGGAAAATTGTACTGACTATAATGATCCTCAGATTCTCAACCTCAGCTCATTCTACCTCCACCTCCTGTCCCACCTGCAAGCGTCGCCGCCGCCGGCCAATCTCTTCTGGTTCGCCGAGACGTCCTCGACGACTTATATGTCACTTTCACTTGCCCTCCACTCACTTCTCATCTCTCGCGGAATGGTACACGAGGAACCGAGGCGCATTGACGAGTTCAATACCCTCTTCTCGAACAACGCACGGAGTCGTGCGGAGCGGTTGCGCGAGCTCGGGTGGGATGGATCCGCGACCCGGCAGACGGTTCGGGAAGCAATGGCAAGTGAGCTTGAACTGGTGCTGGACGAGCTGGAAAAGGAAGAGTGGATTGCTCTGTAAACAACAGTGGTGGTACAGGATGAGATGTGGACCATGTGGTGTGATGCTTGCGCCCTTAAGGCCAGGAGAGTCTAAATTGTGAATGTCCGTACATATCCCACCTCCCAATAGGCCTCCACAAAGTTTGAGCCGGTCTTGACATAGTCACTGCAGGTGGACGCACCCGTACTTGCTGAGCACGAGTTGTCCCAGTCGGCCTGATCCCGGCCCATTGGCCACAGAGCGTGATGTCTGCAAACAAATATGAGATCATGTTTTCCGGCTTCACATTGAACGCAGTGCCAAACCAAAGATCTGGGGAGCAACATGAGGGGTGACAACGGTGGCAAGGAGCTTTCGTCGTTGCCGGCTCACCAGAGTCTGGCTCCCAAAATATGAGCCAATCTGGAACCGAGTCAGCAAGGCAAATATCTCCGACCGATTTGAAGATCACACACGTCACAGCTTGACTTTGGCCACGTCACGGAGGGTGTACCAAAGTTCTTGACATCCGGCGAATGAATGCTTCCTGGGATATCGTCTCGGCTCCAGAACCTATGTAGGATTGTCAAATGAGCTCAAGTACTACTGGACCGTGCGTTGTGAGCGCACCAAATGGAAATCCCGGTCTGCGTTTGGTGATCGAACGTTCGAACAGCGCTCAGCGTCCGTGAGCGACGTCGCGGGGTCCAGAAGACACACCTCTGAGAACAGTGTCGCCCAGACGCCACCACCCCGATCG
>ERZ1463038.601-NODE-601-length-12760-cov-12.227076_pt1 | contig 12760 bp, 11 predicted proteins | sample MGYA00564479_ERZ1463038 | MGnify/ENA primary metagenome ERZ1463038 (study PRJEB39244, sample SAMEA3635134) | Helicobacter pylori | study: EMG produced TPA metagenomics assembly of PRJEB11511 data set (Assembly of a 5300-year-old Helicobacter pylori...
CGCGAGGTCGTTCGACCGGGTGCAGGTGGTTGGATGCTGAGCCGCTGCGGCGCGCGGAGTGTCGGCAGCCCCAACTTTTTGCGACTCCGGGCGAAGTCGCCACTGCGATTCCGTCGCTCTCAAAGTTGTCTCTCAAATGCTGATCTAGGTACTCTAAGAATCGTTGCATGCAATCAGAAGCCCCAACACGTAGGATGGGAAGTCGTCTAAAGCGGCTCGTCGTTGTCGTCCGCGGCGTCGTCCTTGCGAGGTCGCTTCCCCTTCGCACCGATCCAGCGCTGCGAGCCGCCGTCGAGGCCGGATCCGTGAAACCCTTCGCTCGGTGCCATCTCGTCGGCCTTTTTCTGGATCTTCTTCCCGCGTACGCGCTTCTCCTCCCGTGCGAGGATCGCGCTCGAGATGCGGAGCGTCTCCTGCATCGCACCGGCGCCGACCGCGAGCTCGCACGACGCGGCTGGGGTCGTGCGAAGTGCCTCGACGAGGTCCGCGAGAGTCATGGCCGGGTTGGGCGAGAGAAGCGGGTCCGAGACGGCCGAGCCGTGCGTCGTGCGCTGCTGCTTCTTCGGCGGGCTCTGCGCAGTCGCGACGACGAGCAGCGCCGCGCCCTCGAGCGGCTCGAGTGCGCCGAGGAACTCCATCTTGCTCAGTGTCGTCGAGAGCGTCCCCTCGCCGCGGACGACCTCCTTGTAGACCTCGAACGCCTCGTTCAGGCGCACGCTGAGCGCACCCTTCGCTTCGAACCCGTCGAGGGTCTGCCGGCTGAGCCCGACGACGATCCCGACGAGCGCGTTGCGCACGTTGAACTGCAGCGGAGCGAGGCGAGAAGTGAGCGCCTCGGGGGCGGACAGGCCAGAGGCGCGGAGTGCGGCCATCATGTCGGGCATCGCGACGCGTCGCGTCGCGTTTGGCGTGAGGTGCGCGAGCGGGTCCGCTGGCGATGGCGACGGCGAGAGGGCGAGAGCTTTGCGTCGCTCGTCGCGCTCGACGATTGCGATCGCTTTGGCGACGATGCTGAGCACGGTGCGCACGTCGCCAGTGCCGGACGCGACGCGCTTGGCGCAGAGGTCGAGCGCGCGCGGGTCAACGAGGTTTGGGGGCGCGGTGGGGTCGAAAGTCGGACGTGGCGAGTCCAGCGTGCACGGGTACGACTCGGCGAGCCCGCCGAGGCGGTGCGTGACGATCGAGGCGAGGTCTTGTGAGCGGTACGGCTTGAACGGGAGCACAATCGGCGTGTCTTGCGCGGCGCGGACCGTCTTGCCCTTGCCCTTGGGACTCGAACTTGGTGATGAGGTCGACGGCAGGCGAAGCGAGCGCGCCGTGAGGTCGAGTGCGTTGGCGATGCCGATCAGCGTGAGCGACGAGTCGGGGGCGTGGGCGAGCGCGAAGAGCGTGTGGAGCAGGTCCCGAGATGAGGATCCCTGCGAACGAGGCGTGGCGAGGATGTGGTCGATCTCGTCGAGCACGATCAGGCTGTAAAAAAGTTCCGCAATCAGCTCCAGCTCCGCGGCCCTCGTCCAAATCGGGCGACGCACAACTTGCGGCCGCTGTTCAGGCCAGCCTCGAAACGTTCCCGACCCTTGAGCTTGCCGAGGGGCATGTCGAGCCCTTTGCATAGGCGGTCCCACATGGACGCCTCGAGTGCGACGCTCCCGATGCTCGAGCAGTTCTCCATGTGCACGGCCACGTCGCTCGCCTGGTCCGAGTCGTCGACAGCCTGCACAAAGTCGGCGAGCACGGACGACAGGAGCGCCGTCTTGCCGATGCCGGGCGGGCCCGAGACGTACAGCGACGGCGCGCGCGTCTGCGCCGGGTGCTCGGGCGCGGGCAGCACGCCGGGGAAGCGGTCGTCGAGGAATGCGACGAGGGTGTTGCGTTCGTGCGTACGGCCGAGGAACGAATGGCTCGCCGACGTCGAGGCGGTGGTGAGGAGCGCCTGCGCGTGCTGGAAGACGTTGTTGACCGAACGCGGCGGCGACGTGACTGGCGACGCAAGCCTCGACGTCGACGCGACCGGCGCGTACTGCACGCGTTTTGTGGGTGTGGCGCGAGGGGTGGGGAGGGACGGCATCGCTGGAGGGGAGAATCAGGTAAGTGCGCGCTCACAGACGCGCCAGACGAGACGCGCCGAGCTCACCGGGCTCATCACAATCCGTGTCCGAGTCGTCGCGCTCGGGCTCGACCGCTGCTCGCTCAGGCTCTGGCTCTGGAGACGAGGACGGCTCGGGCTGTCGTGCTCGCTTGGCGGGCTGGTTCTCTTTCTTCGGCGCGGATGCGCGCGCCTTGGTCTGCTTGGTCGACTTCGGCGAGCCCGACTGGAGCTTGCTCGGCGAGAGAGGCCGCACGAGCGACGCGGAGCCGGCAGATCTAGTGGTCCGCATGCTGAGGAAGTGGGGTGAAGAGTGGGTGAAGGTGTTGGTGTGAAGAAGAGCGGCGTGCGCCACGACTTTGTTCACTTCGTTCGGCCGTCGCCGCAGCAGCCTGGTTCGGCACGCGTGCAATTTCCCAATTTCCCGACTTCAAGCTACGGCTCCAACTCACGTTTAGCTCCTCGAGAGTGGTGAGCTTCCCTTCTACACCTCATCCCGTCCAAACTCTGGAGACCGGCAGGGTGCGGGTTTAATGAGTGATCGAAAGATGCGACGCAAGCCTTCCGCCGACGTAGAACAGCCTGCAGCTGAAAAGCTCTAAGACGTCCTTTGCCATCCTCTCGATCGAAAAGATGGATGCGACCGTGGGGACATGTCGCGCGTCTCTCCCATTCCTGACCGTGCCGGGTCCGACGTCTGCCGGTGCCTCATGCCGCGAATTGACACCACAAAGAGCTTGCATCGGTCAATTCGGGTTTAAAAGATCCAATCATCCTTTGACACGTCTGATGCTGTAGACGAAGAGCTGGTTGCGGACGTGCCGACTGGGATTCCGTCATGTGACGTCCTCCTGCACATAGCCTCCACGATGCACACCGTTCACCGCCTCTGATACTCGAAGGAAACCGAAACTCTGATTCGAGAGAGAGTCTGAGTGAAGCAGCTCGTGTGATCGCGGTATAAGCTGTTGCTCCGGAGTTCAGAGACCCGCACAGGTTCGCACGCTGGCGCACGATATTGACGGCTCCAAGACGCCCAAGTCTCGCAAGCATGGTTGACGGTATCATTTTTGTGCTCTTCATTCTTCCCGCACGTTGAACTCCGTCCTCCTCCGCCAAGGCACGACGGGGTGAAAGCGCGAGAGCCACTGCAGGGTGGGGGCTATTCGATCAAGTGCTACTACTCCTGCTCTGCAAATGGTAAGTGACTGGATGAAAGTACTAAGACGACACTTGCTTTCAGCATCATTATCCTCCGCAGGCCCCTCACCAAGTCGGCCGCGTTCTCGCGCCTCGAGCTTTCCTCCAGGGGAGGGCCTGGCGCCGACCACGGCATGTACTTGAGCAACTGCTCGTCCGTCATCTCCTTGATCTCTTTCTTAAAAAGTGGAAAGTTCCCCTGTGTATTGGGGCGTCAGAGGATGGTCGCAGTCCAAGATGAAGCGATGGGGTGGCGCACAGGAACCTCAGGAAGCTGCACCAGTCAGCTTCAGTGGACGAAATCGAGCCTCTGAGCTTTAAGCCTCACTCACTGAATTACATCCTACAGTCTTTGTCTGATAGTGGTCAACATCCGACAGTACCTCGTAGCACGCCTCGCCAAACTGCTCGCGTACTGGTCGAAAGGCGCAACGTCAGTCCCATCAGCGACAGGAAGCGCAGACGTGACACGGACTCAGCTTGGCAATCGGACTCTGAGCCTTCTCCTCGAACAAAGCGTAGACTTTTGGCTTTCGCTCCTCGCGCTTTGCCTGCCGAGCTTGGAAGGCCCTGGTGGCCCACGACGGACGTGACCTGCCCTTTGCCTGGACCGGGCGAGTGGGCTTCGGATGGATGTTGAGCTGCCGCATGCCCTATTTTATTTTCAAAGGACAGCTCGTCAGTGCTTGGAGGCTGCCGCTTGACGAGGGTCCTCCTCGACGTGCCGGGAACTAGGCGGAGGCACACTCTGGAGGTTCTTCACATCGGCTGGGGTCTTCATGTCGTAGAACCTCAGCTACTAGTGGAAGGACAAGGATGAGGAGCGTCCCTCTGACTCGAAGTTGAGAGCCCCTCCGCAGCGATCCACGGCGATCACCTTGAATTTCGGGTTGCTAATCACGACCTCGACTTATTAAAGCCGATTACGACTCGAGAACTCGCGACGTCACGTCGACTCTTGACCTCCGACGCGCCGATGGCATGTCCGCCCCGGTGCCCATTCGCCCTGTGGATGCGCTGAGACAGAGTAAGCTCTCTCGACCGCGCCCCAGCCCCAGCGGAAGCTCACGCCGCGCGTCACCAGCACTCGCGGACCTGAGTCTCGACACAAGGGGCCACAAGAAGGAGCTCACGCGCCGGCTGAAGCTGCACGCGATCCACGCAGCCAGGCCAGAGTCTCCCCCACCACCAGCGACGAGGCCGCCGGGCCAGATCTACGACAGCTTCTTGGTCGTCGTAAGTGCCGGAGCTCGCGTCCGCACGGCTTCGCCCGAGCTCACCTCTCCCGCTCGAACCAGGATGTCGAGGCAACGTGTGAACGGATCGAAGGGCTGTACTCGAAGCTCGCCTTCTCGTGAGCCTCTTCCGCTCGGGCTCTCGCGTGCTTGTGCTGACCGACGTGTGGGGAGCAGCTATCGTAAGCGCTTGCAGCGTCCGCCGGCCTCATAAACCCCTAACAAACGTCCTTCAGCCAATGAGATTATCGAGTGGCCAGTCGTCCTTCTCACCTGGACCAAAAAGGAGCCCGCTCGCTCCGCAGTCGACATCTCCGCCGTCGATGGCGAATCGGGGCCTCGCGTCGACGATGACGCCGAGGCAGACGAGTGGGAGTTGACGGTCAAGGACGAGTACCACTCGTTCGTGCGGCCAACGTGGCGGCCGACGCTGTCGAACTTCTGCGTCGAGCTCACGGGCATCTCGCAGGCGGACGTCTCCGCCGCACCCACGTACTCGGAGGTCCTCGACAACTTCTACGACACGTTCGTCCTGCGGCACGACCTCTTTACAAAGGAGAACCGGACTGTCTGGCTCAGCGATGGCCCGTGGGACCTGCGCGACTTTATCGCGAAGGCGAGCCACATCTCGGGCACGCCGCGGCCGGCCTGGCTCGCGGGGCGAATGATCGACCTCCGCATGCTCACGTCGAGCTTCTTTGCGTCGCTCAAGACGCCGCGACCGCGAGGTCGGTCCGTCTCGCCGCCGTCGTCGGACCCGGGCCTGTCGACCTCACCCGCGAACTCGTCCGACAGCTCGCTGCCGACGACACCGCGCCGCCCGACGCTCGTCGACCTCCCGCACTCGACCTCACTTCCCACATTCCACTCGTTCCCGGCCCAGCCCCTTCTTCCGCGCCCTTCGCCAGCCCCGACGCCGTCCACCAAGTCGCTCTCGGCACTCCCGCGCGTGCCCAAGCCGAACGAGGCCCTCACCGCGCCAACCCAACTCTCGCTTCCCGCCGTGCTCGCCGCACTCGACCTCGGCCCATTCGAAGGCCGGCTCCACTCGGGACTCTGCGACACGCGCAACGCGGCGCGCATCCTCGTCGAGCTCGCCCGGCGCGGCGTGCTCCTACTCCCGAACCGGACCGTGCCCGAAGGTGGCCGCGGGCGCGAGAAGCACTGGGGCTGGATGGGCAAGGACGGGCAGGCGGTCCTGTGGGACGAGTTCCTCGGCACCCACGGCCTGTCGTCCGGCACCTGGGGCTCGCCGCCCCGCGCGCCCGCCCCAATCGACGCACCGCGCAACGCCCACGCCCGAGTCGCGTACACCCGCGCGTGGTGACGACTGTTCGTCGGCACGTGCTTCTTTCGGTCCATCTCAACAGTTTTATAGGCCATCTTGGGGCAGGGGAGGACGGACTCGAAGGACAGTGGCGCGGGGAACGACGGACGTTTAGGTCTGTTGTAGTCGGGGAGTAGTTTTGTGATTGTGGTCTCTGGCCCCGCCTCTTGTTATTGTACTTCCCTCGCCCCTTTTCGCTTAAAGCTCGGCGCAGGCTCAAAACCTCCGCGGTCGAGCTCCGTGGGTGGTGCGGGCCCAAGCCGAGTCCAACGTGCGGCTCTCCTTCCTTCCTCTTCCCACTTAGATCTCCTCACGAGGCGCCCCATGTCGACGATTCAGCTTTGCGCCGTGTGTCCGGAACCTGGCACACTGAAGTGCTCGAAGTGCAAGTCGACCTATTTCTGTGGCAAGAAACACCAAGCTCTTGTGGGTCCGGGTTGCACCCCCAACAAAGGAAATACTCACCCCTCTTGTTCAGGTCTGGTCAACGCACAAGGTCGTCTGCAGGCCAAACATGCCCCTCGTCTTCCGCCAGCGCGAACCCACTCCGACCGAGTTCCGAGCGTACGGCGTGGCGGGCACAGTACTCGCACCACTCATGGGGATGGAGATCGATGAAGTAGGACGGTTTCACTTACATCAGGGCTTGCATCTTATGTATCGACTGACGCTTCTCTATAGCTCACCGTGGTGCAAGAGATGAAGCAACTGCTCGCTGTCGCTGGCGGCGCGAGCGACTTCACACGTGCTGAAGTCATCACCAGCGCGTACATCATGGACCCGAAATCGCCACAGATCCACGAGGCTTTTTCTTACCTCAACATAATCGGCTGCGCGTTCACTCGCTCCCCCCATCTCAAGTCGCTCTGGAACTCTGTCGATGAAGACACTATGAACGCCTTCCAGCTCCAGGCGCTGGTGATGTTCACTCTACTACAAAAGGAAATTGATGAGGACCTCGTACAGCTAGCATTCGAGCGACTGGAGGCGATCCTGGTGCGGGCTCGCATGCCTCGGAGTGCGATGCAGGGCCTTCTGGCGATCTACAAAGGCTCGACGATTTGGTACCAGAAGCTCAGAGAGGGTTTGGCAGATATCGATCCCCCAGAGTGGCTCCGAGGACGATAGCAGCCAGCACTTTGACATCATTTCGACAATTCTTGATAAGCTCAGTTACAGTTGCTATCTGCGCTTTGCCTACACAAACTGCGCTTTGCCTACACAAACGATGTTCACCATTCGCCAATTGACCGATCCACTTGCCACGCTCACAACAACTTTCATACTGCACCTTTACGCAACCCAGCTCTATGGGCCGCCGACAGACTTCCGTCCATACTTCCCAAACCTCGGATCCTTTCGCGGGTCCGCCTCGACCACCTCCCTCGCCTCGGCGCACTTCGTCGAGTCCACTCCATCCGCGACCTCGTGAAACTTCACCATAAGCTTCGCCCACTCGCGAGCACTAGCGACATCTCCATACAGGAGCGCGACCTGGTACGCGTCGAACGCGAGCGCCGGCTGGACGAGCACGAGGCCTTCTCGCTCGAGGTCCTTCAGGGCCTGCCGGACTTTCATGATAATCCTCAGCGGAGAGCTGATGAGGGAAGGGATGCTCGCGAGCGTGGCATTGATCGCGGCTCGGCGCTTGTCGCTGGCCGCGAGCTCGACCGGCGGCAACGAGCAGACCTCGCAGGCGCACTCGAAGCCGAACCGCTCCCGCAGGTCCGCCTTGCGCTCCTCGCTCGACTTGAGCAGGAACGTGTAATAGTCGGTAAGCTCCTCCTCCGCCGCAACGGCCCTCGTCGCCTGGAAGACCTCGACTCCGCGGCCGTCGTCAAAGTGGTGGTTCGTCGACGGGCGGCAGCTGTGGTTGAGCCTGCAGCCGATCTCGTAGATGCCCCCAGACGAAGCTTCACCGCTCCCGTGCGGAAGTGCGTTCGACTTTACGATGCCGGCGAGGGGCTCCTCCGGGTGCGCGTTCGAGAGCGCGAGGAAGGCGGAGCGGCCGCGCTCGTCGAGCGCTTCGACGGCGGTTGCGAGTCCTGCCTCGTCCAGGTACGAGTTGACGATCAGGATCGGCGTCTCTGCAAGTACGAGCTCGCCTCGGGCGATTGACCGCGTCGCCAGCACTCCGAGTCCTTTGCCTTCAACGTCCGCGACGCGCAAGAGCGATGGAGCGGCTGCGAGGCAACGCGTCAGGAGTGCAGGTGGTGTCGGCGGTGAGAATGCTTAAGGTGTCTGACCCGATGTCATAGTGGTGTGAGAGGATGATTGACAGGAGAGGCGAGCACGGTCGGACCAGCTCGCTAAAAAAAAAGTGCATCCGAAACCCCGAGCGCAGGCGCTCCGAGTCCGGCTCGATCTCACGTTCCTGCCTCCCTCCCTCGCCTGCCTCCCTTTCTGAGCTCACATACAATTTTGGTACAGACGTTCGTCACCTCAAGGTGGCTTGCGAACGCCTGGGGCGACTAAGAGCGGGTGAAGAGGAAGCCTGGTTCGGGTCCGAGCCCACCTGCTGCGGAGCCCGTTCACTTAGGCATCCGAGACATGCTACCTAACTCGGTTTGAGCGAATGTTGTACATTCAACTCGAACGCACGTATGTATTACTGATTGGAACCTCTAGAATGGACTGGGGCCACAGCCTGCTTCACCACGGCACCTCCTCCGTCGGAATGTCCCACGGGTTCCCACTCGTGACCTTGAAGTTCCAAAACTTGCCAGACGACTTCGCTCGTGTAGCCCCGACGATGTTCGACAGCAGTCCGGCGACGCTCTCGTCGAGCGCGATCGGAGCGGCGGGCATGCCGTTCGCGACCGCACCTCCGTTGCCCATCTCCGTCTGCACCCATCCGGGGTGGTGAGCAGTTGCGACGATTCCCTCGCTCTCGTGCTCCTGGTGGATAACTTGGACGAGGAAGTTCACCGCGGCCTTCGATGCTCCGCTGCGAGTGGCGTCAGCACTGCCACGGAAGTCCAGCAGCCAATAGAACTTACTAAGCAGCAGCCTGGAGGGGCATGTAGTTGCTTATCGATGCGCCCACGGTCGAGATGACGGCGAAGTGGCCAGCGCCCGTCGGACTCTTCGCGAGCAACGGCTGGGTCGCCTGGAACAGAACGACGGTACCGATCGTGTTGACCTCAAAGTGGTCCCTGAACTCAGACGCGGGGTGCGACACCAGAGGTCCAAAGTGTTTGGCGATTCCCTGCGTGCGAAGGGAGGTCAGCAATGAGCGGAGTCCGGAGCGAAGTCGACGCACGGCGTTCGCGATGACCGTGTCGAGTCGGCCCGCCTCCGTTTGGATGGCAGCAACGGCGGCCTTGTTGTTCTCCGCGTCTCCAGAGACGAGCTTGAGGACTTTCAAGTTCTCGTGCGAAGCCGCGAGCGCGTTGAGCGCGTCCGCTTTGCTCGGGTCGCGCGCGCCGGCGAAGACGAGATTGGAGGGCGAGTGGGCGAGCGCTTTGACAAGGCCCAAGCCGATGCCACGGTTGGCTCCGGAAACTGGAGGGACGCGTTAGTCATGAAGTTGTCACTGCGAAGGTGGTAGGCGCACCGAGGAAGACAGTCCGGGTGCTGGGCGACATGTGTGGGCTTTAGGTGAGCTGACGAGGTGGGGTTTGGGTTGGTGAAGAGGCGAAGGGAAGGAGGGAGTCGGAGAGCGCCGAAGTCACTCGAGTGCGGTGCCCACTCAGCGGTCAGCGTCTCCGGCTGACCGACCGGGGCAAGCGGTGTTCGGACGGAGCCTCCGCGAACGAGATGACAGTCGTTGCCACTCGGAAAGGCATGAGGATCATTTGTGATTGGTGCACCCGAAGCGACGGGCCACCAGTGAAGCGCGCGAAGGTCGTCGACAAGCCGAGAAGACTCGGAGGACCTGTCTGCGCGATGCGGTTGTATGTAGACGCAGGGAATTTCATTCTTCAAAAGGACAATGCTGAGAAGGGAAGGGGAACACGGGGAAAGTTTCTCTTTTGGCGAAAGCAGCCGTTTACGAGTACTGGGGGGCGGAGTAGCAGGGTCAGCGTGGGACGCAACGGCGACGACGAACAGAAGGAAAAGCTCACAAGGTCGTCCTCCTCCTCGGCCTGGGTGAACGCAGCTGCGCCACCGTCTGCAGCGGCCTCTCCACCCTCGCCTTCGGGGAACTTGAACGTCGTGCCGAACGAACGCGACTGCTGGAGGTTCTGGGCGAAAAGCTCGTAGCGGCGGATGTCCTGGTCTGTGCCGGAGGGGATTCGAGTCAGTTTCAGTCATAACAGCACCAAAAAAGGCCGGGACTGACCAGAGACGGAGCGACGTGCGAAGCGCATGGCTTCTTCGAAGTGCTCGATGGTGATCTCTGGGACCGGGTCCTCCTCTTCTTCCTCGGCGACCATGTCCATGTCGTCGCCCTCGGCCTTGACCTTGGCCTCGTCGCCCTCGCCGGCCTCGGCCTCGCGGGCCTTGCGCGCGCGGTCGGCCTTCATGTCGGCCTCGATACTCGCGCGGATCGCAAGCTTCGCCGAGCGCTGGCAGATCTCGGTCAGGTCGGCTCCAGAGAAGCCGTGCGTGTTCTTGGCGAGGAAGTTGAGGTCGACGCTCTTGGCGACCGGCGAGCGCTTGAGCGTCGCCTTGAGGATCGACAGACGCGAGGGCTCGTCGGGCTGCGCGGTCGGCAGACAGTCAGCGAGCGAGCAAGGAGCACGGGCGAGAAAGGACGCACGAGGGGGATGTAGATGAGCTGGTCGAGACGTCCGGGGCGAAGGAGGGCAGAGTCGATCTGGTCCGGTCGGTTCGTGGCGCCGATGATCTGCAATTGCGCGTCAGTGGCGAGCTCTTCGTGAAAGGGCAGAAGCGAGACTCACAAAGACGTTCTTCTTGGCGTTCATGCCGTCCATCTCGGTAAGGATCTGGTTGAGCACGCGGTCGCCGGCTCCTCCACCGTCTCCGCCAGCTCCGCCACCACGGGCCTTGGCGATCGAGTCGAGCTCGTCGAAGAAGAGCACGACGGGGGCGCTAGGCACGGTGCGGAGTTCAGTACAGCAGGCGCAGAGGGCGTCAGGAAGGACTCACGCGGCACGGGCCTTGTCGAAGACGTCGCGAACGTTCGCCTCGGACTCTCCGAACCACATCCTGTATAGAAACTCGATCAGCGCGGGCTCCGGAAGCCAGCGAGAAAGGCAGGGGCTCACGTCAGGAGCTCGGGGCCCTTGATCGAGATGAAGTTGGCCTGGCACTCGTGCGCGATGGCCTTGGCGAGAAGCGTCTTTCCGGTTCCGGGCGGGCCGTAGAAGAGCACACCCTTGGACGGCGACATGCCGTACTTGAGGAACTTCTCGGGGTGCTCGACGGGGTACTGGACCGTCTCCTGGAGCTCAATCTTGACCTTCTCGAGTCCTCCGACGTCGTCCCAGGTGACGGTCGGGATCTCGACGACCGTCTCGCGCAGCGCGGACGGGTTGCTCGTGCCGAGCGCAAAGCGGAAGTTGTCCATCGTGATCCCGAGCGAGTCGAGCACCTCGGCGTCGATCGTGTCCTCGTCGAGGTCGATCAGGTCCATCTTCTCGCGAATCTGCTGCATGGCCGCCTCGGAGCAGAGCGAGGCAACGTCCGATCCGACGTAGCCGTGCGTCTCGGCCGCGATCTTCTCGAGGTCGACGTCGTCGCCGAGCTTCATGTTCTTCGTGTGGATGCGCAGGATCTCGAGACGGCCGGTCGCGTCGGGGATGCCAATGTCGACCTCGCGGTCAAACCGACCGAAGCGGCGGAGTGCGGGGTCGATCGAGTTGGGCCGGTTCGTGGCCGCCATGACGACGATGTTCGAGCGCGCCTTCATGCCATCCATGAGCGTGAGCAGCTGCGAGACGACGCGACGCTCGACCTCTCCGTTCGTCTGCGCAATCGTGTCCAGAGTCAGCGCTGGTACAGCGGCGACGCGGGGGGTCTAACAAACGCACCTTGTCACGCTTGGGGGCGATCGAGTCGATCTCGTCGATGAAGATGATGGCGGGGCTGTTCTTCTCGGCCTCCTCGAATGCCTTGCGGAGGTTCGACTCGGACTCTCCGGCCATCTTGGACATGATCTCGGGTCCGTTGATGAGGAAAAAGAACGCGCCAGTCTCGTTGGCGACGGCGCGGGCCATGAGCGTCTTGCCCGTGCCGGGGGGTCCGAACATGAGGATGCCGCGCGGGGGCTTGATGCCGATCGACTTGAACAGCTGCGGGTGGCGCAACGGCAGCTCGACGAGCTCGCGGATCTGCGCCATCTGCTTGCGGCAACCTCCGATGTCGTCGTACCCGACGTCGGCGAGGTTCCCCTCCTCGTCCTCACGCTTGATTGGGTCGCCCTCTGCACGCGTTGCAAGCGGTTGGTTAGCAAGCGTGCGACGACGGGCAGCGACGAGCAGGCGCACCAGTGTGGATGACCGTGTCCTGGGCAACAATGCAGTACTCGGCCGGGTCAGTCTCGACGACCTTGAACTCGACGCTCCTGCAGTGGTCGAAGCGAGTCAGCATGGGCCCAGTGGCAGCGGCGTGGGGCAGCGACGGACCGGGCGGCTCCCTTGGCGAGGAACGTGTCTCCCTTGCGGACGGGACGGTACGACTCGAGGAAGTACGGCTTGAGGAAGACGTTGAAGATGTCGCCAGTCAGGCCTGGGTGAAGGGGGCGCGATGGTCAGCTCCGAGTCCGGCCAAACGCGGGTTGCTCCAGGAGAGCGTACCCTCGATCGAGTCGTCGAACGGCAGGACGTGGATGCGCTTGCCGTACTTGATGTCGTGGCACGCGTGCACGGTGGCGATGTCTCCAAGCTTGACGCGCAGGTTGTTGCGGGCGACTGGCGGGCGCGAGGGGCGGTCAGCGTCGGCCGGGACTGGGCCAGGTCCTGCTGAGCTGGTCCATCCAGCGGGGCGGCTGGTCGGTCGTGCCCA
>ERZ1463038.602-NODE-602-length-12744-cov-13.319568_pt1 | contig 12744 bp, 17 predicted proteins | sample MGYA00564479_ERZ1463038 | MGnify/ENA primary metagenome ERZ1463038 (study PRJEB39244, sample SAMEA3635134) | Helicobacter pylori | study: EMG produced TPA metagenomics assembly of PRJEB11511 data set (Assembly of a 5300-year-old Helicobacter pylori...
CGAGTCGACCTACGTCCCGGCCGTCCGCTTCCTCGCGGGCGACCTCGACTCGACCCAGTACGAGCTGTAGCTCGGCCCAGCTTCGTGATTGCTTGACCCTCTGACAATCAACTGTTTGACGCTTTCACCGGACCCTCATTGCATCAAATGGCCACTAAGACACATTTAAGCGTCGGGTGCCGAGCTCGGCAGGCTTCTGCTGCGACGGGTGGCGTGGACGCGGAGCTCGACCGAGGCTATCGGCCGCGACCTTATCGGAGCTAATCTGGCTCAGCGGATGGTAAGGAGCCCCTAGGCCCCATCACGTTTAAAAACACTTTGGCGATGGCAGGAAGAAGGAGGGCGGCCTCCCCGCATCTGGACTCCGTCACGACGCTCCAAACACCGATGCCCTCCGCGCTGTCTCCAAAGCCAGAATCAGATGAGTGGAGGCACCGATAGACTTGAGTACCAGGGGCCAACAGAGGCAGTCGCCTATCGCGGAGTCGGCCTGGCGCCGGGCCGCGAAGTGCGAGCCTCCATCGGGCATTGCTCGCTTCCTTCCCTCTGCATTCCTGTCCCGCACCATGGTCGGCTTGCTCACCCTTCTAGCCTTGACACTCGTTACGGGGGTCCTTGCCCTTCCTAGTGCCGGACACGCTGCGCTTCGATCCAACCATGCGTACCGCTCGCCGTCGACGAGGGTTCGCCACCTCCAGGTGGACACTGACACCGTGGTCTCGAGGCTCGGCAAGCGATGGTCTGAGACTTATCAGGGGAACCTTACCTTCCCCTACGGAGTTGCTAGTGGTGATCGTGAGTTCATCAAATAGTCTCTGACCTCGTCACTGACAGTGGCCCCCGCTTCGCAGCCTACGCCGACTCGGTGATCCTCTGGACGATGCCGCGCAAGCTGGATCCGGCTGGTATTTACGGCGGAAACGCTTGGCCCGCCGTGTGTGTTCTATGGTGAGCCAAAGTACTTCTTGGGAGCCATCCAGACCTGACTGGTCCGCACGTGTGCTCGCAGGGTGGTCTCGTCGACGCCGGACGACTTTTCGGTCCTGTACAGCGTCCAGCACGGAATCGCACAGTCCACGTATGAAGCATCGACTTGCGCGATACTTTGAAACATACGCTCAACTCAGTCTTGGCGCTTAGCGAGGACGTTCGATACTCCGTCAAGGTTGAGGCGACCGGGCTCAAGGCATACACCAAGTGCGCGTTCATTTCCCCGTGTTCTACTCTGACCTTAAGACCATCTCAGATACTACTACCGATTCGAGAGGTGAGATCAGTGGCTCCCGTGGGCTGGCCTTTGCTCACCATGCTGTGTCTCAGCTGTGAGGGACCCGAGCTCGGAGTGTCTTCCGTCGGCATCTTCAAGACACTGCCTGCCGAGGATGATTCAGTAACCTTGCTGAAGCTTGCGTTTTTTAGCTGGTACGCACCCGAATCACTTTCGGAGATCAAGCAGCTGATGCACGCCGCCACAGCTCAAACCTGCCTTTCGGGTAAGCAGCCTAGTGGATGGACTGCGAAGAGACTAATAGATTAATGTGGCCTTCGACCTCTGAACAGGTTTTTCAATGCGTACGGAGCGGCGGCCAACCACTCGGACACGCTTGACTACGTCCAGCACATTGTGCGTGGCGGAATCTTGCCAGCGCGCGGGCTGATTGCAGCAGCACTGATTACTGAGTCAGGGAGACTATATCTACGAGTACAAGAACGAAGACTATGGAAACGGAGCCGCCATCGGCCGAGTGCCAGAGCCGGATCGCGAGCTGAGCTCTCTCCAGGATTACCGGGAGTGAGCTTGGGAGAGTTTTTACCTGACACGTCCGAGAGTCTCATCTTACGTCTCCAGCCGGTTCGCCCAGTACCGCCTGGACCCAGACTTGCAAGAACTCCACCGCGTCCTCGCGTGGCAGACCGTGAGTACGTGCCTCGCTCTTACCCGGGGCTCATTCTGACATTTCACAGGTCTGGGACGACCATGATGTTGCGGACAACACGTGGGACCAAGGATCTGCCGATTCGAACGACACAATGCGCGGGCAGGTGGGCGACTTTCAGTTCAGCCAGCGCAAGGCAAACGCCGTCCGGGCGTACTTTGAGTGGTGAGTTTGTTCCATCAGTTACGTTCTCAGAAGCTCACAGTCACTATCAGGATGCCCATTCGGCAAGTCGATACTGATGACAAGCTCCGGTACGTCGTTTGCCAGCTCGTGCGACTCAAGCTGACCTCGTCGACGGTTCCAGGATCTGGCGGAACTTCAGGCTGGGCAAGCTGGCGGACATGACCATGCTTGACACCAGACATTATCAGCGCTCTGTCACCGAGCTATATTACAATACTGCCGTGAGTGCTCATCACGCCGCTTGAACAAGATGCTCACGACTCCGCCGGCCGCAGGAAGTCGAAGCGGAGTCGGGCGACTCTGACCGCTCGTGCGTCCATCCCTTTAGTCTTAGTATTCAAGATTTGATCTTTTGGTTTTCAGGATGACCGGAGCACGGCAGCAAAAGTGGTTCCTCGACCAGCTCACCGCATCGTCCGACCGCGACGCCACCTGGCGCCTCGTGATGCAACAGGTCGTCTTCTCGCGGGTCAACTACTCCATCGCCACCAATGGGTTGTATGGTTTCATTACCAGTCCACACCATGTTCCACTGACTGCTCCTTTCCAGCGCTGTCGACTTCAACATGGACGCCTGGGAGGGTGTGCCGTCCGCCACCTCGCTGCACCGCCTCAGTATACTGAAGTTGAATGCAGGCTACAGATACCAACGCGAAAAGATTCTTGAGTACATTGAAGACAACCAGATCAACAACACGTCCGTCCCGCATCGTTCGCACGTTCGGCGAACTTGCTGACTCGGGGTCTCGCGTCGCAGCGTGATCCTTTCTGGTGATTCACACGCCAGTTGGGTGTACATGTTTTGAGCTCAGAAGAGAGCGGTACTACTACTGACTTCTGCACCACAGCTCGGACCTCAAGCGGGAGAACGGCACGTACAACGCAACGACGGGCGCGGGCGGCCTCGGCGTCGAGTTCGCCGGGTCGGCAGTGTCGAGCCCGAGCTCCTGTGAGCGGTCACTCCCTCTCAGGTCTGATCATACCCTACGAATCATCGCTGGCTCCTGAGATGGATATGGTGAGTTCTCCTCGTAGCAGCCCTCTGCAGACGTGAGCTGACCAAAGCTTCGCGGCATGCTGGTGCTGGATTCACGGATGAGATCTGTGCGAGCATCTTGCTTTGCCTTGAAACAATTATTGATAAAGAACTGACAGACTGGCACCGAACAGACGTCGGCATCGCGGAGGAACTGATTGAGGCGACGCCATCGCTCAAGTTCGCCGAGGGATAGCTCCGGTCCGCTCTTCCTTGATTCTCAAAAAAGTCCAAGACTGACCCCAAGATTTCCCCTCCTCAGAGGCTACGTCGAGCTCACGATCACCCAGACAAACGTGACGGCGGACTACTTTGGCTTCGTGCGCTCAGCCTCTCCTTCGCAGCAACCAGTAGCTGACGCTTCCGCGATCCCAGTACGACCAGCTCACGCGCAACTCGAACGCTACTTTGATCGCGTCCTTCACGACGCAAAAGGACAGCAACAAACTTGACCGGCCGCTGAACGGTGGGAAGGGGGTCAAGTTTGGGGCGCTGGGTCGCGGGAAGTGAGCAGAGGCGTTCGAGCAGTCTAGATGATTGCCAGAAGGGCTCAACATGTTCCACCTTCACGACATGGTCAATTTCATACTGTACTTGACCCTATCATTCAAGCGGGGGGATTTTCGACTCCGTCATGGCGGGAGGGACAGGCGATACAGCAACTCTACGACCTCCAGTTGATACTCCTGATAAACCGGGGCCAGTAACAGCGACTTCATGCGATGGTCATGTGTCAGATGACCTGGAAGCTCCTCTGCAGTGGACTGATCAGTTCGCGCGCCCGCGAGGCGAGACACACGCGAGCCTTACGGGCTGATACACCATCGAAGATCCTGTCGTATCCCAGCGGAATACAGCTCCCGATGGCGTACTCGTGCCGCATCTGCCAAAAATAGTCGGGCATCTGCTTGATGGCGTACATCGTGTCGCGGAAGCCGTACTCGGGGCACCGGCCGCCGAACGTGGTCTGAAACTGGCGGTAGCGCGACATGATGTTCTTCAGCCGTTCAAAATATTTGTTGACGATTGGAGCGAGAGAGTCTACGATCGTGTCTGCCGTGACGAGCGGTCAGCGACCCCACGCGGCGCGTGGACGAGGAGCAAGCGCACCTTGTGGAAGGCCGACTCCATACTCGACTTCGGCCCACTGCTCGTGAGTGAAACCGAGAATTCGAGGGTTCGCTTCGCCATGATGCTTGCACCAGAGCCCTTATTGAACCGCATCGTGCGTCAGGTGCGAAGTCCACGGCGCGTCCGAATCGAACCACGGCAAGTTGTGGAGGGTGATGTCGTTCACGGTCCGAAGGTCCCGTGGGGAACTTGCAGTTTCCGTGGGAGAAGGCTTCATCGGTGGTGTGGGGTAAAGGACACCGGTTGCGTGGAGCTCGTCGCTGTCGCAAGGCAATCTAATTCCAAATTCCCAGAATATATACGAACAGGAGGAATGCGCGCGCAAACGACGGCGACGAAACGCGCGCCCGACGTCGCTGCATGCGAGCTCGTCCCTCGACGCACTGCGGGTCCGCACGTCAACCAACCTCGACGCGAACCCTTCTCGAGTACCACCTCTTCAGCGTCGGAGTGTAGCGTTCGAGTGTGTCGGTGCACGCCCTCGTGAGTGCTGTTCTCGCTTCTACTCGCGGGAGCCTCGGTTGTTGTTGTGATCTGCGGAAGGGCTCTCGTCTCGCCCGCGCGACCTGCTCGCGCATGGCCCCCCCTTGCCACGACTTGACCACTCCATAGTGCCAAGCTACGTGCACCAGAGCGACCGCTGACGAACCCCGCACCGCGCAGTTGCCTTCACGCGATGGACCTGCCGGCGCCACTCGCGCTGCCGCGGATCCACCGCCTGCTGCGCCCCCTCCGCACCTCCCTCTCGACGCTGCTCACCTCGTTGACGCTCGCCGAATCTCGCCCTCTCCCCGCCCCCGCGCGCGATCTCAATGGCAAGTCCAAAGCGGTCGACCTCGACTACGGCTCCGTCCCGCCTCGTCTCAAACGTCCCCCGACGACGACGACGAGCAGTTCTCCGTTCCAGCACAAAGCCAAGCGACACAAGACGTCCGCTCGCTACGGCGGTAGCAGTCGTCGGCCGGAGCGGAAGGAGCCGAGGGTCAGGGCCGAGAGTCGGCCGATCGACCTCGCCAGAGTCGGGATGGGGGTCGAGTCGGTGGGGAAAGTGGGCCATTTGGTGAGGGCGTATCGGAATTGCTTGGAGTGCGCGTATGGGGTCGACAGGAGGGCCAGTGGTGGGGAGCAGCCGAAACGGACGGGCGTGGTCAGTTTGGTCGAGAGCTGTGCGAGACGGGTCGGCGAGGGCGTTGAGGATGCGGTGGGGGCAGCGGTGGGGGACGACGAGGGAGCGGAACGGAGCGCGTTCGAGGACGACGAGGACCAGGCGAGGCTCGTCGACGAGTGGTACGAAGCGGTACCGCCCTACGCGAGAAGGTAAGTCTCCTTTTCTGTCTGACTGGGCCATGCAAATCCTACAACTGATGGATCGCACAGCTGGATGCTCGGCCACCACGCGACCGCGATCGTCCTGAACGGCCTCGAGCGCGTCTCGCTGCCCGTCCTGCTCGCGCTCGTCGAGGTCTGCTCGAGCGTCACCGCGACCGCCGAGGTGCGCCTTCCTTCCTTCCAGGACACGGAATGTGCGACTGATCTGGACCGACAGGCCGCACTGTTCTACGAGCCGGTGCTCGCGCTCGCGCTCTCGTGCGCGCCATCGAGCCTGCCCGCGACGGCGTCGCACGTGGTCCCACTCGCGCACCTCGCCGGCGCCCCACCAGCCTTCTTCACTGCCCTCCGCTCGACCCTCCTCAGCTCGACCTTCTCCGAACGACTCTTCTTCGCCGAATTTGTCGACCTCGCGCGCACGCCGCTCTACAACGACGACGCACCGACGCTGGCCCAGGTCCTCGTCGTGCTCACCGAGGTCGCACGATCGATGCTGGACGCGATCGACGCGCTTGAAGACGACGACAGCACGGAAAGGCTGAGCGAACAAGTCGGGAGACGGCTTGAGAGCCAGCTTGAGCGCGCTCTGCCGGTCCTGCTCAGCCAGCCCGACACCCTGGGCGAAGTCACGGCCGTGCTCGACTCGTTTTTGTGCGCGTGGCCTTCGCCCAGGACCTCGTCACTAGTCACGACGCTGCACCTCGCCTCGGGAGCGACGTCCGGCGTGCTCGACTCGCTCGGGCCGGCGCCCCTCTCGCCACCGCACCTCGCCGCGCTCCTGTCCTCGCTCTCGACCCAATCTCTCCTCACTCTCTCGAAACTCCTCCATTCCTCAGCCGCACACGCTCTCGAACGACAACTCCTCGAGTCCGCCCTCGAGCGCTACGACGATCTTGTCGACGTGCGCTCGACCAAGGGCCACCAAGTCTTCAGCCGCGACACGTTCAGCAGGCTACTCGAGCTACGCGGGCCTGCACCCGCCCCCGACCCCGAAAGCGAGGATGACACCCCACCGCCCAAGACACCCGCGAAGGACCCCCGCCAGCCGAGCGAGCCGCTCGCGCACTCGAGCCTCGGCCGGCCATTCCGGATCGTCAAGACGCCCCTCCCGACACGCGCGAGGAAGGCCGTCGTGTACGCCGAGCCCGAGGACGGCTCGGACGCCGAGTCGCAGTCGGACGGTTCGGATGGGCACGAGCGTGAGTCGGAGCTGGCCGCCGAGTCGGAGATGGAGATGGAAGCCGAGTCACCGCGAGTCGAGACGGACTCGGACGGCGGAACCGTGCTCGGCGACCTCTCGTCCGACGAGGACGACGACCCGACACCACAACCTTGCACCCCGAAACCAACCGAGGTGATCGACCTCTCGCTCGACTCGGACTCTGAGCCCGAGCACGAGTTCAGCAAGCGCGTCCTCCCGCGCTCCACGCTCCGCCCGCCACCGACCTCGGAGCCGGACGCGCTCGACTTGCTCGCCAGTGCGCGGAGGGCGCCCGTCAGGTGGGTGGGGCAGGCGAGGGGGAGGAGGAAGAGGGTCAGTGCGAGTAGTGATGAGCTGGGCATGTAGCTCGTCGTCCCTCTCGGCGGTCGCGTCCTCGAGTCGCTCGCGGGCGGGGCCGTCTGACTTTGCGAGACGCTTGGCGCGGGGCCACTGCTTCCAGGTCTCTCTGATCCAGCACTCCTCGGATCCATCACTCGAGGTCACTCGAGACCAGGGCCTGAAGCCTTTGGATATCGCAGCAAAGTACAAGGTGGCATCGTGAAGATCCGTCATCCATTCGAGCGTGTGGTGGTTTAATGGTAAAATTGCCGCTTGCCATTCGGCGAGCTTTGTGCGGCAGCTCCGGGTTCGATTCCCGGCCACGCGATCTTTCCTTTTTTCTTAGCGATCTGGCGGATTGGGGTGCGGGGAAGCACTGGGGTCGACCGAGGCGAGGCGCCGCTAATATTTTGTGCGCCCAGCCGACCAAGTCCTCATCCAGCCTGCACATCGTGTTCCCGTCACAGCCAAGGGCGCTTCAGCTGACCCCCTCCACGACGTCGCGCGGCCTCTTCAGCTGTGACGCCACTGACCGCGCTCGTTCTCGTTTCGGCGCGGACCTGTACCATCAAATTCAGGAGCTCAGTTCAGGGATCACTCCTTCGTTGCATTGGTTGAACGCGCGCTGAGTAGCCCGCGGCCGCGCCCTCGCTTGAACCCCCAGTCGCCGAGTCAATACGTGCTCAGCAGTTGGCGGAGCCTCTTCTGCGCATGTCTACAAGCTCGAAAGGTGGACGGCAAGGTGGTTCCAGCTCCCGGCTGTCGATACCGTCATTTTCTGCTGGCACATCATAGGAGTAGACGCGTGGCTGCGGTCTACACCTCCGTCAACGCCACACGAGTCATATTCTGGGAGTGCGCTTTTGCTTCCAGCAGCAGCGGAGGTGGGATAGGGAACATGCGGGCCGGGCGTGTGACCGGGTATGGTGGTGGAGCCTGTATTGTTCTCGGAAGCTCATCCCGCCGTGCAATCACGCCTCCAGCCACCCCGTCCTCTCCGCATCCACTTGCAGCGAGCCCCAATCTGGAACTCTTCAGACCACGGCGTTCAGTCAAGAAAATCCTACTCAAGCCGCCGGACCGAGTCCCGTCCACGCCACCTCGCGCTCGACCACCCACTCGCCCTGCGCGCGCACATCCGCACTCGACGCCCCGACGAGGACCCCATACGAGCCCCTCTCGACGACCCAGCACCTGCGCTTCTCCTCCCACGCCGCCAACTCCTGCACTCGCACGGCCACCTCGACCTTGCGGCTCTCGCCCGCCCCAAGCGCGACCTTCTCGAACGCGACCAAGTCCTTGCTCGGGCGCCGCCGACGAGGGGTGCCGTCGCTCTTCGATCTGGGCGGGGCGACGTAGAGCTGTACGACGAACGCACCGGGGATCGTAGACGTGTTGCTGACGAGGACCGAGGCGGTGAACCCTCCGGCGGGGGACGGCACGAGCGAGTCGAGCGCGACGACGAACGTCGCGTAGCTCAGGCCGTGGCCGAACGGGAACAGCGGAGCGCGGCGGGTCGCCTCGTAGCCCTTCCAGCCGATGAAGAGCCCTTCCGAGTACCTGCCCCATTGTCACCCGCGTCAGCACAACTTTTTCGTAGCAGCGGGGAGGCGGAGAGCCGTACTCGACTTGGCCCGTGGAGAGGTCGCCGCCGTAAGTGAGGAACGAGGGAACGTCCTCGAGCTTCTCGGGCCAGGTCATCGAGAGGTGACCGGAAGGGTTCGCGAGCCCGAAGACGACGTCCGCGACGGCCTGGCCTGCGGCGTTGCCGCCGTACGGAGCGTGGATGAGCGTCGAGCATTCTGAGATCCAGGGCAGCTCGTTCGGGGTTCCTGCGGTGTGGACTACGACCGTGTTGGGGTTCGCGGCGAGGATGGAAGACACGAGCGCGTTCGTGTGGCCGGGGAGCCTGCGCGACGATGTCAGCACAAGCGAGACTTGGCGTGCGGACGGACGCACTTGAGGTCTGAGCGATCGAAGCCCTCGCTTTCGATCATCTCGTTGAGACCGACCGCGAGGATCACGACGTCGGCGGAGCGGGCGAGGGCGGTCGCCTCGGCGATGGACTGCGTCGGGTCGCGAACGGGTGCGGCGCCGAGTCGGACGCCGCCTTGGCCGGACCAAGCGTCGCTGCCGTGGATCTGAACTCGTCGTTGATCAGCTCGGAAGGACGCATCATGAATGACGAAGGACGCACGTTAGGCGGGATCGCCTGGAAGTTGGAGAACCGGATCTCAATCTCGATCGTCGCGCCCTCGACGAGGCTGACGACGGCGCGGCGCTCGACCGTGGCCGTGTTGAACGCGAGGTTCCCCCTGACCTGCTTCTCCGAGTTCTCAATTACCCTCTTTCCATCGACATAGAGGTCCGCCTGGCCCGCAACGGCGAGGCCAAACTCGACGTCCTCCGTTGCGAGCGGCGTGAACGACGCGCGGATCGTGGCCCAGCCGACGAGGTTGACGGACCGTGGGATTCCGTCGTTGAAGAGAATGTAGCTGACTTTACTGATGGTGGTGAAGATGGGCTCGGAGGAAGGGAGCGAAGGGTCTTCGTTGAACATTGAGATGGAGAACGGCGCCGAGTCGAGGAAGGACGTCGGGAGGTACAGGTCGACTGCGACGCCTTGGTGGTACAGAAGCTCGGTGGACGGGGAAACGGCCGATTTGAGGCCGTCGAGGATGGAGATGTTGAAAGTGGAGAGCAGCGAGGCGGACCCGCCGCCGGAGAAGGGCGTGCGAAGCGCGTTGGGGCCGATGACGGCGATCTTGCCCGTCGTAGGAGAGAGCGGGAGGACGCCAGCCTCGTTTTTGAGGAGTACTATCGACTCGACGGCGGCTTGGCGGAGGAGTTCGCGTGTGGGTCCTTGGCCCGGTTCTGCGTATAGACTCGAATCAGCGAAGTTGCCAAGTCGCGAGGCAGAGGCCGCACCAGCTTCGGGCCCGTCTTCTGCGATTCCGGCCAACTCGGACCAGGTGACCAGATCAAGAACCGTCTTGACCCGCTCGTCAATGTCGGACACCGAGAGCGTGTTGCCCATGATACAGCGGTGGATCGCAGCGCCGCGCACGGCGCCGGGGCCGGGCATCTCGAGGTCGAGGCCGGCGAGGAGCGCCGGAGCGGTCGTGTAAACACCCTGAGGTTCAGTGATGAGCTGAAACGTTGCTACTGGAAGAAGGAGAGAGAGGACGACGCACGAACCAGTCACTCATGATCAGTCCGTCCCACTTCCACTCGCCGCGCAGGATGTCGCCGAGGAGCTGCTTGTGCTCGGACATGTGCGTCCCGTTGACCTTGTTGTAGCTTCATGATTGTTCTAAAGTCAGATGCCCAGATCAAAGAGGGTTGTGGGAGGCGCACCCAGTCATGAACGTCTTGGGCTTCGCGTCGCGGACCGCGATCTCGAACGGCTTGAGGTAGACCTCGCGCAGGGTCGCCGGGCTCATGTTGGACGACGAGCTCGTCCGCAAGAATTCTTGCTGTTCCCAAAACCACCTATCAATCAATTGCCGTCTGAAAGTCTCAAAGGAAGCGCCGCACGTCGTTCCCGACAAAGTGCTTGCTGGGAAGCCGAGCGTTGTCAGCGCCCTCACCAGCGAGTCGAATACAGGAAGAGACGCACATGGCACACGCGACGCCCATGGATTGGACCCCACGAACGATCGCGGCGGCGCAGTGGCCCGACAAGAACGGGTCCTCGCCGAAGCCCTCGAACGCGCGGCCGCCGAGTGGCGAGCGGGCGAGGTTGCACGTCGGTCTGCCAGATACTCTTTCTGGTCAGCGAAACCCTCGAGTGAAAGAGGAAAGCGGCCGATCACATACCCAAGGAGGATGTGAACGCCTGCGCTCCCGGCCTGGTCAGCTTCCTTCACCCCCGCCACCAAACAACATACGTACTCTTGACATGGCACTCCTCCCCAATACACGCGCCTACTTTTTCCAATAGGTCCATGTTCCACGTACACGCCATCCCGGCCCCGCCTGCGAAGAGGGTGGGGGGGGGGGGGGGGGGGGTCAGGCCTTCGCAGCGCTTCTCCCCGCCCGGATCTGTCGCTTACAGGGGAAGCACGAGGCGGGGACGCCGGAGGTGAACTTGGTTCCTCTGACGCCGTTCGGCTGATGTTCTCGAACACCTAGATTTGTAAGAGCGCGCGCGCGAGAGAGAGCGTGGGAAGAAGACGCACGCCGTCGGACATGCGGAGTGAGGTCACGTCGACGCCGGAGCGGTGGATTCCGACCGTGTGCCAGTTGTCTTTTCCTGATGTTTGTAGTTAGGTTAGGGATTGGTGAGGAGAGAATGGTGGCCAGGATGAAGAGCGGGGACGGACCGGCGAGGAGCGAGACCTTCTCGTTGAGCGTGAGCTTTGCGAGCGTTTCGGCGGGGTCGAGTGGCATGGTCGAGTGATCTGCGAGTGTTGTGCAAGTCGAACGTGGTTCTGTTTGTTGCTTTGGTGCGAGTGGTGCAAGAGAAAGGTCAAGAGCGAGGCTTTTGAGGCCAGGAGACGAAACAGGAGGGGTGGCGGCAGGCGGCCCGCTGGACCGGACCCGATCCAGTGAAAGTCTGGGCGAACATGTGAGCAGAGTTCGGATCGATCTCGCGTCTCTCTCGATCGTTCCGGGTGCGCTCGAGCCGTCCCCCACCGCCGCTGTCGAGAGTCCGCGAAACGTGCGCTGTCATAACGGCACGCGATCCCTACTCGACCCCTTTGGCAGCTCGTCCTTGTGCCTCCTGCTGGCCAAAGTGCGCGCCATCCTGCGCTTCCGAACCGGCCCACTCGGGTCCGTCCACCGCTCGCGTGCTGCCCGTCTCCTCCCCTCGCCCAGGTCGGCCGGAAAGACGATCCCAAACGCCAGCCGGGCGTGCGATCCCTCGATCGCGGCCTTGAAGCTCGCGCGCTCCTCGTCGCGACTGCCACTGACGAGGTCCCACCTGACGGCGACCTGCGCCGCGTCCTGCCTGAGCGCGAGCGGGTTCCCCTTCCTTCTGCCGCCGCGGAGGTCCGCTCCAGGGCCCAGGACGGCGACTTGCTCGCTCCTCTGCTGCTCCGCCTCGTGCGCCCGCAGCGCGCCGCGTGCCCATCCGACCGCGAACCGACGCGGGTCGTTCCGAGCGGCGAACCTGCGCCCGCGGCGGACTTCGGTGGCGTACGCGGCGAGCATGATGGCGAACGCGGGCGCGGGGAGCGTCCACGCAGGGGCGGGGGAGAGGCGCAGGCGGGAAAGGACGGCGGCCCAGCGCGCGTGGCGGAAGATGCGCTCGGCGAGCCCCGTCCGGCCGGCGCGGACGGCCGCGTCGAGGAGGGTGAGGTACAGGTGCGGCGAGCGCCCGGGGAGTGGCGGGACGCGCTCGGTCGAGGTGGGGCAGTCGAGCTCGGGTAGGACGGCGAACACGAGTCGGTCGAGCAGCGCAAAGTCGGCCGACGTGCGCAGCGCGGCGAGCAGCGTCGGGAGCGTCCATTCGTTCTCGGCGTGCTGCTCGAGGTACGCCAGCATCTCGCGCGTAGAGGGCAGCAGCGGCAGGAGCGGGTTCGTCGACGCGGCCGTCGGCTCGAGCCCCGCGTCGAGCAGCGCGCCGTACAGCAGCTGGG
>ERZ1463038.603-NODE-603-length-12743-cov-28.307141_pt1 | contig 12743 bp, 13 predicted proteins | sample MGYA00564479_ERZ1463038 | MGnify/ENA primary metagenome ERZ1463038 (study PRJEB39244, sample SAMEA3635134) | Helicobacter pylori | study: EMG produced TPA metagenomics assembly of PRJEB11511 data set (Assembly of a 5300-year-old Helicobacter pylori...
TACCTCGGCCTGGGTTTCTGGACGGTGCTGCCGCTGGCGGCCATCGCGGCGGCGCTGGCGGGGTGCCTACTCGGCTTCCCGGTGTTGCGCATGCACGGCGATTACCTGGCAATCGTGACCCTGGGTTTTGGCGAAATCATCCGCCTGGTGCTGAACAACTGGCTGTCGTTCACCGGCGGGCCAAACGGTATGCCGGTGCCATCGCCGACCTTCCTCGGCCTGGAGTTCGGGCGTAAAGCGAAGGATGGCGGGATTCCGTTCCACGAGTTCTTCGGCATCGATTACAACCCCAACATCAAGTTCATGTTCATCTACATCGTGCTGTTCCTGGTGGTGCTGGCCGTGCTGTACATCAAGCATCGCCTGACCCGCATGCCGGTCGGCCGCGCCTGGGAAGCCTTGCGCGAAGATGAAATCGCCTGCCGTTCCATGGGCCTGAACCACGTGCTGGTCAAGCTCTCGGCCTTCACCATTGGTGCGTCCACCGCCGGTCTGGCCGGGGTGTTCTTTGCCAGCTACCAGGGCTTCGTCAACCCGTCGTCGTTCACCTTCTTCGAGTCGGCGCTGATCCTGGCCATCGTGGTACTGGGCGGCATGGGATCGACGGTCGGCGTGGTGATCGCGGCGTTCGTCTTGACCGTGGCGCCGGAACTGCTGCGCAGCTTCTCCGAGTACCGCGTGCTGCTGTTTGGCGTATTGATGGTGGTGATGATGATCTGGCGACCGCGCGGCCTGATCCGGATCAGCCGTACCGGTGTGACCCCACGTAAAGGAGTGGCGCCATGAGCAAGGAAGTCGTCCTGTCCGTGGAACATCTGATGATGCACTTCGGTGGCATCAAGGCCTTGAGCGACGTAAGCCTCAAGGTCGAACGCAACTCGATCTTCGCCCTGATCGGCCCCAACGGCGCCGGCAAGACCACGGTGTTCAACTGCCTCACCGGCTTCTACAAAGCCAGTGGCGGCAAGATTGAGCTCAACGTGCGCGGCCAGAAGACCAACGTGATCCAACTGCTCGGCGAACGCTTCGAGGCCGTCGATTTCGTCTCGCCGAAAAGTTTCTTCAGCCGTGTGTACTACAAGATGTTCGGCGGCACCCACCTGGTGAACCGCGCCGGTCTGGCGCGGACCTTCCAGAACATTCGCCTGTTCAAGGAAATGTCGGTGCTGGAAAACCTGCTGGTCGCCCAGCACATGTGGGTCAACCGCAACATGCTCGCGGGCATCCTCAACACCAAGGGCTACCGCAAGGCTGAAAGCGACGCCCTCGACCACGCGTTCTACTGGCTGGAAGTGGTCGACCTGGTGGACTGCGCCAACCGCCTGGCCGGCGAACTCTCCTACGGCCAACAGCGCCGCCTGGAAATTGCCCGCGCCATGTGTACGCGGCCGCAGATCATCTGCCTCGACGAACCGGCAGCGGGCCTCAACCCCCAGGAAACCGAAGCCCTCAGCGCGATGATTCGCCTGCTGCGCGACGAACACGACCTCACGGTGGTGCTGATCGAACACGACATGGGCATGGTGATGAGTATTTCCGACCACATCGTGGTCCTCGACCACGGCAACGTGATTGCCGAGGGCGGGCCGGACGCGATCCGCAACGACCCGAAAGTGATTGCCGCCTACCTCGGCGCCGATGAGGAGGAGCTTGTATGAACGGGCCTATCCTCGAAATCAAGGACCTGGACGTGTTCTACGGGCCGATCCAGGCCCTGAAGAAAGTCTCGCTGCACATCAACGAAGGCGAAACCGTCAGCCTGATCGGCTCCAACGGCGCGGGTAAATCCACGCTGCTGATGTCGATCTTCGGCCAGCCACGGGCGGAGTCGGGGCAGATCATCTACAACGGCGTCGACATCACCCAAAAGTCGTCCCACTACATCGCGTCCAACGGCATCGCGCAGTCGCCGGAAGGGCGGCGGGTGTTCCCCGACATGACCGTCGAGGAAAACCTGCTGATGGGCACGATCCCCATCGGCGACAAGTTCGCTCAGGAAGACATGCAGCGCATGTTCGAGCTGTTCCCACGGCTCAAGGAGCGGCGTAACCAGCGGGCGATGACCATGTCCGGTGGCGAACAGCAAATGCTCGCCATCGCTCGCGCACTGATGAGCCGGCCCAAGTTGCTGCTGCTGGACGAACCGAGCCTGGGCCTGGCGCCGATTGTGGTGAAGCAGATCTTCGCGACCCTGCGCGAGTTGGCGGCCACCGGGATGACCATCTTCCTGGTGGAGCAGAACGCCAACCACGCGCTGCGTCTGTCAGACCGGGCGTATGTGATGGTCAACGGCGAGATTCGCCTGACAGGCACCGGTAAGGAACTGCTGGTGAATGAAGAGGTGCGTAACGCTTATCTGGGCGGACATTAAAAAACACGCGGCCCACATGAAAAGACGCCCTGACTTGCTCCAAGTCAGGGCGTTTTTTTATGCCGGGCGCCTAATCTCGAAATTGTGGAAAACAATTTTGGGACTTGTTGTCGCGCGGCATAAAGACGCTGCAAACACTTGTTTTGTCATGATTTTGACTTGTCCCCGATTGCTGTGGAACGGCCTGTGGGTAACGTGGGAGTAGCTGGCTGCAGGCCTTTGATTACGTGGGCTACAGAGGGTTGATCGGTTTTTGAGCAGGGCGTTTTTCGTAACCTGTCGAAGGTTTTGTCAACCTGTTTATCGAAACAGCAATATGACCAAAGCACGTCGTTCCAGCCTGTGGATAAGTCTGTGACTAAACTCTGGAAAGACTCCGGCAGGCGGCGTAATTACTGGCTTGGAGCCATCCCGTTACGCTGCTCTAATGTCCAGGATGGAGGAGGGGCTACATAAGCGCAGGGAGCGGGTCAAGCAAAAAACTTCCATGGACGTGCTGCAGGCCTTGTAGATAGCGGCTTGAGCAGTTTTCGACTTGCCCCCAAAGACTGTGGACCGCCCTGTGGATAAGGTGCGCGTAGCTGGCTGTGAGGTACGGCCAGCAAGGCTTGGACGCCGCTGGGTGTTTTTTGTACAACGGCCTTGGCCCAACCCTCCCGATGAGGGGCATGGCGCCGGGTAATCTGCGCCATGCCCCTATAGGGGCGTCTGTGGTTTGACGACTGGAGTAACTGCATGACCGATAGCCCCGCCTCTGTTCCTGTGGCGCCTGGCAGCCCGACGCTGCGGCTGCGCGAGCGAATCCGCTATAACCTGGCCTTGCTGGATCTGCGCGGGCGCGGTTTTGTCTTGATCGGCGGGCTGTTGCTGCTGGCCTGGCTCAGTTCGGGCATCTACAAGGTGCAGCCCGACGAGCAAGGCATTGTGCTGCGCTTTGGCCGATGGCAGCAGACCGCCGAATCGGGGTTGCACTACCACTTGCCCTATCCGATCGAAACCGTCCTGCTGCCCCGGATCACTCAGGTCAACCAACTGCAATTGGGCAGCGGCGCCAGTGGCTTGAGCTCCGCCGGTAACGGCGCTCGGGACAAGCAGATGCTGACTGGCGACGAGAATATCGTCGAAGCCGATTGCACGGTGTTCTGGCGTATCAAAGATGCGCGTTTCTACCTGTTCAAGATCAGCGACCCTGAGCGCTCGGTGAAATTGGCCGCCGAGAGCGCCCTGAGGGAAGTCATCGGGCGCACGCCGATCCAGTCGGTGATGTCCGACAAGCGGGCGCAGATTGCCGATGAAACCCGCGACCTGCTCCAGCAACTGCTGGACCACGAACAAGCCGGAATCCTGATCACGCAGGTGCAATTGCAGCGGGTCGATCCGCCGCCCCAGGTGATCGATGCGTTCAACGATGTGCAACGCGCCCGTGCCGACCAGGAGCGTGCCCGCAACGAAGCCGAAGCCTACGCCAACGATGTGATCCCACGGGCCCGTGGCGATGCGGCGCGCATCACCCAAGACGCCGAAGCCTACAAGGCCCAGGTGGGCAACCTGGCTGACGGTGAGGCCAAGCGCTTTCTGTCGGTCTACAACAGCTACGTTCAATCCAAGGAGGTGACCGCCTGGCGCTTGTACATGGAGAGCATGGACGAAGTCTTGAAGAAGGCGTCCAAGGTCATCATCGATTCTTCAGGTAAAGGCATGTCTGGCGTGGTGCCTTATATGCCGCTGAGCGAGCAGGGCAAACCCGTGCAGAAGGACACCCGACCATGATCGGCAAACTCAAGTGGTTGGCTGCGGCCCTCGCGGCGGTGGCGCTCTGGGCGCTGGCGTCTTCGGCCTACGTGGTGGATGAGTCGCAGCAGGCGCTGATTATCCGCTTTGGTGCGCCGATGGGCGTGGCCGGCGAGCCGGGGCTGAAATTCAAGGTGCCGTTCAGTGATTCGGTGGTGTTCTATGACAGCCGCCTGCAAACCTTATTGTCTCCCGCCGAGCAGGTGATTCTGGGCGACCAGAAGCGTATTGAAGTGGAGACCTTCACGCGTTTTCGTATCAGCGACCCTCTGCGGTTCTACCAGGCGGTGGGCACCCTTGATCAAGCCAACGCGCAGTTGACGCAGATGGTCAGTTCCTCGGTGCGCCGGGAGTTGGGTGAGGTTGCCCTGCGTTCGTTATTGTCACCGGCACGTCGGGACGAAGTGGCCATCATCGAGAAAGACGTCGCCGACAAAGCCCGGTCCCTGGGGATTGAGGTCACCGAAGTGCGCTTGCACCGCGCGGATTTGCCGTTCGAAGCCAGCCAGGCTATTTACGATCGCATGAAGTCCGAGCGCCAGCGCGAAGCCAAGGAATTGCGTGCCCAGGGCTTCGAGTGGGCGCAGCAGATCCAGGCCAAGGCCGACCGCGACCGTACTGTGTTGCTGTCTGAAGTCCAGCGCCAGGCGGCGATCACCCATGGTGAAGCGGACGCCGATGCCAACCAGATTTTATCGCTGGCCTTCAGCAAGGACCCGGCGTTCTACAAGTTGTATCGTTCGTTGCAAACCTACCGCCAGACCTTGGCCGAGAGCCAGCCGATGCTGGTGTTGACGCCCTCCGCTGAATTCCTCAAACAGTTTCAAACCGGGCCTGCGGCTGTCAGTGGGAAATGACGGCCCTTCGCGTTCCCGCTGACAGCAAGGCGTTGTGCCGGCGCCTCATAGGGCGTCGGGCTCAGCGGTACTCTGGGATGACGCCCTCTTTGTTCAGGAATTTTCTGCATGTTATTTGAAGGTGCGCTGCACGGGCTGAGTATGGTCTTTCAGGTGTTTGTCCTGGACTTGATCCTGTCTGGCGACAATGTGCTGGTCATTGCCCTGGCCTGTCGAGGCCTGCCGGCAGAGCAAGTGCGGCGGGCGGTGATGATCGGCACCAGCGGGGCGATTATCCTGCGCGTACTGTTGACGACCCTGGCCGGCTGGCTGCTGCTGGTGCCTTGGTTCAAGTTGGCCGGGGCGCTGTTGTTGGTGGTGATTGCAATCCGTTTACTCTGCGAAGAAGAAGCAGCCGAAGACGGCCAGCCGCCGGTTCCTTCGCTGATGACCCTTGGCAGTGCGGTGCTGACGGTGTTGAGCGCCGACCTGATCATGAGCCTGGATAACGTGGTCGGGCTGGCGGCTGTGGCGCAAGGCAATCTGTTCTATCTGGTGCTGGGCCTGCTGTTGAGCGTGCCGATGTTGATGTTCGGTAGCGTCTGGGTCAGTGGCTTGTTGCAGCGTTATCGGATGCTGGTGCCGGTGGGGGGCGCCCTGTTGGGCTACATCGCGGGTGACATTGCGGTATCCGATCCGGTGGTGGTGGGGTGGGTCAATACCCAGTCCCCCGCGCTGAACCAGGTAGTGCCGTTGTTGTGTGCTGTCTTTGTGCTGGTCCAGTCAGGGATTATCCAGCGCCAACGTCTACGCTTGCCCCGGCCTGCGCCCAGGTTGCGAACGGTGGTGCCGGTGCCGGTGATTGAGCCGGTGCTGATGCTGGCGCAGGTGCAGTCGCTGCCGCTGCCGCTGCCGCGTGAGCCGGTTGCGCCACAGCCTGTCGAGGTACTCGCGGAGGCTCGCCACGAAAAGCGCCCCTATGCGGGGCTGATCCGCGTGCTTACCGGTATCGTCGTGATTCTGCTGGCCAGCGGGTTGCTATACGGCCTGATTGGCGGTTTGTCTGGCCACCTGATGCCCACGCCACAGAAGGACAACGCTTACCTCTGTACCGGCGCGAGCACTACGCTTTACTTCCGACCGGGTGGCAGCACGGTGCGGCTGGTGGCCGGTGGCGGTGAAGCCAAAGGCTACGTGGACTACAAGAAAATCCTATGGGAAAACCCCCAGAGCGCAGAGCGTGATTTGCACCTGAGCCTGCCGGATGAAATCGAAAAAACCAGCGCCACGGTGGTGACCTTGAACGGCGGCAGCTTCGCACAGATCCAATGTGCCTTAAGCCGATAGACGGCGCGGTTGCCGCTGCGCGCCGAGCCGGGCATGCTGCTCACGGTTTTTATCTGTGGCTACAGCGGCCCTTCGAGGAGAGCAACATGACATCCACTCTGTTTATCACCGGCGCCACGTCCGGTTTCGGCGAAGCCTGCGCCCGTCGGTTTGCCGAAGCCGGCTGGAAACTGGTGCTCACCGGTCGTCGTGCCGAGCGTTTGAACGCGCTGGTCGAAGAGCTTTCCAAGCAGACCGAAGTACACGGCCTGGTGGTCGACGTGCGTGACCGCAAGGGCATGGAAGACGCTATCGCCAACCTGCCGCCGTCGTTCGCCACGCTGCGTGGCCTGATCAACAACGCCGGCCTGGCCGTGGGCACCGACCCCGCGCCCAAGTGCAGCCTCGACGACTGGGAAACCATGGTCGATACCAACATCAAGGGCCTGCTGACCACCACCAGCCTGCTGCTGCCACGCCTGATCGCTCATGGTCGCGGTGCGGGGATCGTCAACCTGGGCTCCATCGCCGGCAGCTACCCGTACCCGGGCAGCCACGTGTATGGCGGTTCCAAAGCGTTCGTGAAGCAATTCTCGCTGAACCTGCGCTGCGACCTGCAAGGCACCGGCGTGCGCGTGACCAACATCGAGCCGGGCCTGTGCGAAAGCGAGTTCTCCCTGGTGCGCTTCGGCGGCGACCAGTCGCGCTACGACGCCACCTACGCTGGCGCCGAGCCGATCCAGCCGCAGGACATCGCCGACACCATCTTCTGGGTGCTGAACACCCCGGCGCACGTCAACATCAACCGCCTGGAGCTGATGCCGGTGAGCCAGACCTGGGCCGGGTTTGCGATTGAGCGTGGGGCCAAGTAAGGGGTTAGACCGAGTCGCCTGCATCGGGGGCAAGCCCCCTCCCACATTTGAATGGGTTCACACATCAAAATCTGTGAACCCAATCCAGTGTGGGAGGGGGCTTGCCCCCGATGAGGCCCCTGAGGTCAACCGAGAACCTTGACCAACCCCTGATAACAAGTCGCCAGATGATACGGCGTGGTCGACGGCATATCCCGTCGGCTCACGCGGCCCTCTTCATCCAGGCACTCATGCCAGCCTTTGGCATGCAGGAAGCGTTGCTGCAACGCAAGCAACTGGCGCCGCAGCACGGCTTCGCTGCCCGGGCGCAAGGTCAATGCGCGCAGGTATTCCGCCTGCGCCCAGATGCGCTGGGTGCCGTCGCGCACACTGCCGTCCAGGGTGAGCATGCCGCTGACCGCACCAGTCTGCTTATCCACACCCTTGTGCTCGGCATAAGCAAAGGCCCGCGTCAGCGAAGCATGCAGCGGTGTGCCGCGCAGCACGTCTGAAGACTCGAGCAAGAAGAACCATTCGAACTGGTGCCCCGGCTCAAACCAGTTATCCACAGCACCCAGCGGTTTTTCCATCATCACGCCATGCTGGGGCTCGATGAAACGCTGCTGCATGGCCGTCGCCAAGGCCAGTAATGCGCTTTGCACCTCGGCGTCTGCACGCACCGCCAGGGTGGCGAGGAAGCCTTCAGCCAGGTGCATCAACGGGTTTTGCAATGGGCCGGACTTGAGCGACGACCAGTTACGCTCCAGCACCGCCTCGTACAGGCCATCGCCGCTGGCGAAGCGTTGGGCGACCACTTCCAGCGCCGCATTTAACACCGACTCCACCAGCGGTTCGCGCACTTTGGCCCAGTAATGGGCGCAGGCGAAGATGATGAAGGCGTGGGTGTAGAGATCCTTGCGCTTGTCCAGCGGCTGGCCGGCGGGGTCGATGCTGTAGAACCAGCCGCCGTGCTCGGCGTCGTGGAAATGCCGTTGCAGCGAGCGGAACAACGCGGCGGCGCGGTCTTCGGCAAAGGCTGCGCCGGGTTCGCCGATCAGGCTGGCGAACAGGTACAACTGCCGGGCGCAGGCCATGGCACGGTAGCGTTGCGGCGGCAACGGCCGGTGGTCGGCGTCCAGCGCCTCATAGGGCAGCGCCAGCTCGGCGTTCCAGCCCGGGCCCTGCCAGAGCGGCACGATCAGGTCATGGAAGTGCGTGAGCACGGCATTCAAGGAAGGCTGAGGGGCGGAGCTTGGAGCGATGGGCATCGGCTGGCGTCGTCACGGCAGGGGTGTAGGCGCGCATGGTAGCAGGCTTGGGAGCGGTGGTGTCTGCGCCACCGCTATCGGGGGCAAGCCCCCTCCCACAGGTTTGAGCTGTGAACCCAAGCGAATGTGGGAGGGGCGGTGCGACGATTCGACTTGCCCCCGATGAGGCGCTTAATCGCGCCGCAAATCAGCCAGCCAGTAACCAAACCCCAGTCGCCGCCGAAGCCGCCCCGGCAACCCGCACCAACGGCGCCGCCGCAGTCGGCAGCCAGCGCACCACGGCATAACCGGCCGCGTGCAACACAGCGGTTGCGCCGACAAATCCGGCGGCATACGCCCAAGGGCTGGACATGTCCGGCAGCTCCAAACCATGGGCCACGCCGTGGAACAGCGCGAACAACGCCGTGGCCCCCAGCGCCATGAACAATGGCGGCCGCACCGCCAGCGCAACGGCCAGGCCCAGGGCCAGCACCGAAGCGGCAATCCCGCTTTCCAGCGCCGGCAACGCCAGGCCTTCAAAGCCCAATAGGCCGCCCAGCAGCATAGTGCCGACGAAGGTGCAGGGCAGCGCCCAACGCGCCGCGCCTTTTTGCTGGGCGGCCCACAAACCGACCGCCACCATGGCCAGCAAATGGTCGAGACCGCCCAATGGATGGCTGATACCCGCCACCAGGCCGTTGTCACCGTGACCCGGGTGAGCGAAGGCCAGGGCTGGGGCGAGCAGCAGGGCGGCGGCGGTGAAGAGTTTTTTCAGGCTCATGGACAGCTTCCTTATGGGTTGATCAGGCCGCGGTCAGCAGGCCCTGGCGTTCGATGAAGGCGACGATCTCATCCAGGCCGACGCCGGTTTTCTGGTTGCTGAACACAAAGGGTTTACCGTTGCGCATGCGTTGGGTGTCGCTGTTCATCAGCTCCAGCGAGGCACCGACCAGGGGCGCTAGGTCGATCTTGTTGATCACCAGCAGGTCGGATTTGCAGATACCCGGACCGCCTTTGCGCGGCAGCTTGTCGCCGGCCGACACATCGATCACATAGATGGTCAGGTCCGACAGCTCCGGGCTGAACGTCGCCGACAGGTTATCGCCGCCCGACTCGACCAGGATCAGGTCCAGGCCGGGAAAGCGCCGGTTCAGTTGGTCCACCGCTTCCAGGTTGATCGAGGCGTCTTCACGGATCGCCGTGTGCGGGCAGCCGCCGGTTTCCACGCCGATGATGCGTTCGGGCGCCAGGGCCTGATTGCGCACCAGGAAGTCGGCGTCTTCGCGGGTATAGATGTCGTTGGTGACCACCGCCAGGTTGTAGCGATCGCGCAAGGCCAGGCACAGGGCCAGGGTCAGGGCCGTCTTGCCGGAGCCCACCGGGCCGCCGATGCCGACACGCAAAGGTTGTGTGTTCATGTGCTTCTCCAAAATAAAACGCGCCAAAGTAAACGCGCTTATGAACGGAACAGGCGGCTGTACTGGCGCTCGTGGGCCATGCACGCCAGGGACAGGCCGAACGCGGCGCTGCCCAAATGGTTGGGCTCGATGCGGCCGGCGTCCTGTTGGGCGTGCTGCAGCAGGGGCAGCAGTTCACTGGTCAGGCGCTGCGCGGCTTGCTGGCCGAGCGGCAGGGTTTTCATCAGCACGGCCAATTGGTTTTCCAGCCAGCTCCACAGCCAGGCGGCGAGGGCGTCGTCCGGGCTGATGCCCCAGGCGCGTGCGGCCAAGGCCCAGCCCAGCGCCAGATGCGGCTCGGCGTGTTGTGCGAGAAAATCACGCGCCGCGTCGTCCAGTTCCGGCAGGCCGTTGAGCAGTTGCTGCAGGGAGTACCCCATCTGCCGGCTCTCCTGATACAGCTCGCGGGTCTCGCGACTGGCGCGGTGTTCTTCGCACCGTTGCGCCAGTTGCGACCAATCGCCGGCCACGGCGGCGCGGCAATGCGCGAGCAACAGTGGCGCTTCGAAACGCGCGAGGTTGAGCAGCAACTGGTCGCTGATCCAACGGCGGGCGCCGGGCGCATCCTTGACGCGGCCATTTTCCACGGCCATTTCCAGGCCCTGGGAATAGCTGTAGCCGCCAATCGGCAATTGCGGACTGGCCAGACGCAGCAGCGCCCAGGCTGGGTTCATAAACGCACGCCGAATTGATGCAGCTTCGGCGGGTAGTTGAAATCTTCATCGCCATGGCGCGAATGATGGTGCCCGCCGCCGTAGGCCCCGTGTTCCGGTTGGAACGGCGCTTCGAGGCTTTCGGTCTGCGCGCCCAGTTGTTCAAGCATGGCCTTGAGCACGTAATCATCCAGCAGGCGCAGCCAGCCGTCGCCCACTTGCAAGGCCACATGGCGATTGCCCAGGTGATACGCGGCGCGGGTCAGTTCAAATGCGTTGCGGCAGGTGACGTGCAGCAATTGTTCAGGGCGCGCGCAGACACGCACGACACGTCCGTCTTCAGCCTGTAGGAACTCGCCATCGTGCAGCGGCGGCTGGCCACGCTCCAGGAACAGGCCGACGTCTTCGCCGTCGGCACTGAAACAGCGCAGGCGGCTTTTGCTGCGGGCTTCGAAGTTCAGCAGCAACTCGGCGGCCCAGAGGGCTTGCGGGGCGATTCGGCGGTGGATCACCAGCATCAGAAGGCTTCCAGCTATGAGCGATAAGAGAGCTAGAGCAAGGGGCTTGCCAATCACGTGCGGGGGTAGGAATTCCCTGTAGGTAAACAGGCCGTGCCACCGAATAGGGCGTCAGCTATTTTTCTGCGTGCTTCAATTTGGTGCGCGCACTGGAAGTGTGGCACTGGATGGGTGCATTTGTGTGGATATCGTGTACGTGCAGTATGAAGTTTCCTTCATCTATTTCGCACTTGTACTTTTTCGGATTTCTCCTACGCGGTAACCGGATTCGGCGTTCAAAAAGCTACGCACTATTTCTTTAGGATTTGCGCCGTCTTTACACCACAGCGATGTTCGTCATGTTCAAGTCATTTTTCTTTTTAATCCTTTTCTCTCTCTCTTGTGTCATCTCATCGGCCTCGGCCAACCTGAAATCCCAATCGACCTTCGGCTCTTCGCTGCAAGGTGTTCCATCGTCTTCGGTGGCGAATGTGATCGACCGCGCCCATGCCTTGCTGGGCACGCCTTACAAATGGGGCGGCAGCTCGGCCGAGCAGGGGTTTGATTGCAGCAGTTTCCTGGTCTATCTGTTCAAGACCGAAGCCAACATTCATATCCCGCGTACCACGGCGGCGATGCACCGTTCAACGGCCGCGACCGTCAAGCGCAACGAGCTCAAGCCGGGGGACGCGGTGTTTTTCAAAGGCAACGGGCGCGGCCAGGTCAGCCATGTGGGGCTGTATATCGGCGAAGGTAAATTCATTCATTCGCCGCGGGCCGGCAAGAACGTGCGCATCGATTCGCTCGGCAACAACTACTGGAACAAGAACTACACCGGCGCCAAGCGTTTCCATAAAGCGGGTTGACGGCTTACTCGGTGCTGCCGAGGCCCTGCCAGTGCTTGAGGCCAATGAAGATGAAGCGCAACTGCTGGGTGATTTTCGCCTGGGGCGTGAGATGGGCGGGCAGCGCGTGGGCGGGCGGGTCGATGATGTCAGGCAGGGTGGCGAACACACTTTTGACGATCAGGTCGGCCATCACGTGCAGGCCGTCGGCATCCAGGTGCTGGAGCTTGGGCATCAAGGTCAGGTCGGCGGCCAGGTCACGGGTGATGTCTTCGCGCAAGGCGCCGATGGCTTGGCGCACGGCGAGGCAGCCACCGTACTGTTCGCGGGCCAGGAACAGGAATTGCGAACGATTGGCTGAGACCACATCCAGGAAGATCCGCACGGACGCATCGATAATGCCGCCCATCACGAATTCGTTGTGGCGCACCAGGCGGATCGTAGCGCGGAAGGTCTGGCCGACTTCGCTGACCAGCACCAGGCCCAGTTGGTCCATGTCGGCAAAGTGACGATAGAACCCGGTGGGCACGATCCCGGCCGTCTTGGCCACTTCGCGCAGGCTCAGGCTGCCGAACCCACGGCCACACTCCATCAGATGGCGGGCAGCGTCCATCAGGGCGAGGCGGGTCTGTTGCTTCTGTTCGGCACGGGGCAGCATGGCAGGCGGGCTTTGTCGGCAAGTACAGCGACGCACTCTAGCAAAACCGCTTCATTGACGTCGAACTTGGCGGGGGATTGCTGCGTGGATACGTGACACGTTCTGCAAAAAGTCAAAAGCCCGATCCAGGGATCGGGCTTTTTTCCGGGCCACCACGGGCTTAGCTCTGAGCTTGATGCAGTTCTTGCAGACGGTCAGCACCACCTTCAGC
>ERZ1463038.604-NODE-604-length-12742-cov-12.919209_pt1 | contig 12742 bp, 23 predicted proteins | sample MGYA00564479_ERZ1463038 | MGnify/ENA primary metagenome ERZ1463038 (study PRJEB39244, sample SAMEA3635134) | Helicobacter pylori | study: EMG produced TPA metagenomics assembly of PRJEB11511 data set (Assembly of a 5300-year-old Helicobacter pylori...
TGCTCTTCCGATCTTTCGGTCTGCTCGCGCTGTGTGCTCCTGTCACGCGCCGCAGGAGGGCGCGACCGGTATAGGAGCTCGAGGAGCGCGCACGGGGACGAGGCCGGCGCGCGGACACGTACACGTCCAGCAGACCGGATCACAAAGCACAGACACAGCACCGCGAGCTCACCTTGCCCTTCTCGTCGGTAAAGTCGAGCGTGACGGCGTCGCCGTTGACCGTCTTCTGCGTGACCTCGCCCGAGATCCATCCAAGGTCCTTGTCCTCCTGCCAGACCTTGGCACCGACGACGTAGGCGTCCAGGAGAGCGTGCGGCTGCGCCATGGTCGTGCTGAGCCGGCAGCTGGTCGTGCGAGCGCTGGGGAAGCGAAGGAAGGTCGGCGACTCGGCGCGTGTTCGTCCGCCGGGTTCCGCGGCTCACTCTCGCTCGCGTGCGGGCTAGGTCGAGTGCTGTTGCGATCCCGTCGCGAAGTGACCACAACCGGTCAGACGCGCGAAGAGAGTCGAGCGAGGCTGGCGCAACAACAGGGCGAGCTCAACAAGACGCTCAGGCCGTCCGGCAGGCGGGCGCGTGAGGATCGTTTCAGTTTCGACTCGAGACCCGCCTTCGTCGCACCTCGCTTAAAAAAGTCCGCCTCTTGTCCACACCCAACCACCTACACGTAAGTGTGCCCAAATCTCGTGTGCTCGCCTGCTCGTGCCGGCCCTGTTCCGACCGCTCGGGGAGCTGTTGAAGCCCCCCCCGCCCGGCGACACTCCCGACGGACGAGTCAAGATGGGGGCGCGCCGAACTGTTTGAAGGTCACAGCGACACTTGGGCCAGCCTGAACTAGAGCCGTCACATCCTTATCCGCCCAACGGCAGCCCGTTATTCGCCTGGGGACCCAACGCGCGACCGACCCTCGGACGCAGCTCGCACTCAGCCCAGCCCGAGTCCGAGAGCCCGTCGGCTGACTCTACTGCCCGCTGCAGTACACCTACACCCAAAATGGCTGAGCAGATGGCAAAGAAGCTGTGGGGCGGTCGCTTTGAGGGCGGAACGGACCCGCTGTGCGTCGCCCAATCTCGCAGTCGTGGATCTGGAGCTGACTCTGGACGCCTGCAGCATGTGGGAGTTCAACCAGTGTCTCTCGTACGACAAGAAGCTCTACGCGGTCGACGTCGACGGCTCCAAGGCCTACGCGCTCGCGCTTTCGCGCACCTCGCCGCCCATCCTGACCGCCGTCGAGCTCGCCGCGATCCGGACCGGGCTCGACCAGGTCAAGGGCGAGTGGGAGGCCGGCACGTTCGTCATCAAGCCCGACGACGAGGACATTCACACGGCAAACGAGCGCCGCCTGAGCGAGATCATCGGGAACGACATTGGCGGCAAGCTGCACACGGGCCGCAGCCGCAACGACCAGGTCGCGACCGACATGCGCCTCTGGCTCATCAAGGAGGTCGGCCAGGATATCGAGTGGCTCCAGGGCGTCATTGGCATCCTCACCGTCAAGGCGGAGGAGTGGATCGACCACCTCGCCGCCGGGTTCACTCACCTCCAGGCGAGTCTACTATATCAGTCTACGATCCAGATTCGTGTCCAGGGTACAAAGGAAGCTAACAGTACTTCTTGGTTGCTCAGCGCGCCCAACCCATCCGCTTCTCGCACTTCCTCCTCGCCCACGCCCACTCCTTCGCCGGCGACCTCGACCGTCTCAAGAACCTCGTCCCGTGCGTTCTGCCTTTGCTTTTCTGGACTTCATTCCACCGCTAACGTCGTGTACTGTGCCCCAGCCGCATCTCCACCCTTCCCCTCGGATCCGGCGCGCTCGCCGGCAACCCCTTCTGCGTCGACCGCGAGCTCCTCCGCACCGAGCTCGGCATGAACAGCGTCGGCGGCAACTCGATGCAGGTGTGCCAGACTCTGCTGCTGGAGCGTTTGTTATCGTCACGGCTGACCCTCGTCCCGGCCAGTCCGTCGCGGACCGCGACTTCGTCGCCGAGTACCTGTTCGTGTGCTCGCTCCTCATGGTCCACGTCTCGCGTCTCGCAGAGGATCTCATCATCTACTCGACCTCCGAGTTCGGCTGGGTTATGTGCGGTGACGCGTACTCGTGCGTGCCCGTCCCGGTCCCCCGCCCACGAGTTCGCCACTGAGCCCTCGACGCTGCAGGACTGGCTCGTCGATCATGCCCCAGAAGAAGAACCCGGACGCGCTCGAGCTGCTTCGTGGAAAGTCTGGCCGGACCATGGGCCAGGTGCGTTTCGTGCTGCACGAGATTCAGAGCGCACAGCTGACTCGTCACGCCCGATGCAGCTCTCCGGCTTCCTCACGACCCTCAAGGGTCTCCCCGCGACGTACAACAAGGACCTGCAGGAGTCGCAGGAGCCCATGTTCGACGCCGCGGAAACGATTGGCAAGAGTCTGCGCATTCTCACCGGCGTCATCTCGACGCTCAAGGTGCGCGCTTCCCCGAGCTGCGTGGGTGAGCCGACTGTGGCTGACAATCGTCCTGCCGTTTATTGCAGATCTTCCCCGAAAAGATGGCCAAGAGCCTCACGCCCGACATGCTCGCGACCGACTTGGCCGAGTACCTCGTCCGCAAGGGTGTACGTGCTCCCTCTGTCCGCTCAACGAACGCCCTACTGACTCGCTCGTGCCCTCTTCCCTCCACTCGCATCAAACACATCCGCCACCGCCCCAGATCCCCTTCCGCGAGACGCACCACATCTCGGGCTCCTGCATCCGCCTCTCGGAGCAGTCCAACGTGCCCCTCTCGCAGCTCACGCTCGAGCAGTTCCAGTCCGTCTGCCCGACGTTCGCCGCCGACGTCGCGGACGTGTTCAACTTTGAGACGAGTGTCGAGCGCCGCGACGCCGCCGGTGGCACGAGCCGCCGCGCCGTCCTCGTCCAGATCGAGGAGCTCCGCGCGCTGCTCGTCAAGGCGTAGATGGGGATGACTGCGATTAGAGTAAGGCATGGGCGCCTGCCTTTGCTGCTGAGAATCCAGATGGCCGTTTGCATTTGTGAATCGCGCCGGCGCTCACAGTGAACAGCGGAGGCACTCGGATTGAGAGCGCCCGCCGGACGAGATGTGCGCAGTGAGGCAGCAAGAAATCAAGATGTTACAGCAGGGATCTCTGACAAAGGTAGAGGCGATATCAGATCTCGCTCGAGAGCTTCAGCAGAAAGCGAACCTTACAGGAAGAGGTTCTGTCAGTCCATTACGGTCCGGACTCGTCGTCTGCGATCAGCAGCAGTATACACGCTGCTAGAGTGAGGCCACCGATTCCCCACACGAGGACCTGGGTAATTGGTCCGCTATAGATGAACCCCTCGCGCCTTCGCATCGCGGTTTGGAAGCTGCTCCGGCCCGTCAGCCCTCGCCGCTCGAGCATGGCGCCGGAAGGGAAACTCACGAGAAGAATCCAAATATTCCCACCATCAAAGCCCCCCACGCAGCACAGAAGAACAGGATTCCGAGCTGGGATGGACGTCAGCCGAGGCGCGCGCGGTGGGCAGAGGCAGCACGCACTGGTCGTTCCGCATCGTATTCGTAGTGGGGTAACGGGTGGCTGGAGAAGGAGAAGCGGAGCAGGAGGGCGGCGGTGATGACGAAGAGCGTCACAGAGAGCTTCACCCAGCTGAGCCAGTTCCGCTCTCTCGCTGGGTCACCGTGCCGTCCAGTTAGCTTCGACTTCATGGCCCGCGTTGTTTCTGATCGTCTCACCTAGGTAATCTCGCGCTGGGAACGATGCAGCGCGTCAACGCGGGTGCAAAAGCTGGCGGCCAGGCGGAGGGACTCACCAGTCGAGCCTTCGTTCAAGATCCAGAGAGCCCCACCAAGCGGCACGTGTACAGGCCCACACATGATCGAGGGCCCTCCAGCTTCCTCGTCGGCTCGCTCATCTGTCGAGCTTGACGCGCTGGGCTGCGGGCTCACGCCGCGCGAGTCGACCGGCGAAACCTCCTGGGTCGGGGATTGGACCTTCGAAGGTTGTCGAGATGTATGTACATGCAAGCTGTTGGTTCCCATCTCGCGACCGCGGGGCTGGAAAACGTGCAGGAGGTACGAAGACAACCAGCGCGGCGCACAAGTGGGGAGCCGAACTTGTAGTCGTAAGCCGCAAAAACATGGTGACATTCATCTCGCATATTACTTTCCCGATTTCATATACCTCCAACCAGGGCTCGGAGCGACTCCTTCGCCCTGTCCAGGTTGAGCCCCGCCGCCGCGACCCAAACCGCCGTCGCGCCTTCGTCGCCCGTCCTCGCAGCCCTCGCAATCTCGAGCCCGACATCGCCCCTCTCGATCTCGACTTCGCCGAGATGTGCCCCGGCATCTCGCAGCGCCGTCACCATGTCGCTGCCCGCGCTCCCGAGCCGCGCCGCATAGAAGAGCGCCGAGTGCGCCAGGACGTCGCGCGAGTGGACGGACGCGCCGTGCGCGAGAAGGAGGATCACATTCTCTGTCTGGGCGGCCAGGACGGCGAGGTGCAGCGGGGTTTGCAGTGCGGGTGTCGAGGGCTCGTTCAGAAGCGTGATGGCCGAGTCGGGCGTCGTCGAGACTGGCGACGAGCCGCGGAGCGACTCGATGAGCGTCGCGAGGAGGTGGTCCGGCCGCGCGGCAGCCTGGCCAAGGAGGTACGGCAGGATCGCCTGCTCGGCAGTCTCTGCATCGCGCTGAGTCGCTGGCCAGGGCGAGCTGAACTCGGGCGGCAGCGATGCGTCCGTAGGCGTGCCGAGAACGAAGTCGCTGCCGGACAGCGAGCGCGTTCGGGTGCCGGCTGGGCTCGCGGGCCCGCGGGAGGATGGCGTTGGGGCGATCGAGATAACTTGGGAGAAAAGGGTGCGGAGGCGGTCGTCGGCTTCCGTTGGGGACGAGTAGGTCGGGATTGGCGACGACAGCGTGAGCTCGCCTCGCAGCGGCCGCGAGATGAGCTTGCGCACTTGCGCCGGTGTAAGCTCAGGCTTGGACAGCAAGTACGACAGCTTTGCCAGTGCACACTGTACGTAGAGTCAGGTCAGCCGGAGGTTGCTGAAGTCGCTCAAGGAAGTCGCGGACGGACCTCCACCGTCATGTCTGCGCCACCGGTGATGCCAACGCTGGATGTAAAGGGAGATCAGCAACATTCCAAATGAATTTGAAGTGACGAACGCTGCCAACGCCCTTCCGGTTTCGTAGATGTCGGGCGCAACGGCGCCGGTGGCACACTGCGAAACGTTCACGATGACCTGACAGCGAGACCCAAATCAGCCACATTCGTGGACACGCAAGGTATAAGATATCTCACCACACCGCGATCCGCCGCTTCCCTGAAAGCCGAGAGCAGTTCCTCTCGTCGAGGCGCGTTTCCCGCACCATAGCTCTCGAGGACGACACCCTGAACCTCCCCAGCGCTAAGGAACGCGCGGACGGAGCTCCCAGAGATTCCAGGAAAGATTCGGAGAGTTGCTACGTAAAGCAACGCGTGAGACGCTTGCTCGCTGGACACGAGCGGACTGCGCACCAACGTTGCCGGACAGCGACTTATGCGCCCGGAAGGCCCGCAATCCGGGTCGCAGAACCTCCTGCCACGCGACCTCTGCGTGCATCGGGTGAGGTGAGGGATGATCGTTGGCAGCTTGGCACAGAGGGACGGAGACGGACCGATCTCAATTCCGACATTTGCGAGCGCTGGCAACGAGGGCGACGCGAAGGCGTCGAACTCGTCAGACGAGGCCTTGATCGCCCGGTTTCCTCGCAGAAGCTTGTGGTTGAAGAAAAGGCAGACTTCCGGGATGCGGTAGTGGCCCGCGATGATGAGGGCGCCGAGGAGGTTGTCGAGCGAGTCGTTCAGCAGCTCGCTGAGAGGGATCTGCGCGCCGGTGAGGATGACCTATACTCGGGAAGCATCAGAATCGGCACAATACATCCAGGTCTGAGCCTGCTGTACCGTTTTTCTGCGAAACCCAGTTGGTCAGCTCCATCAAGCGACGCCAACCCAACCGACGAACCCAAGGTCCTCGAGGAGGAACGACAGTGCGGATGCGCTGTACGCCATTGCTGAGTAGAGGCTCTTGAGTTTCTAGTTCTATGTCGAATATTGAGGTGTGCTCACTGTCGGTTCCATGCAATACGACGAACGAGTCAAAGAGGCTGTAGTTGCGCTCGATGTCGCTCGCCATCCGAATCCAGTCAGACAGCTCGACCTCGGCCGAGTCAATAAGCACCTGATGACCTAGTCTGAGCTAAGAGTGCAACTCAGCGGTGTATGGTGCGTCGACTGACCTCGTACTCCAAGATGCAGTACCGAATCCGCTTCCCCTGCGCGCTTCGCGGAGTCACGAGCGAAGGAAGGAGCTTCGGCCCGTCGGCAGTTCGGACGGTGATGGCTGCTCCAGTCGCGGCATCGTCCACCAGGCTCGGAGACGAGGCGCCGCTCGCGGCGGCGCTCCTCGACCACGAGTTGAAGGCGGCGACCGAGCCCGAGTTGGCAAAGACGCTACTCTGGAGCTCGTCGTGGAAGCGGGACTGGGAGCGCAGGTTGCTGGCGAGGAAGTTGGGGTGCGGTGCGAACCCGTTCGCTGTTCGCAGCATGCCCTGAGGGTGCGGAGGTGGTCAGCCTTGCGGTGAGGGCCGGACGATGCTCTATCGCACGATGGTTCCACCGGTGTAGATGACGAGCACTCTCGCCTCATCTGCCGACTGGTCCATCTTGCGTTGATGGTGCTGAGCCAAACTGAGCGGACGGACGGTCCTCCGCCTTTTGCCGCCCTCCTTTCACCTGAGTGTGGCCCGAGCTTTTTTGTTGGCTCCTATGTTTACTTGCCTTTCTTTGCGAATGAGGAGCGACCTGACTCGCGCTTGCGACGATTCCCGACAAGGCCGAACACTCCGAGCTCTAAGGCTCAGCCAGCATTGCCAGAACTGGCTCGCCGTCTGGACGTGGAACGGTTAGCGACCTTCGAACGAAGTCCGAGGAGCGTCATCGCCCAGCGCGCCTCAGTCACCACGGGGGACGCCGATATTCCGACTGATAGGCTGCGGATGCAGTCTCTGAGCCAAGCAAGAAATCACATGGCCGAGTGCGCCTCGCGACTGCCGCACGTCGACCGGGCGTGGGAGGAAGTCCGCTTTCCACCCGCCAACGTGGATGTCACCGAGGTGTTTACTGGCGAGCGCACGCCGGTGCGACAAGAAAGAACTCTCAAGACGAAGACGCCGAAGAGAGGCGGCCAAAAGAAGCGCGGCAGGCTGGGTCGAAGACTTTGCGGGCTGGGAGCAAAGATGCGCTAACGCCCCGCAAATGCTTCTAGCATCGTTCCAGCTATTGGTTCGTAGATGTTTGTTTCCTATCGCGATATCACAACTCACGTGTGGCGACGTGCTGATTGTTTTCCGCCCCCTCGTCCCGCGCGTTTGTCGGGCGCTCCGCGGAGTCGTTCGCGTCGAGGATGTCGCGGATGGACCAGTGAAGAGCATCTCAGCCGGCGTGGAATGCATCAGCGCCGATGCGTCATTGGGAGATCCTACACGACTGGATTTAAACGCGTGATCGAGAAACCTGGATCGTCGGCCGCGACGCGTCTGTTCCCGCCGCAAGCGAAATCCGGACGGTCTTCTCACTTTCAGCCGACTCGTCTCTCCTCCTCTCCCACTCATCTCTCTCTCACGTTCCCCCACACTCGTTTTCTTCTCCGGCCCGCTTCCTTTCCGTACCACCCACGAGCACACTCACTCCACGCACTCTACGATGCCATCCTTCGCCAGCGTCGCCGCTTCCACCTTTGCCCTCGCGGCCGCCGTTTCCGCTCAAAGCTTTTCCCAAGGCGGGCCCGGGAGGTTTCCTTGCTCGAATCGGGACCCAAGCACCAACATCGTCACGCCCGATATCGCGCAATGTGCTCCCGCTGCGATGGCCGCCAACCAAGCAGTGCGCCGTCGTTACTTTTGGGTCCCAGGAGCGCGTTTCTGATGAATCACACAGTGTCCACCTGTAAGCAGCGAAACCGGTGTCGTTGATGGAGGCTTCAAGAACAACGGGCTCGGTGCGCTCGTTCGCGGCGGATCATGGCAAGGGATGTCGCTAACGCCGGTCCGCGTTCCCAGTTCCTACGTCAGCCACTTGTGTCGAGGATGTCGCCTCAGGGGATTTCTTCTGTGGCTACGTGAGCAATGACCCCAAGCGGCTGATGGAACCTTCGCTGACGCCACCCTCCGTCCCGATAGTTCGGTGCCGTGTACGTCTGCGGCCCACAGACCGATGACACTTTTGCGAGCATTGCTGACTTTATTATTCGACCTCAGCTGCACATCAGATTCAAATTGCGACAACGGTCACTGTGTAGGCGGCCTTTGCACGTGAGTTTCGCAAGCGTTGCGACGGCGTTCCGCCCTCGCCCAACTGATCCTTCCCACCGCCTGCAGCGGCTCCCTTGGATTCCCTTGCTCGCTCGACTCGACCTGCCTCGGCTCGTTGTACTGTCTCGACCCGTCTGGGACCTCCACTGGAGCATGCGGAGCATCAGGAACGAACGGCGGTGGTGCTCTCTGCGACGACGGGTGTGCAGCCGGTACGGACCTCTCATCCATCACGGCGTTCGCCAGCTTATGCTCCTGCCTCTCAAGGTAACGCACTCTGTGCGAGTAACCTATGCGACGGCAACACTGGAACTTGCGTCGCCGCGGGCACGGTTGGCGCCTCCCAGCGTGCTCGCTCGAAGCGCTCGGACACCGCGGTGGGACTCACCGCTCGTGGATCTCGTTGCCCGGCATCCCACACCGCGTGCAGTGTCGCTGGATCGGTTCGTGGCTTCGAGTGCATCGACACGCAGGTAAGCCAGTGTTTCGCTTGACACCCTCGTTCGCACAATCCCATCCATCCTCAGATCCTTTCGCTCCTGCCCCTCCGCCCATAGTGTTCGCGCGCTGACTTATCATACTTTAAAGGTAAATCTCGAGCAATGCGGTGCCTGCGCCACCTCTGGGGGTGTCGACTGCACAGCGCTTCCGGGAGTTGATGCAGTTGGATGTGTGGAGGGGGCCTGCGAGGTGTGGGCTTGCTCCGAGGTGAGCGACCATCCTGATTGCTCCACTCTCCCCATTTTTGCTGATCTCTGATTCCAGGGCTTTGCGTGGGACGCTTCATTGAGTTCGTGCGCTGTCGCACTTCTTGCCTGAGGGTCCGGGGGTTCCGGCTGGTCCGGACAGCGTTTGTTCTTCTCGGGGGATTTCTCAGCATATGTTCAAACATGTAGACTCACCACCCTGGGGTATCTTTGTTCTATAGAAGTGAAATCTGACACGCCCAATCGGCTGATTGCGGCACAAAATAGCCCTGATGCTGTGGATGTCACGGCATTCTGCTGAATTGACCAGATGCTTCAGAAATCACATTTTTCAAGCTTGCAAGGATTGAAAGGTATTCGTTTGCTTCGTGAATCAGCGCGCAGTGTCGTCGCGTAACGGCTCGAACTTCCCTTTGTCATTTGTCCAGGCCCGGGATTGTTTCAATCAACACCCTCCTCTCCCACCTCACCGGTTTACGTCCAAGCGTTTCAGCTTGAACCTACATCCATGTGCACTCCGCGACACTACTCGTTGACGATCCGCACCGAGTTCCCCTCCTCCTTCTCCGGGACCGCCGAAATCACGTGCGTTCAGGTAGATAGTTGCCGCCTGTCTTGGGGTCTCTGACCATCCATGTCTGCAGACTCGAAGTCTCAGTACCCGTCCGGTCAATCGCCATCCACACCGCAGCTCCCCTGAACCTCCTGGGTGCCGTACTCGTATCCGCGACTCGCCGTCTGGTTCCAAAGTTGACGAGCTAGGACACGAAGCGCCAACTTTCGACTCTGGAGTTCTACGAGGATGTCGCCGTGGGTACAGCCACGCTTGGACTCAGGTGGGAGGGCAGTCTCGATGACGGGAGCAGCCTGGGTGCGTCCTCACGAATGTCCGCTGGCGTCGGAAGCTGACCGCACAACCACCAAGGCTACTGCAAAATTCCCTACCCTTTTAATCTGGACACCGGCGAGGATTCGGGGTGTTCCGCGGTTACGCAGTTTGAGCCATCGCTGGCGCGTCGCGCCTTCGTGAGCGCGCGGCTCCCGTCCGGAAGCACCTTGAACTTACAATGTTTCCAACAGCCCTGCTTCGACCACCCGGCGAAGAAGGCTACCTTCTCCATCACGCTCATCTCGCCCTTTGGCCTCACGTCACTCTCCAACTCGGCCGAGACGTCGCGTGCGAAGTCAGACCGGCGTTTCCCCGAGTCCGAGGCGTTGACGCAGGAGTTCCTGGCCGGGAACGAAGGAATTTTGGCAAAACGAGAGATGCAAGAAGTCCTCGCCGACGCTGATGGTGACTGGGAGGTCGTCGCGTTTGCCAAAACGCCACTGCTCTCGACTTACATCGTCGCTTGGGCCGTCGGCAAGTTCAGGTGCGTCTGCTCTACGATCGGTGGAAAGCTCACTAAGAGCTGCGAGGAATCAGCTCTATAACCACGTCCTATACGTCCCCATTGAGTGGAAAGGACGTCCCGCTACGCATGTTCGCCGCGACGCCGTTCCAGCACATCGAACGCGGTCAAGGGCAGCTCGCACTCGACACGCTCGCCAAAGTCATGCCATTATACGAGAAGGTCAAGATATTTGCAAAGCGAAAATCTGTGACACTGATCCTGTCTTCTTTCACAGCTGTTCGATATCGCGTATCCACTTGCTCTTGCTAAGTTGGATATGCTCGTTTGTGACGCATTTGATGCAGGGGCGATGGAGAACATGGGGTATGCAAATCATACCTGGGTCTTTACGGGGCTGATCCTCCACTCCTGCAGCTTGATTTGTGGCCGAGCAAGCTCGCTGCTGTTTGATTCAACGCGGAACGGCATGTCAGCAAAGTTCGACGTCGTGACAACAGTGGCACACGAAGCAGCGTGCATACTGTCTCCAACTCTCTCCTTTGAAGTACTGAGCCCGTCACCATCTCAGCCACTGCTGGTTTGTAAACTTAGTCACTCTCGAGTGGTGGGACCAACTCTGGCTTGTAGGTTCGCCTAGAGCTCTGATACAGGACAATTCACTGACCCCCCGCTGATCAGAACGAAGGATTCGCGACTTTGGTACTTTCCACGCCGTCGGCGCTCGCGTTGGCATTAGTGGGTCACGCTGACTATACTCCCGCTCCTATAGATGGGAGAGGTCATCATCATCGATAAAATCGAGCCCGCTTGGAACGCCAGGTCCAACTTTATCAAGTTCAGGCGCACGGCAGCCTTGACTCTGGACGCGCTTCGCAACTCGCACCCGGTCGAGACTGAGTGCGCGGACGACGCAGAGGAAACGGTCTCGCAGACATTGTGGGTCCTGGGCGCGGCTAGTGCTGGGTACCGAGGTGAATGCTGACTTAGGTCCTTGCCCTCAGCGACGCGATTTCTTACGAGAAAGGCTCCGCAATCCTGAAAATGCTCAGCAACTTGATCGGCGAGGAGGCCTTCGTTCGTGGCACGTGAGTTTCCGAGGCAATGCCCTGCGCTGTGAGAGGTCCTAAATATATTGCGAGCTTTGCAGGTCCAACTACCTCAAGGCAAACCTTTATGGAAATACGTCCAGCAGTGACCTCTGGAAAGCTATGAGCGAGTCGAGCGGCATCGATGTGGCCGCTGTGATGGGTTGCTGGACGACAAAGGTACCCGATCATCGCGATATCTTAGTATTTGGGTCCACACTGACACTTTCAAACGTGCAGGTCGGATTCCCTGTTGTCACGATCGAAGAGACCGGCGATGGCATTCAGCTACGTCAAAACCGGTTCCTGTCGACGGGAGACCCCACAGTGCGTGTTCCTGATATAGTGAATATAGAAGGTGCAAATTACTGACTTCCATTCTTCAGCCCGCCGAAGACGAGACCATTTGGACCATACCGCTCGACTTCCGCGTCTTCAAGGCCGACGCTACGTCCCAAAAGATCCTCATGACTACGAGAGAGCTGTTCATTCCACTGTCTGTTGGACCGGAAACAATCTACACTATCAATTTCGAGACTTCTGGCACATGTACGTCCCAACTCGCAGCCCTTCACATCAATCCTTATCACACGGCCCACCGTTCGCAGTCCGCGTGTCCTACCCGGCTTCCCAGCTCTCAAAGCTCGCCTTTGAAGCCACGAAGGACTCGTATATGCTCTCTCTATCCGATCGGTGCGGTTCATGGTCAGCTTCCGGCGGCGAATTGGGGCGCTGACCGGACGTCGCAGAATGGGCATCCTGCAGGACGCGATCCTCCTCGCGGAAGCAGGCAAAACACGTACATCGGCAAGCCTCGAGCTTATGAAGCAATTTGCGGTACAGGGCGAGTTTCTCATTTGGGCCGAAATCGTCGCGTCCATGCATCGGATACAGGAGACCTGGTGGGAGCAGCCCGCGGATGTTCGCCACGCGATGCTCGCATTCGGCTCATCGATGTTTGGACCGCTCGTCAAGCGTCTTGGTCTGAAGCACATCGAGACGGACGATGCCGACACTCGCCTTTTCCGGGTTCTCGCAATCTCAGGGCGCGGCGGCGGCGGAAGACCCAAAGTGCGTCCATGGATCCTCTCCAGAAGTACACCACTGATCGACACTCCGCAGAGTCATCGAGTACCTCAAGAGCTCGTTCTTCGCGATGGCAGCTGGGGAGGTGGACGAGACCTTGGTCGATCTCGCTGTGACGAACGTCTCTGTCGCGGTGAAGCACGGTAGATCGGAAGAGCGTCGTGTAGGGAAAGAGTGTCCTAGG
>ERZ1463038.605-NODE-605-length-12739-cov-13.721854_pt1 | contig 12739 bp, 18 predicted proteins | sample MGYA00564479_ERZ1463038 | MGnify/ENA primary metagenome ERZ1463038 (study PRJEB39244, sample SAMEA3635134) | Helicobacter pylori | study: EMG produced TPA metagenomics assembly of PRJEB11511 data set (Assembly of a 5300-year-old Helicobacter pylori...
GACGAGAGTCCCGTCGAGCGCTCGTTCTTGGCGTCGAGCACGGCGTCGTACCGCGACTACCGCGACTCGCCTTCGAAGCCACGCCCAGTCCAGTCCCTCGCCGTCCGCCCGATCCAGCCCAAGCTGAGCACCGACAGCCTGTTCCCACCCGACGGCCTCGCCGAGTCGAGCGAGCGGTCCTTCCTCGCGTCGTCCACCGCGTCGTACCACGACCACCGCGTCAAGCCAGCCTACAGCACCGACTCGCTGCGGTCCGTCATCGGCGAGCGCTCGCTGCTCGCATCGTCGACCGCGTCGTACATCGACCACCGCGACTCACCCAAGAAGGGTCGCGTAGTCTCTTTCGCGTTCGACGACGACCAAAAGACGCCTGTGCGGCTGCGGAGGGACCAGATCGCCAGTGGGAGCGAGAGCAGCGGTGGAAGCACGAGCGACGTGCGCAACATGCTCAGCGACTGGCGCGACGACGGCGGCTCCACGGGCGAGATGTACGTCTCTGCCACGGCTCTTTTCCGTTACGGAGAACGCTGACTCCTTGGAACGAACAGCAACGACCAGGACCCACCGACGGGTCTGCTCAAGCCTGAGCCGACGCTCACATTCGAGATGGGCCTCCAGTCCCCGATCCGCCCCTCGGCCGCGCCCTCAACCGCGCTCAGCCCAAAGTCTCTTTTCAGCACGATGAAGGCCAACGCGCAACGACCGCTACATCGCGTCGCGGTCGGCTCCCCGCGGCGCGCGATCGTTGCCTCGTCGTCGTCGCCGGACCTCATCACGCTTGACGCGCCCCCAGCGAGCACGAAGCCGACGCTCACGCGCAGCGAGTCGGGTACGGATCGACTACGCAAGAAGATCGAAGAGCTCAACAAGAAGCGCCAGGCGCCGCTGCCGATCCCGATCCTGCCCACCGCGCTGCCTGCTTCCGCGCCGAGGCCAGTTGCTACCCGGCGCGCGCTGCCTTCGCCCGCCACCCGAGTATCACCTACCACCCGCCCTGCACCTTCATCTGCGCCACGCGCGCTCACTCGCCCCCGGCCTTCACTCTCCGCGCTCCCGCCCCCGCGCCCGACCCACCGTCGCCTCGAGTCGATCCCCGACACCGACCCTGAGTCCGGCGCCGAGTCCGCCAAGGAGAACGCGCCGCCGTCCAAGTTATCACACGTAAACGTCTCGCCTCGCAAAGAATCGACCCGCGACCGGCTCGAGCGCGCCAAGGAAGAGCGCGAGGAGCGCAAGCGGCGCCCACCGGTCGCTTCGACTTCCCGCCTTCCGCCCGCCGCGTCGCTCGCGGACGCACTCGCGAGGCCCCGGCCGACAAGCCTTGCCAGCCGGTCGCAGTTCAACCCGCTCGGAGCGAGTCGCGCGTCGGCGCCGATCAATCCGCTCGCGTCCGCGAAGCCGACCAAGCCGGTCGCGAAACCGCGGACGTCGCTGCTTCTTGCACCGGCTGCGAAGGCCTCCGCCGCGATCAAGGGCCCCCGTACTTCGCTCCTGCCCGCCTCCGCTGCGGCGAAACCGCGCTCGTCGCTCCTGCCGGCGCCGAGGCAGTCGCTCGTGCCGCCGAGGGAGCCCTCGCCTACGAAGTCGAGGGGCCTCCGTCGCCCTTCGGCGATTGGAACGACCGCTGGGCGGTTGTAGGATGCAGATGAGAGGACCGGACTATCTGTGATGTAACTCTAACCCCTCCGATGCCCTCCGTCGCCCTCCGACCGAGCGTGTCCGGCTTCCCTAGACAGCCTTCGTTTTCACAGGCTGCATTCCTAAGCCCGACTGAAGCGGATTTGTATCGCGCCTTACTGGCAGTCCTCCACTTGCTTGTCGCATTTCCCGAGAACCATTGTATGTATGTTGTCGTGCGCTCGGTGCTGCTGACCCCCAGAAGATTTAACAGGAACTAGATGCTGATAGATACGTGCGCCTTACAAAGGAGAACATCTAAGTCGCGCTACGTCAAATCGTCCGGCGAGGTCGACCCCGTCTCCGTCCCGCCCATAGTCGACGATCGGCGTGGGCGGTTCACAAACACATTCTGCAGCAGCACGCAGACGACTAGCCGGTTGACCGTGGAGAAAGTCCAAGCCGGAAGAAAGTTGAATGCCTCGTCCCTGCGTTTCACTCCAGTCAGCTCGAGGCGCGGCAGCGGCTGGCGAGCCCGGGGTGCAAGCACGCACAAGTGGCCAGGGAGCTGCAGCAGGCGCCCTTGGATACTATAGTACAACTACCAGATCGTGTATGTTGTCGATCCGAGTGAAAGGGTGCCGAAGAGAAATAGCCCGGCGTAGAGCTCCCGCGACGCCTGCTGGAGACCTTGGAGCTGTCGCGCCCGCTTGACGCGCGTGCCCTTAGCGTCCGAGTTGGCCATTTGCCGCACGTTCGACCTCGAGAAAGGTGCGGATATTAAGCGTGGGGTTTTGAGTTCTGGTTCGGCGGCGGGCTCGTCGGTTCCGGTCGCAGTCCATCGCGAGGCGAGCACGGTGGTCCAGCTTGTCCCCATGCTGCCGACCTTCTGGCTGACTTGGTCCCTAACCAGGAGGGTAAGAGAGGCGTATCCGAGTGTTGCCTTTGTGGTTAGATCAGCTTTAGAGATCCCGTCTACATCTGATCGGAGGAGTGCGCTTGCGAGAACGACGATCCAAGACAGCACGGCGAGGTACCCGAGCGTGGCCGCGTAGAGTCTATAACCCAATGAAAATATGAGCAGGCAGGTGTGTACGAAATGGTGGGCTCAACGTGCTGCTGGTACCGCTCGCTCGAGTCGCGGAGCCTCGCAAAAGGTCCTTCGAGAAAGGCGCTCAGACCATCGTCGGCACTTCCTCCCGCACTCCACGCCTGACCCAGCAGAGATAGACTCTCGAGGGCTCCCTCGGCGCAGTTCCACATCCGCTCCGACTCCTTCCAAAGCAGCGCGATCATGACCTATCGCCGCGGGCAGTCAGCCTTGCTGCTCCAACATCCGCGAAGGCTAAGACGCACGAGATGAACACAAGTCATGGTGCATCCCACCACAAAGAACGCCGTTTTGACCAACTTCGGCGTGAAGTGCGTTCGACCGCAGTCCCTCACCATGAGGAACGACACGAGCGTCCCCCAGGACCCGAACCAGCCCAAAACGAGAACCGGGAGCCAGCTGAGCACGCGCAGGCCCCCGATGTTTCGATCTGGTTTTTGGTTGAGGTACACATCTTGCACTTCGAGAACGAAACCCAGCGTGACTGTGAGGGTGATGATGGTGTGGAGGGGCTCGAGGACCTTGAGGCTGCGGAGCACGATGACTTGAGTGTGGACATTCAATAGCGACGAATGCAGCGTACTTGGTGGTGATCCAGGTACCTTCGCTTCGTTTCACAGTGCGGAGAAGCCACCAGCTGCGCGTGGCTGGTGTTCGCCGGTGCAGCAGGAACCCGAGCGCGAGAAGTGCGACTGAGGCTGCGATGCCACTGACAGCTCGACTGTCTATCAGACGGGTATCGGCGCGCTGAATAGGAAGCTCACCATGCAATCACCGTGAGAAGAACAGCCAGACGGACGCGGAGTCCCGGCGTCGGCGGTGGGCGGTTGGCCCCCGCGCGAAGCGCGGCGGCGTACGCCGGGTACGGGTTCTGGCCTGGCGGTATCAGCGGGAGCGTGACGAATCCCATGCTTCCGTGGGTGGTAAGCTGGTAAGGATACACACCTTCGTTGCCGAAAGAATGAAGTCGCAAGTCGTGGCTGGATCCTCCCGGACATCTTCGTCCCTACGCCTCGCAACGGCGCTTGTGCTCGATCCGGATTTCTGAAGGGCGTCGACGTGAGCACTCTGACTAGACACGATCATACGGCGGCCAATCATGAGGGAAACGTGGCCTGGCCGAGCCCGATCGAGGCGCGCTGGTGATCGGCCCGGGGAACTTTGGGACGTGCAATAGCTTACAGAGCGTTCCTCGACGACAGCTCCCTTTCTTTACGGTACCCTTGCGTCCACACTACTTTGTGGCATCATCTCGAGCCAGGTAAGTTGCGGTCGGTCGGAGGTCCGCCGCTAATCGTCAGGATGATGAGGCTGATTCGGACCCCGCAAGCTCGTCCAGTACTTGCGAAAGTTTCCCGATGATCGGAAAGACCTTAGGATCTTAGTCTACTCTCTGGTGATTGCCGACTCTGCGCAAGTGCTGGTGGATCCGCTCACCCTATGTGCGCCGCACGCAGACCACGCTCTCTTTCGTCAAGGTGATTTGCGACATCTTGACTCTCCAGTACAAGTTTATAGGAGTAAGGATGAGCATCTACACTCACTCTTTGAGCCCTGACAATGCCGCACCCAGAACTTTGGCAACGTTGCGGCTGCCCTCGAGTTTCCAGCTCAATTTCACGTTTCAAACGTCCTCGGTCCTCTCATCGTCAGTCCCTTTATTGCTTCAGCTCAACCATCTAACACAAGCCCGTGTGCACTCGTAGTCTTTCATCTGTCAGGCCTACTTCGTGCAACGTGCACACTCAGTTCAGTCTTCCTCAGCTTGAGCATCTGGTGGCGAAACTGACGCCGAGTCATATCGGCAGATGTGCAAGAGTGTGATCATTCTCTGCGGCCTAGATCTCCTGGTGTTGGCCACTCTGGCATCCGGGCTCGCCTTGGCCATCATCGGCGTCATGCGCGCCAAGGTCCCAAGTCCGATCGGTAACCGCTCGTTGCTCCTCACTGTTCAGGTGAGTGCCTAACAACACCGAGAGATAGTAAACCCGGACATGGCTGACATCACATTAGATCTGCGCTTGGCTCTCAGCTGTCGTACGTCTGCTATCGCAAGGTTCCAGCGGCGTCTGCTGATAAGCTGCCAACCAACGCTCGTACCGTTTGCAGACGGACGTTTCCATAACGGTCATATTCTCCGTCGCACTGATCAAGCTGAACAACACGATCGGCGACATTGCGTTTGCTGGACGGAGGTCGGTCGAGAAAGCGCTTCGCCCCAGGACCGTGATTCTAACTTTACGGCCTACAGCATCCTCTCCAGGCTGCTTGTCATGTCCTGCGAGGTAAGTTGTTCTGCGCATGCTCAAACGCTTTATTTCATAATCTGGGTCTACTTGCAGACCGCCGGGTTAACTGCCACCGTGGCTGTGGCCGGCGCAATCACAAGCAAATGGGTTGGCCTGACCAGGGCTTGGGCTACTCTTGTACTTAGTTCTTCATCAATGCCAAGTGTCATAGCTGACATTTTGGTAGTTCAACATCCCGCTGTCAGCGACATTCGTGGTGTGAGTTCCCTCCCCTGCCGGGCCGACCTCCCAGTTCCATCAGACTTATGGACACTCCACCGACAGCGCTGTTCTCTATGTACTGAACTCTCGGGACGAGCTGAGACGCAAGAACGACTTCACCAGTCCGTCATCGATGCCCCCATTCCGGCCAATCGTATGAATCTCGCCCTGTTCCCGTCCCGCCCCAACACGCTGACGTCGCCGAGTCAACAGTCCTCCGCCGCTGGCCAAGTCGTGATTATCGTCGAATCTCTCGCCTGCGTGGATGGTCCGACCGATACCATCGAAGAACTTCAGGTCGAGAAGACGCTTCGAAATCGCCGTGACTCTGAGGACGTCGAGGGCGCAGAGGGCGAATCTCGGCGGTGGTACCCATGACTGATCAAATAGAGGTAGGAAACCGAGAATGGGTTTTCGCCAGTAACATCGACGCCCCTGTAAGCACTTTGTCCTTGAGAAACATCTACAATCCAATCACTCAGACCAGGAATGAGCAAGCCGAGGACACGGTCCCAGGTTCCACTGGACAAGTGGCTACAGCTTAAAGACGGTTTATGATATGTTCGGTGCTCGATATATTACAGTGACGAGATGGGATGCCCGAGGTGTGTGGAAGCCGGGAGGCGGGCGAGTGAAGGAGGTTTCCTTTATTACTGTGGCGCTCTTTGTTCCAGTGGATCCGTCGTCTCGAGATCAAATCGAGTCGATAGAGTTGCATTTGCTGTATCCTCGGGCTGCTCGGCCGCCAACGGCGAGGACGTGAGGGCTGTCGACGACTTGCGCGAGATGGGTTCCGCGGAGGACGCGGCGGCAAGGAAGTGGATCGGGCTGTCCGGGGATAAGAGGCAGGTTTAGGTATTCCTTTCTTTCGAAACTTTATCCTCACGCACTGGATGAGGATGCCCCCGGGGCAGGGTGCAGCCGGGATCGGCGAGCCACGGCGGCTCGCAGTCCTACCGAGGTCACTCGAGCCAACGCGAGAGATCAGGAGCTGATCACCTGAGATATGGTCTTCGAGGTGCATCACGCGAAGTGCTGACATGCCCGACATGGCTCTGGCGACGGCGGTGGCGTCCGGGGTGCCCGTGGTTGGTGGAGGCATCGCTGGCTGAGGTGGTCGGTGCGTATGATGTGAAGAGAGCAAGCAAGTGTACGAGTGAAAGAGGCTTGTGAGAAATGACAGAGGCGAGTAAAGGTGGGGCCGAGTCCGCACGCTAGTTGCCCTGGGGTCGTCACCATTCGTTTCTGCGGGCTGACGTGTGATGATGCGTGTGAATACGCTCACATCAAGAGATCTATTGCCTGATATGATGAGGTGAACGAAACTGAGGCACGGCAAAGGGGCGAGGCTTTGAACGCCATCTTCATCCCCCTGTAGGCGACCGGGTCGCCACACCCGAAAGACAGCGAGTATGAGAACACAGGATGTATTTGTTCACGAGAGAATGCATCAAGTGAAGATGTTGAGCCAGCTGAAGAAGCTCTTCTTGTAGTATCGCTCGAGCGTGACCTTGTCGAGCCACTGGAGGCCGTCTGCGCGGACAACCTGTCAGAGCGAGGTTCACCAGGGCCGTCTGAAAGGGAGCCTACAAGGTGCTGCACCAAACTCCCAGTCGTCGACAAAGCTCCATGCAAGGACTCCAATCATTTTGATGCCATCCTGTCCGCCGGACCTCGTCAGCATGGGGTGGAGTGCGCCGGCCCGAGCAAGAATCTCACTTCCGAGATGGCTCGCGCAATCTCGGTGACGTAGGCCTCATAGTACTGACTACGGACCACTATCGTAGCTCAAAGGGTTAGCTGTGTGAAACAGGTGGTCGCGTGCTGGCTGGACGTGCCGTCATATCGGGCGATGTCCTTGGTGGCGGTCGCGTCCCCACCCTGCGAGATCCCGATCTCGGCGATGCTGGGAAGACAGCTTAAGGGATCTGATCAAATAAAGGTTATGGGATATGACTCACAAAATTCCTCCAGCAAAATGGTATGTCTGCCAAACGTACTGGAGCGCCGTTCGGAAGAAGCCAGGAGTAATGTAGCCCCCACCGCCTAATGAGGGTTAGTAGCTGCTACAACTGAAAGTTCAGAAATCTTACCACCAGGGTGACCATCAAGCCACCCGTCTGATCCAACCGGGCTCAGCACCGCGCAGGTGGGGAACAGCGGGTCCGAGCTGTTGCCGACGCACGACGCAATGCCGTTAGACGGCGCCTTGATGTAGGTACCATCTGTGGAAGGGACTCTTAGTATGATCTCACAGATGAACAGGGAGACACTTACAGTAGAGGTTCACGCTGTTGAAATCAGACGAGTTGTAGACCAAAGCGAGCTCTTCGGGAGTCATCGGAGGCAGGAGGTCGCCGAGGGTCTCCACCATCGAAGCAGGATAAGAAACATTGTTGAAGATCGCGGAAGAGAAGAAGCCGAGTTGAAAGTCCTGGTGAGGTCGGTGGTGTGAGTCTCGGGTCATGAGCGCTGAGCGCTATGCCGCTGGGTAGAACACCCACCTGGTAGCGGTTGGTCGCCTCGACATCCGCGTCACTGCTGGAATATGGGATGCCGAACTTGATCGAGTTCCTGATCGCAATCCTACCCGTTCCTGTTCATTGCGAGCTCAGCAGCTGGTACGACCGCATCGCCACGGACGTACATACCCTTGAACTCTTCGCGATAAATCTTGGATGCGGTCCCGTCTGCAGGAAATCGAGAACGATCAGACACTCCCAAGAGTAGCGAATAGAATGTACGCACGAGCCAAAAGGATGTTCTTGCCACCCTGCCACGATGCCGCGACGTCGTTCGGTTCGTTGATTGTGAACCAGATGGGAACTCGATCCGCATAGTGAGTGAAGAGAATTCGTGCATAGTTGGCAAAGCCCTCCACAGCGAGTGGGGAGTCCCAGCCGCTGGTGAAGTTGGCCGGTCAGGGTCCGACTTAGAAAAAGCAAAAAAGCGCAAACGCACGGGAAGTAGCCGTAGGACAGCTTCTCCGCAGGGTTGGGAATGAATGCGATAGGCATATCAAAATGTTGCCTGAATGATTGAAATGAGCAGTCGGTCTCCGCATCTTTGTATGAAGGTGTTCGCACATCGTGACAATGGGCTTGATGCCGTACTCGAGGCCTGCGACGGAAGATGAGTACCCACCCTCTATCAAGTGGTCTCAAGATCTTCACAGGTGTTGATCAAATCGTCGTAATGGTCAATGCCTTCCTGGTTGATGGGAGAGCCGGGCACGCCAAAAGGCATGATCCTCGACCAGCTGATGCTGAACGCATAGTGGGGCACACCGGCGGCGGCAAGGCGCGCGATGTCCTGCTTGTACATGAAGTAGTTGAGATCGGTGACTGTGGTGAGCGTCAGAAATAGCACCGAACACGACGAGGAGTGAGAACGCACTGTCCGCCGAGTTGAGCCCGCCGGTTGAGTTCTTGACAGGTGACCTAGCTAGAAGCGTCAGCAACATGTATCTTTAGGGATAAGAACTCACGCACCCGATGTGTGCATAGTAGTCAAGACCGCAGACGCCCTTGCCCTCACTCTGAATTGTGCCCTCGATCTGGGTGCGGCAGTCAGATTGCGAGCACGCTGTCAAAAAAAAATCAGCGCTTACCTGATACGCCGAACTTCCCATTCCCCAAACAAAGTCGCTTGGAAAGGAAAACTTGTGCGTCGCCTTGGGCGGGTAGGCGGTGTAGTCGGGACTCGGGAAGACGAGATCGGACGTCGCGACCGGGGTCGGGGACCTCGTGGTCGTGAACGGCGGGGCCTCGACGTCAGTGTACTAGCAGAAAATTTAGAGCTTTCCTCATCATAATTGGATGCAATGGACTGACGTTGGCCCACTGGGACTGGTACGCCGCCTGACCAAACTCGACGCCGGCGTCGCTGACCTTTTCGCCGATCTTGGAGTACGTCGTGTAGGTCGCATTGGGAATGAGAGAAGCATAAGCAGTGGAAGAAGACGCATAGGTAGTCTTGGTTCCGACGGTGAGCGGGGTCGCGTAGCGGAGACTGGAGGATGTCGCGGGCGGGTAGTGAAAGCCGTCCTGGACGTGAGCGGTCGGGGTCGGGATCGGTTGCCCAATCAGTTCGGTGAGGGTGCTGGCCAGACCAGCAGGCATCGCGAAACCAGTGGAAGCGGATGCTACGAGCATGAGAGGGAACAGCTTCATGGAGGATGGTCAGTCGGGGAACTGGCAGACACGAGATCGCGTCGGAAGCGCTCACCATGTTCGAGTCTTTCTGGCGCGGTGAAGTAAGGAAGGAGAGTTAACAAGGCTCCCGTGAGCGGAAACTGGGCGACAGAGTGGTCGATGCTTCGCGGGGCTGCCGGCCGACACTAGCAACGCACGTTCGTGAGCGCCCGAGTCAGACCAAAGCGTCGCATCGGCCGAGATTGACGATCCTGATGCGCGGGAAAAGCTTTGAAGGCTTCCGCACGACATGTACAAGTTGTATAGTACAGTCTTCCACCTACAAAGAAGCAGCGCCGCTGCAAGCAATTCAGAAGGCAAACACCCACACTCACCTGTACTCACCAAAGGCGGGACCAGCGGGGCTTGACCTTCCACGTTTTTCTTTCCCTCACGTCCCAACTGCGTGTCCGTGCTTCGTGACCGGCCGAGAGCAGCGGCGCACCCCGCACAGGACGCTTGCTCAGCGGTGAGTGAAACCTGCGGCTCCACACGTGCACCTGCTTGTGAAGTCCTCATCCTATGTTCGTAGCCGTTTCCGTGCAAACGACTCAGCTCGCGATCACTTTGTGTCCCCTCGCAAGAAGTTGCTCCTGAAGGGCCTTGAGCGCGATGAGCGTCGGCTCGATGCCGGCTTAGCGGTCGGGCCGAAACGAATTTGGGTAGAGCAGAAGGAGATGTTAGAAAAAGACTGAAGGGGAACGAGACAGGTAAACTCCCGCCAGTCGTGGGTCCAAGGGCGACCGAAGCGTACTTTGCGAAGGCGGGGTGGACGAGGCCCGCGTGTAGAGAAATAGTTTCGTGGCATGTGCAATTTACCTGGTGTCCACACCTGGGTTAGTATCGAGGATACCCACCGCGTTCCCAAGAAAGCTACGCTGCCGGCTCGACCTCCATTGGCTCCTCATCGAGTGCTGCATAGTAGGCTCTCACTGCTCTGCGCTTATCTTCCTCTCGCTGACGACCATGCTGCCAAACCTCGAACTGCACCCATGCGATGAAAAGACCCAGCAGCGCACCCGTCGTACCCACTCCACTGGCCCCGTAATGATCGCGGCGGTCCGATTTCGAATGAACCCTTGCACCGCACCTAGTGAGTTTATGTGAGCGAGCAACTCCGAGATGAAGTGGATCTGCGCGCACCCAATAGTCCTGCGAAGGCAGCGAGAGGAGCAATCCAAGCACTGCCCAGCCTACCCTCGAACCGCAAAGCAGTGGACTTGGTATGTGTCACGGCAGATTCTTCCAGATGCGTTCGGAAGCTCCGCGCTGCTTGACCATAGGCTTCATTCGCGACCGGATACCTGGCGTTGGTCGGGTAGGGGGATGGCGTGAAGTACGCGGCCTGAAGTAGGATGGCCAGGTGAGTGCTCGGCGCCTGTGATTTTCCCAACTTACATCGTACACCTTTTGTATTGAGAAGGTCCGGTGCTTTATCTGAAGGACGTCTCCATGCCAGCAGACCTCAGCCAGCATCGTGCCTTCCGTGATCAGCCCGGAGCTGTATCCTGGGGTCGTGAAGGGATTGAGCATAAATTGATGTGTAGGTAAGAGAGGATTTGAGGTGCAGTAATGACCTTCCAAGTCACAGCGATGGAACGGGTCAATCCACGCGGTCCAGTGTGAGATGATCAAGTCGCCCTTTGATCCTCCCCAGAGCAGCAGGGTCGTGAGAGGTGAGATGATGTCAATCTCAAACACGAGAAAATTTGACCGAATCTTGAGGAATACGTCCAGCGCAGAGTGATGGATTCTGATGTTGTGGATGTCGACTGCGACGGCCAAGGTGAGCTGAAGTCGTCATGGATGGCATTCGGGACTCACGACCGAAGATCAGAGGTTCGTTCCAAGTAACACTCTCATCCGAGTAGTCAAATGTCCAACCGAGCTCAGCTGCGCCGAGTTGTCAGCATGCATTATCGTCGCGATTGAGAGCAGCAGCGCTGACCGCTGCCGATGGTGGGGTCCTCGAAGCAGCAGAGGAATTTGGCCAGCTGGACGACTGGATCACCTTGAACGCTCGTGTCGGGATCTGTGAGTACAGCTGGAGTAGAAGTAGTGAGCCTCTCCGTCCGAATTTGTGGCTAGTTGAGCGCCCACCGAGGGACATCGTCAAGAGGTTCAGGACATGGTCTCGCAAGCCCTGCTGCACACTCAGCCTGTCGTGCCACCGCCCGTTATTCCTCAGATCGTCTTTCAAGCGCTCGAAACTTTGACTTGGCAGAAGCGTGCCCCGCTGCAGGATCCCTTCTTCGAGGGAGTCGCGGTCCACCAGCAAGCCCCGCCGCCAGTCGGGCTCGTTCCGCTTTTGTGCAGGGACTCGAAGTCGGAGATGAGGGATGAGCACGGTTTCGTAGAAAGCATTCAGACGAGGTTGAGGCCCCTTCCTGCTGGTTTCTCGCTGCTAAAGCGGCGGAGCCGGGGTCGACACGATCCCCGATAACGTGGGGCGCCGATGAGGTGGTGGCAACAGGCTCAGCCGGTGGTGTCGTCGGCGACTTCGCTCCACTGCGATTGGGCTGATCGTCAGACTTGTGCTTCGTTCTCGGCACTCGGACGTACGGTGCTCCGAGATCGGTGCTTCCCAAGACGTGTAGCGGTATAGCCACAGGCAGTCCTTGCCCCGACACGAGCATGAACACGCAAGGCAAAATGAGAACCCGTTTTGAAGCAGCAGGAAGAAAGGGAGGAGACCGAGGTCAGCTGCTTGTGGGCCGTGCCAAGCTCAGCGCGGAGATCACAGCTGGTCACGATGGTCAGGATCGGACTTGCAGCCACACCCAGAAGCCTTTCAGCGTCCACCGTGCGCTTTGGGTCCAAATCGCAGACGTGATCCACGGTCTTGCAGGCGTTGGAGGAGCTAGCTGGGGCGTCGGCGTGGTTGTCGTCCGAGTCGCCCGGATGTCCTTGAGCTGGAGCTGGAACGTCCCGGCAGTGTCGTTGAACGAGAGAGTATCGAAGAAGACGCATCAGGCAGGCCTGAGGTCCAAGGCCTAGCAAGCAGCTCACCCCGCGCCGGACTTTGAAGCCGTGCGAGCCGGTTCTTGGGCGGTCGCAGAGGCACAAAGCTGCGCTAGTGCGCGTCTAGAGATGTTGATCATCCTCTCGTGGGTGAAGCGCGAAGACGGCTCAAGTAGAGGTGGCGGGGCGGCGCGTGCAGAGGTGCAGCGATTCGCACGAGCGGTGCGCCACTGCGCGCGGGAGAGCAGGTGCGGCTCGTTTTTTTTTGCGCGCGTCAGAGGCTGTAGCTGCTGCAAGGAGGTCGTCGAGTCAGATCGGAAGAGCGTCGTGTAGGGAAAGAGTGTCCT
>ERZ1463038.606-NODE-606-length-12737-cov-13.027440_pt1 | contig 12737 bp, 17 predicted proteins | sample MGYA00564479_ERZ1463038 | MGnify/ENA primary metagenome ERZ1463038 (study PRJEB39244, sample SAMEA3635134) | Helicobacter pylori | study: EMG produced TPA metagenomics assembly of PRJEB11511 data set (Assembly of a 5300-year-old Helicobacter pylori...
GTTCAGACGTGTGCTCTTCCGATCTGGACGCTCTTCTCAAAACTCGACGCCGTGTTGCAGGGGTTCCGCGTCGCATACGAGGTTGCCGGAAGGATCTCAGAGGTGCGCAGATTCGGCTTGAAGGTGGGTGATCGAGAGCTGACCCTGAAGTTCGTGCAGCGGAGGGACTTCAAGGACTCGAGCTTGGTCAAGACGTCGTCCGGGAACCTCCTCTTCTCGCTCATCGAGGTCTGGAAGCCGGTGCAGCAAGAGGTGTGCTCGTCTTCTTCTTAGTTGACTAGAAGCTGATCACAACTGGCTGTCAGGTCCGCGCGCTTCTGCACGACTACTTGACGGATGACCAGTCTGGCACGGTCACCTCACGCAACCCTATCGTCTCCGTCAACGAGGTACTCCGCCTGGCCCGGCCGCGAGACGCCTCCAAGGTGTCTTAGATCCTTCTCGCAAAGGTTCGACGGCCCTAACGCACCACCCCACCTAGCAAATCTTCAAGTTTGCCGACTCGGACACCAAGGCGTCGTCCAAGATCCTCAAGTCGCACGAGGACGAGCTCAACCGAATGCTCAAGCTCGCTGTCCCCGGTCTCGCGACCGAGGGCACGCCCGGCGCGATGATCGTCTCGTCGATCGTGACCGACGACCGCGCCTCGGGCGGGCGCAACGGGCCGGGCGGGGGCACGCACAAGGCGCTCGTCTCGGCCGACGCGTTCAACGTCTCGGTCCTGTTCGCGCCGACGTGGGCCTTCCTCGAGCGCGCCAAGATGATCCTGCCGTCTGGCATGCTCGAGGATGGCGGAGCGGCGACCGGCGGCTTCGGAGGCTTCTTGGACGACTTTGTGCTGCGCACGTTCTTGCCCCAGTTGGAGGAGAAGGTGTCGCATGTCTTTCATCAGGCGGTTGGGGGTGAGCCACTACCTTTTTGCGCCTTGAGTTAGTGGGGCGAGGGCTGACGAGCGAGCGCAGGTCACGAGGCGTTCCAGGAGGACCCCAACTACAAGAAGGTCTCGGCGGTGCCCATCGTCAAGGTGCGAGCTTCTTTCTGAACTTTTCAGTAAACCTACTGACCACGAACGTGCCACAGTCCGTCTCGAACCTGATGCTGCTCATCAGCAGCCTCTGTTCGATGCTGCGCGCGACGCCGTTCCACCGCCAAAACTACTCGCACCTCATCGTCAGCGTCATCCACCAGTTCCTTCAGCGGTGTCAGGAGCGCTTCAAGGGTGCGACTTCTCTTCCGTGACCTCGGTAGCGCAGGTCCTGACGTCGTGCGAGTGCAGACCTCGCCTCGCGAGACCTCGTCGACGGCAAGGAGACCTCCGCCGCGCCGCTCAAGACTTCGGCAGCGTGGTCCGACCTTCCCGAGCTCAACTACTGCATGGTCGAGCTGCGCAACATCCCCGTGCGTGTCTCACACTCGAGTACTCAAGGTGCGGGTGCTGACCAGCGTCCCCTTGACAGGAAAACGATCACGTCCAGATGAGGGAGGCGCTCAAGCGCGAGACCAAGATGGAGCTCGAGCGGAAAGGGAACGGCGAGATAACGACGGACGACCTCATCTCGCCGTCGAAGAAGCTCTTTGCGCTCGGGACGCTCTACTCCAGCCTCGTGCGTCGGCCCAGTCTTCCAGCTCGAGCTTATTGAGCTGACTCGGGGAGGATTCCGGCAGGACTGGTTCATCGTGCACGTCTCGAGCCTCAAGACGACTCCCGACACAAACCCGACCGGGATGGGCGCCAACAGCTTCGCGTACGACGAGCCTGGGACGCCGTCGCTCTCGCCCGATCTGGACGACGACTTGGAGGAGACCGACAGCCTGCCGCTGCCGCTCACCAAAGAGATGGCACAGTGCGTGCTTTCACTTTCACTGTTAGAAAATCCCGCTAACACCCGTGTCGCACAGGCCGTTCGAGGAGCTCCTCAAGTCGTACCGGCAGCTCGCGAACCATGTCCTGTTCACGCTCCGGCTCGAGATCCGCCTGCGCACGATCCACTACCTCGACAAGGCGACCCGTGACGGCGTGTACCAGCTCGCGGAGGACATCGCCGAGCCAGACCCGAGCGTCGTCGACCTCAACTCGGACCTCGCCGAGTGCGACGAGTGCGCCGCCGGCACGCTCGGCCCCGTCGAGCGCAAGTAGGGCTCCCTCGATTGATCCTGAGTCCAGCTCAGCCCGCTGACCGCGTGCGCCCCAGGTTCATCTTCGAGGGCCTCTCGCTGCTCATGGATCAGCTCCTCATCTCCAACTCGCGCTACATCCGCCTCGCGAACAAGTTCGGCCTGTCCAAGATGCAGCGCAACATCCTCGCCCTTCAGCAGAACCTCAAGAACATCGGCGACACGCCGCTCGAGGTCGACTTTGAGCGCTCGCGCAAGTTCTGGGACGTTTTTGGCGCGGGCCCCAAGGTCCGTCCGCTCCCTGCCACTCACTCCCCTCAAGTACTCATGCGGAGTTCGCAACAGGAAATGCTCGACCTGATCCGAAACGGCAAGATCTCGTACGACTTTGAGGACTACAAGGCGCTGCTCAACCTCCAGTGCGGCGTCGACCAGTCGTCAAAGGACGAGCCCGTCACGGCCGCCGCGCACAACGAGGCTCCCCTCAGCGCCACTGGTGGCGATCGGAGCCGCCGGGCGTACAACGAGTACCTCATCGACCTCTTCAGCCTTGATGTCGAGGGGTAGGCTGGGGGCCGCAATGCAACGACGAGGGAGTGCGCGACGAACTAGAACAGCGCAATGCCTAACGGCAGCTAGGTCTGGCGCACACCGGCAGAAGGAGAGAAGGCACAATTCGCAGACGCTGACGCAGCGTGTACTCAATATCCGCCCATGTCCATCGCGCCCTTCAGAATCACCGCCTGCGGTGGCACTGCTGCTGCCAGCGTGGGGGAGACCTCAGGGGAGTGAGTTTCCAGAGCGCATTCCGACGATTTGTGGCGGTACAAAGCTGATGGACCGACGGGCTCATTCGAGAGATCGCGTCCGAGTACGAGCGTGGTGGACGTTCCGTTCTTGATCGAGGTCCAGAAAGAAAGTGCTTCCTCGGACGCTGCCGATGGTTTGTGCGGCGATAGTAGGGAAATGCATTCACAAAGGTGACTGAGCTTACTGAACGGGTAGTAGGCCCCCAGGCCTGTCCTCAGCTCGAGGCGCGAGGCCTTGTCCCACGCGTCCTCTCCACCCTCGATTGGCACCGCGAGGCACAGCGTCGCGCCGCTTCCGAGAAACCTGGCCTCAAAGATGTACCCTCCCTCACCAATCTGGACCATGATTGGCTGCTTCTTGTCATCAAGCAGCGGCTTGCCAGTCACATCGCGCTTTGGCACCGCGTCGGAGCGGCCAGGCTGAGATAGTGCGATTGGCGAGTAGCCGATCGCGCGGATGAAGAACCCGTAGGTGTGCGCCATCTCGTGGCAGACGGTAGTGAGGGCCGAAATGATGTAAAGCGGGGTGTTCTCGGAGTGAGCGGCGTGAGCCTCCTCGAGGGCAGTGATGAGCAGGCGGTTGATTCGGATGATGGGGTTCTCGCCTGGCTTCGGCCGGTGGGTAAAGCCGTAGTCGCTTCGCATGCTAATGATATTGATCTGGATCGGCTGGGCGAGATACGAGTCGAAGGACGCGGTGAATGACGCTTTCTGCACGGCGCTCGGGAGGGGGCAGTGGGCGTTGCCGGCCCAGATGGGGTAGTACGCCATTCGGAGATGCTCGTTTGTCTTCAGCGCGTGGCTCAAGTAGGACAGGACCGATTTGAAGCAGGGGACGTCGCCGGGGCCGACATAGCCCTTCACGTTCACGGAGAAGTTGGCCTCAAGGCGTGGCCGGCACACGTAAGTCAGCGCGCCAGCTGCCGTAGGCTGCATCGCACGTACCATTTCCACAATCTCACACTTGCGCTCGGGAAGGAAGGAAGAAGGAGCTCCACTCTTCTCCCCCTGCCGTTTCACAAGAGTTTCGTTCACAATTCGACAGTGTAGTGGTGCGCCGATCCAGCGCTTGTCGACCTCATACCATCTGGGACATGGCACCACGACTCTCCCGCGCCTCCACTCTCGCCCACCTGAGGCAGGCTCGCCTCGCCCCGGCGGCGACCTTCCGCCGGACGCTCGCGACCGTCCAGGACCCGCCCGCACCCCCGCCTCGCAAGACGACCTTCGGCGGCCTCCGGGACCAGGACCGCATCTTCTCAAATGCCTACATGAAGCACGACCACGGTATCAAGGGCGCACAGGTACGTGACTACGCGCGAGCCTGGCCTCGAGCCGCCCGATGGAGGATTCGGACGACAAGGCCGGGTCGAGCCGCTCCCGCCGCGAGGGCTGCGGTCACAAGCAGCTGGTGGACGGTGTGGGAGCAGCAGCTTGGGAAACTTCAACGGCGGCGGGGCTCGATGCTGAGAGCGTGTTCGGGTGGAGGCGCACCTCAACTCGGCGCGTCTGGTTGGTCCACTGAGGATCGGGCACGAGCAGCGGTTCGCCAAGCTGGGACCAGCTCGCAGGGCGTTCTTTCGGAAGCCTTGCAGCTCGAGCAGGACGCTCAGGTGTATCAAGGGAGCAGGGCGCAGAACAGTGGAGATCGGACCACAACACCGCACCCCTTAGCGACCGATCGCTGACGCTCGAGCACACCTCTGCAGAAGCGTGGTGACTGGCACCGAACAAAGGACATCATCACGAAGGGCGACTCCTGGATCATTCAGCAGAGTACGTCCAACCTGCTCGATTCTGACGCCGTCCGAGGCTGACCCAGCCACTCGCAACAGTCAAGGACTCGGGTCTCCGTGGCCGAGGAGGAGCTGGATTCCCGTCCGGACTCAAGTGGAGCTTCATGAACAAGCCGAACTGGCAGGCCGACAAGCGCCCGCGATACCTCGTCGTGAACGCCGATGAGGGCGAGCCCGGAACATGGTGCGTCCGCGATCGCGATCCTTTCAGCACGCTAGAATACAGCAGCTGACTTATACTGCTCGGCGAATGCAGCAAGGACCGCGAGATCCTTCGTGGTGACCCTCACAAGCTCATTGAGGGCTGCCTCGTCGCCGGCCGCGCGATGAATGCCACTGCTGGTACGCTCCCCCTTCCCCCGAGCATCGGCCTTTTTGACAGTCGATCTCGATCTACTAGCCTACATCTACATCCGTGGCGAGTTCTTCATGGAGTCGGACCACGTCCAGCAGGCCATCACCGAGGCGTACGCCGCGGGCTTCATCGGCAAGAACGCGTGCAACTCTGGCTACGACTTTGACGTCTACCTCCACCGCGGGGCCGGCGCCTACATTTGCGGCGAGGAGACGGCCCTGATCGAGTCGCTCGAGGGCAAGCAGGGCAAGCCGCGCCTGAAGCCACCATTCCCGGCCGACGTCGGACTCTTTGGATGCCCGACCACGGTCGCGAACGTCGAGACCGTCGCCGTCGCGCCGACCATCATCCGTCGCGGTGCGGCCTGGTTCGCCGGCATGGGCCGCGAGCGCAATGCGGGCACGAAGCTCTTCTGCATCTCGGGGCACGTCAACAAGCCGTGCGTCGTCGAGGAGGAAATGAGCATCCCGCTCAGGGAGCTCATCGACAAGCACTGCGGTGGTGTCAAGGGCGGGTGGGACAACCTCCTCGGTATCATCCCCGGCGGAAGCTCCGTTCCCGTCCTGCCGAAGCACCTTTCCGAGGTCGCATTGTTCGCACTGCCTTTCTCGACGGCATTGAAGCTCGCACTGACCACCGTCATCGATCAGGATGGACTTTGACTCGCTCAAGGACCTCCAGTCTGGACTCGGCACCGGAGCCGTCATCGTCATGGACAAGTCGACCGACATCGTCCGCGCCATCGCCCGCTTCGCCAAGGTTCGCCCTTCGCCCTTCACTTCCATTGTCCATCCAGCTGACCACAACGCCCTGCGTCGCAGTTCTACAAGCACGAGTCGTGCGGCCAGTGCACGCCGTGCCGCGAGGGCACCACCTGGATGGAGAAGATGATGGACCGCATGGTCACCGGCCGTGCGCACGAGCGCGAGATCGACATGCTCTTTGAGCTCACCAAGGAGGTCGAGGGCCACACCATCTGCGCCCTCGGAGACGCCGCCGCGTGGCCGATCCAGGGACTCCTTCGCCACTTCCGTGAGTCGACCTTCCGTCTTTCCTCGCCGCGCACCTTGAAGCTTCTTCTCTCACTCTACCCTACCCGTGTCTTGCGGATCCCCGGCTGACCCATCGCGCGCACGACAGGCCCCGAGGTTGAGAACCGAATCCAGGCGTACCAGAAGGAGCACGGGCAGGTCCTGTTTGGCGGCCACCACCGGAGCGAGATCGACACCACGCTCGCCTACCCGGACAACATCGGTCTTTCGCTCCCGAACTCCTACACGCAGATCGGCAAGTAGATGCGGGCGCGGTGATCATGTAATTGGGACAGTGCGCATCTTTTCATTTCATTTGCCGGTGCGGTGCTGGTCTGAGGCAGGGAAGATGGGAAGCACGACGAGCATTGGCCACCGGGCGCTCGATGCGCTCTCGAGCACTTGGCGGAGGCGGCGGCGCCTCGCTCCGCTCCCACGGACAAAGCATCGCCTTCAACTGACGGTGTTATGATTGGCGACAGGCTGTACACGTATGCTCTACACTCCTGTGCGATCTACGCCGTCCGACCAATGCGGCTGACCCACTGCTCAAGCTGCTGAGCGAACCTGACGAACGACTCCATCTCACGCTGTCCGAACACGCGATCGGCGTCGTAGGTGTAGCCGGCCATCACGTATCCAACTTGGCGAACCTCTACAAAGACAGCAGCTCGTCAGCATGTTTTTCGCACATCACAGACAGCAAGGGAGACGCACCGAGGATGGGCACGAGGAGGCCGCTCGCGAACCCCTTGCCGCCACGGGTGTTTTGGTACAGCAGGCCGCCTTCCGGCGCGCGGAGGGCTTTAAAGTGGAGGGAGGGGTCGAACGATGGCGGTGGGGATGGGAGGCCGCACGAGGACAGAAGGGTGAGGTTGTACGATGGACTCGTCAGGTCGAGTGCGACCAAGTAGACGAGCGAGAGGTTCAGAGACTTGCTAAGCATCGTCGTGGCCGTGTTGAGCACTTTCTGGACGTCCTTCGCGAGCGCCGAAATTGGTTCCTCGGTCACGACGCGGAGCGCGAGTCCGCCGCGCCCGCTCGTCGCAGACGGTGCCGAGCTCGCGTCGCTCGAGGTGGAGAGCTGCGACCAGTTGGAATCGCGGCGAGCGGCGAGAGATGCGGCAGTGGGAGACGGGACGCTCTCGGCGCGCGGGCTGGGCTGGGACGGTAGCGCCGGTAGGCTGATGGTGGGCGCGGGGGAGGGCGGAGGTGTGAGCCGTGGTCGGCGAACGAAGGGAATCTGGGCCCCGGTCGGGGATTGGAAGCTCGGAGATCCCAGAGGAGGTGTAGGAAGTGCGCGGTTGGCAAAGCTGGACGCAGGGGCGGACGGCGAGCTGATCGACGACGGCGACGACGACGGTGGTGGCGTCGGCGGAGGGCTTTCCACGAGGCGCGCCTCTTGGAAGAGCTCCTCCAGGCGGTCGAGCTTATGCTCCAGGCTGTGGTTGAAACAGTTTTAGCCGGTAGTGTCGGACCCGGCCAAGTCTCCGCACTTACGGTAGCTCGCCCAGGTCCGCGGACACCTTGTCGTACGGGCGGCCGTCCACGCCACCGCGCACTTTGATCACGATCGGCGGTGCTTCGGAGGGAGTTTCTCGAGAGATGACGGACGGTGCTGTGGAGGAGACGAGGGACGACGACGAGGCGGACGAGGCGATCGAGGTCCGGCTTGCGCCGAAGAGCCCGAAGACGTTCTTCCGCCCGCTCGACCCGGACGAGATTGATTTGACTTTCGGCGCCTTTGGCGGCTTGGATGAGGGAAGGAAGAAGTCCGGGTAGGGGTAAGCGGGCGGTGCGGGAACAACGACCATCTTGCGCTTCGGTGGCGGCGGCTTCTTTTCGGCGGCGAGCTTTGCGGCCAGGAGGGACTCGAGGTCTGATGTGGAGAGATCCTTGAGGAACGCCGAGGAGGCGACTGAGGTCGCGGGGGATGAGATGCTTGTGGGGCGGCAGCTGCGACCGGACGACGGCGGCGTGAAGGTCGACGACGGGGTGGACGAGTAGTCGGATGCAGACGAGTCGGTCGAGCTGGAGGTGAATCGTCGGAGAGCGGCTGGCATGAGTTCACAATGTCGGGATCGGTGGCGAAGGAAGAGATGAGGAGCGTTCAGCGGGCTCGCGGGGGCGAGTGCAGCCTGGCAGGCGTGAGAGTCTGAATGGAAGAAACTCTAAAGATCTCAGACCGTTGAAGGCAAGCTGCCCGGACCTGGTGACAGAGCGTGGGGGGCAGTCGGATCGCCGGGCAGCCGTCGCACTAACAACGCGTCCCTGCTGCTCGGCGATCCAGCTCAATTATCAGTCCCACCCAATCTCTTTGATTGGGATCTACATATTTGATCGGCTTGCGTTGTCTCCATTTCTGTTTGCATACTCTTCAGTCCTGGCAGTCGAGAGCAAATCGAACAGAAAATGGGCGGCGGGTGCAAATGCATCACATCGGGTGGAGGAAGCTATGGAAGCCTCCCATTCCTATGAAGCCCCTTACTTTTGATCATTAGAAGTAATCAAGGCTGGGGCGTTTGCTCTCCGTTCTACAGAGTTGTACGGAGCGGGTTGTGAGCCGCTTGCACAACGGTGCTTCCAAGTGCCTCCCGCCTTCGCTCGTTTACAGGTCGGGCTCGAGGAGTTTCATCAAGCTCTCATTTGGCCGTGACTGCAGAATTGCTGTGAGATAGTAACACACAGTTAAGTTAACTGCTGCCTCGCACGCTCGCGATGCCGCGCTCCCTCGCGCTCACATGCTTACCCCGCACGGACGTGAAGTCGCGCTAACAGTAAGCTTCCTTTCTCACGCTGTTGCCCAGGCAGTCACTCCTCGTGGGAATAGTTACTGGTTGTCTTGACAGACTCACCAGTTGGTGTGTGACAGTCACGAAGCCCAATCACTTAGGTTGATGTTGGAGGACCCAGCATCGAAGTCGTTCGAGTCCGTTACCATCACAAAAGAACGCGCCTGGTGGTGCCGAGTCCGAGTCCGCGGTGACGCACTAGTTTTTTTCAACGCAACTCATCAGTGATCGGTGCCTTAGCGTGCGGAGGCCCTCAGCACGACTTCACTTCGACGTTGCTGTGCGGAGTGAGAAAGCGCTGCAGGACGGCGCACCGCACCGGGCGAGCGTTTTGAAGCCACAACAACTGTCGATTAAATCGCTTCCAGATTTCTGGACGGCTTGACGGAGTTGGAACAAGAGATCCGGCGAGTGACGACTCCGCTGCGACGACAAAGAGTAATGCTGTCGCCGGCGGACAACAGTCCAATTCCCGCCGTCGAATGCGGAGGCGATACAGAATCTTTCTTGGTCACCTGCTCCTCCAGCGCGAGGAGCATGGGGAGCTCTGCGCTCGTCGTGTCCGGACGCCACCGTCGCAGTCAGACTGAGGACGGCGTCGTGGGGATGCTCACTCGGGCCTTGAAGGGGCTGTACGGCTTCTTGGTACTGGAGAATCACCTGTATTTGGTGGTGGGTGTTAAATGCTGAACTGAAGGATTGAACGGGAGAGAGACGTCGACGGAGGGCCCTGTGCCACGGGCGGGGCCCTTGGATGGGATTTGGCGCTCGCAACAGGTCGCTCGGTACAAAAAGCAGACCGGGATGAATTGTTATCTTTTTGATCTCCCCACTCCCATTGAAACGATTTCGGTGCTCCCCGAAAGCACGGCGCCTCCGCGTCCGAGGACGTCGCGAGCAGGGTCGCCGGCGCGGCGCGCGAGCTCAGAGTCTCCACCCTCGCCCTCAGCCGACCGGGAACGGCCTCCATAAAAAGATCAAGATCAATGCTTTACATGCAAAATGTTAAGCCCCCCCGGGAACCCCTTGAGTGTGAGAGCAACTTCCCAAGAGCACTTCGACCTCACGGTCTTGCCGCCCGGGTGGGGAACTGCTCTCCTGTTAGACAGGACGGCAACCCCGAGCCTGATTCGAACCGTCAGATTGAGTATAACATTTTGTGGCACGCGTTCATGGTGGGTGTACAGATCCACCCGACGCAACACCCCGCTCGATCGGGTTCGAAAATCATTCGTGGCAGAGGCTGACCAAAAAGTTGAGCTTTAGCCGGCTGGCGTGTGTCGCCTTGGGGATGGCGTAAGAGGCGGCGCGAGGACTCACCGGTGCACCTCCCACCGCAATGTGACCGCAACGCGAGATGGAACGGGCCGTCTAGATTTGGGAGAACACCAACTATTCAGATTGATGTGACTTGTTTCTGGAGTGAGTGCGAGAACCGGGGAGGCCTGTCGCGTAGACGCACCTCTATGCGGCTGGCACCATGGCACCTCCCAGCCTCCTAGGCGACAATCTGGCGCCTAGGACGTCCTACAAGGAGGGAAATGATTCTAGTAAGCTCTAACTGAGTACATGTCTCAAGGATCTGTGGTTATCCCGAAACCCCGGGGCGTTGTTCAGCACGTCGCACTCGAAGGCCTCTTGGCCACCGTCGTCGCTCCTCCGTCGCGAGACCGAGTCGAAACAAAGTGAGAACGGAGCTGAAGCTATCCCGAAGAGCTTCTGTTGCTGAGGAGTTCTGGGGAGTGACATGCGCCCAGTGTCCCAAAGAGATGAGCGTTCCAGCGTTGCGGTGCGAAACATGCTGGCGCGGAGGGGGCTGGCAGAGAGGGTTGTATGTTACGCCGCAATTCTTGAGTTACAAAACTGTATCTTCTAATCGATCATGGAGCCGAGATCGAGGCCATGTGCCGCGCTTGACGTCGACCCGAAGTCGACTCGAGATTGTGTGTGAAGCGAGGACAGTGCTCGTGCTGACAAGTTAGGAGAGGTGGCTTTGTATCTGTTTCGAAAAGACTTAGAAGACTGAACCGCTAGGCTGAGTAGTAGGCGGCTCATGGGTCTGGAAAAGTCTGGGTGCGTCGGCTGCTTTCTGACGCCGCGACGTGCGCAGGACGACGTGCGCGCACCCGGACTTTCGCTCTTGACATGCAACGGAGTCAATAAATCATACTGAAATGTCAGGATAGTTTAGTCCCAAGGTCAGCGCGAAACAGTTCTTCGCAGAGTCGGGGGCGTTGCGGCGGCGGGCTGTGCCGAGCGAGGCCGCACAAGGTCTAGCGGCGACCTGCTGTGAAGTTGACCTGAGCATAACCATGAGCCCGACGAAAACCTACTCCTAGAAGCATAGCTCGGAAACACGGCGCGAGCACTTCATGACTCGGTCGGACGATCGGTGTGGTGAAGCGGCGCGAAAATCGGCGGCGGTCCACCACGACTGAAGTCTGACTGAAGTCGACGCAAGGCGCCCGACGCCGCGACAGCCGGATCCCCACCTCTCACCTCAAGAAGGTACGCCCCGTCTCGCTTGCCGTACGGACGCACGGAGCACGGTCGGGAGAACGCTCCGAAGCCGCCCGCTGCGTCGACGCAGACCCGGAAACTGACCCCGCTCTCATCTTTGTGCTACGCCTACAGTCAATATGGTGAGCCCTCGCCCTCGCAGTGGTCCCAGGCGCACGTTCTGACGTTCTTGATCGAATAGGGACGCGGACCTAAGAAGCACCGTTAGTAGCTGCCCTATGCTCGTCTGCGCGCGCCAGCAGCTGACCTCTGTCCGCCCTTCCTACCTCGAATCCGACTACTACGCATCCCTCCTTGCCTCGACTTCGACTCTCCTACTCGCCCACGCATCTGAACCTACCAGTCAAGAGGTTGGCAGCCCCCTCGTCATGGATGCTTGACAAGCTCGGTGGCACCTACGGTACGGCTGCTCGAGACCTCGAACTCGCGTGCCAGGGTCTGACTCTGCTTCGCCTACAGCCCCGAGACCCTCCCCTGGACCCCACAAGCTCCGCGAGTGCCTCCCCCTCACCGTAAGGCCTTCGCCTCGACTTGGACACGCGCGCGCGGGCCTGGCGGTCGAAATTCTCGCGGCTGGCGCGAGGAAGGACGGGGGGGACGAACGAGTGGAGCGCGAGGGTGGATACGAGGCAACCAGGACGCGCACGCTGGCGGTCGAGAACGCCATGGTTGGCCGGCAGGATTTGCGTCGGCGGGGCGCAAATCGGGGGGGTCGGCAGGGCCACGCGCGCGCGCACCAGCAGGAACGTCTCGACGGACGCGGCGCTGACGGAAAACTCTGCCCCTCCTACAGATCTTCCTCCGTAACCGCCTGAAGTACGCCCTCACCGGTCGCGAGGTCACCCTTATCGTCAAGCAGCGCCTCGTCCAGGTTGACAACAAGGTCCGCACCGACGAGACCTACCCGGCTGGCTTCATGGGTGCGTCCTAGTGTTGATTGCGTTGGCGGAGGGACTGGGAGCTGACGAGCGTTCGCCTGCAGACGTCATCTCCATCGAGAAGTCCGGAGAGCACTTCCGTCTCCTTTACGACATCAAGGGCCGCTTCGCCATCCACCGCATCACCGCTGAGGAGGCCACCTACAAGCTCCTTAAGGTCAAGAAGGTGCAGCTCGGCGCCAAGGGCGTTCCCTTCATCGTCACCCACGACGGACGCACCATCCGTTACCCCGACCCGGCCATCAAGGTATGTCGCTCTCCATTGCATTCACGTTTCGCAGCGTACTGACTTGCTACGCTCCCTTCAGGTCAACGACACCGTCAAGTTCGACCTGATCGAGAACAAGATCGTCGACCACGTCAAGTTCGAGGCCGGAAACC
>ERZ1463038.607-NODE-607-length-12734-cov-11.842574_pt1 | contig 12734 bp, 19 predicted proteins | sample MGYA00564479_ERZ1463038 | MGnify/ENA primary metagenome ERZ1463038 (study PRJEB39244, sample SAMEA3635134) | Helicobacter pylori | study: EMG produced TPA metagenomics assembly of PRJEB11511 data set (Assembly of a 5300-year-old Helicobacter pylori...
AGGACACTCTTTCCCTACACGACGCTCTTCCGATCTCACCGGCCGTGCCGACGAGCCCGACCCGCACGAGGCTGCGCGCGACGTCGAGCCTCCCGTCGATCAGGTTCGAGGAGGTTGACCTGCCATTCTCCCGCGCGAGGCCCGTCATCGCAGCCCTCGCGGGTGAGGCACTCGCCGTCGGGCTCGGGAACGCCGTTGCGGTCGTATCGCCGCGGAAGGCGGTCATGATCAATGGGATGCTCGCCCCGCCGAGGAGGGCGAGCTAGGTTGAAGGGCTCTGGGATGGTTCGCGAGGGCGTTTGGCAGGGTCTATTCTCGAGCGATGAAGTGATGTGCTCTGTGTCTTGTTGCAATAGTGTCTCTTGGCTCGCTCACACACGATGGCGAGCCTGAAAAACTCTACGCAAGGAGCGCGGAAGGTCTGAATCTAAGGGGAACTTCCCGGCTTTCCACCTGCCAGTTGCAAGTTTCTACTCTTGGCTTTAAGTGAAAGATCTGAACATGTGAATGGACGCTGCGCAAGTAGTGGCTTGTGTTCATTTGATCTCTGTCGTCGCCCCCGTCAGCCGCAGCAAACAGCCACGGCAGTGACGGGCTCGACTGGGCACAGGACGAGAATTTTCGCGCAGAGAGTTGAATGGTAGCTTTATCTGCGAGCTCTCTCTACAGCCATACCTCACTCAAGATGGATGAGATGGGTGTTCCACCTCCCTCCCTCCAATCGCAACGCAGTCGGTCCGTCTCGCCTCGCCTCTCACCTGCGCGCTCCCTGCCTCGGCACATTCAGCTTACGCACCCAATCTGAGCTTGGGAAGATTTAATTATCTGCACGCTGTGCTCGGGCGTACTTAGTATTGAATGGTCAGTCACGATGACTTGGGATGGGGGAAGGACGGAGCAGTGAGCTGCAGTGAGCGCGAGCGTGCGGGCGAAACCTCAGCTGTCCCGGGATTTGAAGCTGCGTCCCGCCCCATCCTGGGATTCGTTTCCGGGACGACTCCCGGGAAGTTTCCCAAGGATTTTAGCTGAAAGAACTCGTAGCCATCGCATATCGAACATGTTTCATCAATGAAGGAGACGACGAGCGTGCGGGCGCGTCCATAATCCCAGCGTGCGCATCAGCGTCGCGTAGACTCGACCATCGAACCCAATGCTATCGAAGACCATGACTCCGGCGAGACCTTCTTTCTTGACCCATGCCTAGAGTGATGTGAGTACGTTTTTGTGCCGGCCAGAAGGCGATGCGCACCGTCTTGGCCTGGACGCTGACGCTGTCCTCGTAGTTTATGAACTGCTTGGTCTTGGGATTGAAGAGGATCACGGTCGAGGTGCAGTCGTCGTAGATACGCGTGAATCCTCGCAGACCCGTCTTCCCATCTTCGGAGAGGAGCTGCAAGCATATGATCAGCAAAGTGCCCGAGGACCAGCTGTCTGAGCTTCGCACTCCACCGGAAATCAAAGTCTTGTAACTGAACTGGCCACCATATCCGGTCGCAGAAGCACCACAAACGTCCTTGCCGGTCGAGAAGATGTCGTTAATGTCTCCTTTTGGTGTGACTGCGGTGTGGGCCTGGTAGAGCTGTGACTGGTACCCGTTGACCTCCGTGGTGGCAAGCGTCGAGCTCGTCGTCGTCCAGGAGATCGCGTACGCCGGGATGCCGCTTCGAAGGGTCAGATGCACTGAGGAAGAGTTTATAAAAGAGACTCACACAAGGATCTTTGACTTTGGGAAACCTCCTGAGGTCCAGAGGAGGACCGAGTCAATTATGCCTCCGGACTCTGCGCCGCACGTCGCCAGCGGAGAGAGAGGGCCAGTCTTTTCGGACGAGGGACCACTACAGAAGGCATGATAAATTAAGTCCACTCGCCGTGATGTGGTCCACGCCGTACCTAATATCGTACTGGAGACACAAGTGCGTGAGCTCCGAGTCCGAGTAGTGACACAGTTTCGGGTTCAGCACGCACAGTCATCAGGTTGAGGTAGTCCAGGTACTTGGAATACGGACAAAGGCCTTCAACGCGTTGCCATCGGCTCCCACGAAGCCAGTCGTCGAGACAGCGGCGGTGAGCAGGCCCGTCTGTCCGAACTGGGCTCGCAGCTCCTCGAGGAAGCTGAGGAGGTTCGCCGAGTCATTCTTGTCGATCGTGTTGCACCCGATGCCCTGAGATCCGGGGTATTCCCAGTCTGTGAGATCAGAGACGATGTCAGAAAGAGGTCGCGGTCACGGATTCTACCCGACCGCCGCACCAAGGACGGAAGGACTCACCAATGTCGACACCTTGAAAGCCGTACTTGTCTGCGAACACCTTGAGCTGCTTGGCGAACTTCTTTCGACCGCTGGCTGTCCGCACGAGCTCGGAAAAGTACAGGCCCCCGTCCCAGCCTGTGTGCGAAGCACGAGTCTCAGCAACCGGCGGCGACGCACGCCCGAGCAATGGTTCGCAGTACCTCCGACAGAGAAGAGAGTCTTGACATCATCTGATGAACACGTAAAGTAAGTCGATCGGAGCTGGAGCTTTTTTATCAGGAGGACAAACGCTTCTTCGCACACTTTACGAAGGTCTCCAAGTCCTCCAGGGATTGACCAGACGGCACCTGGAATCCATTCTTGGTCGTGGTCGTTACAAAATAGTAGGCCAAATCCGTTACTTCCCAAGGGAAGCTGACTGGCGCCTGGATGTTCGCACTGTAAGCTTCAAAAAGAGGTCAGCGTATGCGCCTAAGGGCTGCGAACTTATGATGAGGAGCGCTGAGCCAAAGGCTGACGCACCAGGCCAGTATTGCGCTCTGACGGGGACAAAGTTTGAACTCTGATATCTGATGTTTACATCATGGAGACTCACACAACAGGCTTCGCAGTGGTGCAGCCAGCCATGGTGAGGAGGAGAGCCGCCGACAGGATAGTCGCGAGGGAACGCATTCTCACTCCGTATTCGCTTTCGCTTGACAAAGGTGAAAGTTGTTTGCTGGAGAGTCACAGTAGAACAGAACACCATCGTCGGGACCGAGGGGAGGGGGGCGGCACTTGCAACGGCGCAGCTCGAGCACGGACCGGACGTCTCTGACTCCCCACCAGACCGTCTCAGGAGATCCTCCTGAGTGCTAAATCGCGGTATTGGCTGCGATTCGATGCAATGTGCTCTAAACTCGGCTCGTGTTTGATGAGCTGCGACGTTTGTGATGTCGCCGGTGCGACTCGTGCGAAGTACGAGGTCTGAGCTCGGCAAGCGTACCACGTTTCACAGCCGAAGACTCGGCTGTAGCTTCAATTGATACTGCGGTGCAGGAGGTGCCCTCCTGCAGCTAAGTGACCCCGTGCGAGGCCGATTTGATTCCGAGTGAAGTGTTAGTTGGGATTGGAGGAAGGATTTCCTCGGACACCGAAAGGCGGGCGCAGGGCTAGACACACCCCAAGCTCGACTTGGTGATTCCAACACTCGAAATCTCATCTGTGCAGCGGCAGAAGGGGATGGAGGTGGGCTCGAAAACCTGAGCGATAGCGAATCCGACACCGAATGAGCGAGAGCGAAGTGAGGAGAGGGGCGAGCTGAGCGCCGCTGCGAATCAAGTTGGCTCGCACGGGCCAACGAACTGCTCATCAGGCTCGGCAGTGCTCCGAGGAAGTATCCTTGCCCGAACGACGTTGGTCAGACTGGCCGCCCACCGCTGTCAGGGAGATCATCGATCAAGTCCCCTCGTGTAAGCAAAACACTCTTGACAGCAGTTTCACAAGCGGTAGTTGTCATCAAAGAACGTGGACCCCCAATCGAAGGACTCCCCGGTATCCACATGCCCCTCAAGCCCAGCGTGCCGCCACAGGTCTCCAAACGCAAACAGCGGCTCGATCCCGCTCCCGTCCATCGCGTCCGAGGCGTCCATGGAGAGAAGTGCGCGCCTCTGTCCATCCCGAACGACCTCAGCTAAACTCTTGAGCAGTCCCGCGTACGAGCGCCCGGCGTGGCCTTGGGAGGTGCCGCTCATCTCGAGAACGTGCGAGGCCAGGACGACGAGGCGGTACAGCGGCGAGAAGGGTGCTTCTGGCGTACCAAGTGGCTCGGGTTGGTCGATCCGAAGTGGTTCGAGGGACTCTGCGGACATGTGGTCAGCGAGCGGCGGGCGTGAGTGGCCAAAGCAGCGACGGACGGGAGATGTTCCCGCTGAACCAGGACACCACCAGGAATGATGCAGCATAGGTACTGGAGGTTCAAAGACCTATAAGCAAGTATGTGTGTGTGTGGGGGGGGGGGGCACTCACAGGACGACCCAGTGCTGCTCGATCGTCGTCGCAAGTGTTTCGACTATCTCCATGTCTGGCCGGTGCAAGGTCGACGTCCAGGTGAATGGTCCGAGTGGAACAAGAGTCGGCTTGGAGTCCATGCTGAGATGTAGGATGATTTGGCTCGCCCAGTCGACGGACAGGCTGAGAAGGCTCCCAGACGGCTCACAGGACGACAAGAATGTGCAGGACAACGCCAGGCGGTACCAACGGATGCACACTACAGTTTCGAATGAGCAAAGGACGACTTGAAGGGCTGAGCTGCTCACAATATGGAAAATGAGCGCCAACGGGGTCGATGGTGGTCGCGCCGTTTTGGGTGAACGCTGCGTCATGTTCGCTTCAGCATGTCGGTCCCCTCAACCAATGAGCTACCACGGACACTGAATACTCAAGAAAGTCCTGCAGGCGCGGAAATGTCAGGAGGCAGCAGTTCTGGTTTCCACAGTCTGGGACTCACTCCTCAATGCTCGCGAGGTCAGTATTAAAGGCAGAAACGTCCACCAGCCGGATTGACTTGAAGGAGAGATCATTCGATCGCAGGCCTGCATTTCTGGCAGCCGACGCAATCTGCACGAGGGCTCCAAGGCGCCAGTCGGTCGCGTGGGCGCGCGGGTGTCGGAGAAAGCTCGAGAGTCCCGCGATGGCCAGTTGTGGGCCCAAGGTGGTCCGTTGACGAGCGCTGACCGCCAGACTGATAGCAGGTGGGAGGTTCGGATGTCAGCGAGGTTTCCGAGGAAGGAAGAGGAAGGAGCGCACTGGTGGTCGCTCTCGACGAGGTAGATCCACACTCGGAACCAACGAACCTCGTCTGCGCTGGCTGCCCGCTCGTCCGAGAGGAACGGGTCCGTCGCAATCTTCTCCAAATCAATCATATCCGCCATGCGCGTCGCCGCCCCCAAAAGTGTCCACGAGGCCAGCTCGGAGTAGCGGCTTCGTGTCGCGCCGGCCTCTGCGGCGTACTCGACGCGGTCGTGCGGCATCCAGTGCGCGAGGACGAGGAGGGCTTGAATCGTTTGCAGAGATGCATCCGGTGGCTGTGGGCGGACAGTGATTCGGAGGTGCTCCTGGTCCAGTAGATGGACAAGCGCGTGGTACGAGTCGTGAGCCCAGGTCGCTCGTCGAGAAGGTATCTCACTGATGACCAGTTCGAGTGATGTCAGTTTGGCGGGGGTGAATATGTCAAATGACTCACTGGGGATCGTAAAACCAAAAGCGGGCTGCGGTACATATGATGGCGAGCGAGAGGAAGTACGACAATCCCGACGCGTCGCGGTCGACGTCAGGATCGAGAAATGGCGCGATGGGGTGACACCGCGAGAAGAATCTGGGTGTCATTGGATCACTCAGAAACAATCCAATTGGGGCTCGACGAGGGTGAAGGACGCACATGTCAAACAATCGTGACACCTCCTCAGCGCCGAGGATGCTCTCGACCCCGCGAGGAGTGTGACTAGATCCCCGGCGGTCCACGACGTCCAAATCTCGCAATGTGCCGATTGGAGCCTTCAGAGAAGCTTCTGTGAGTCTCTGGCGAGACTCGGCGACTTGCTCATCCGGACGAAGGGCACTTAAGAGTGGTTGCGGATTTTCTGGTGACTCTCTGGGGCGGGAAGGAAATCGCTGAGATAAGCATCGGTTTCCCACGTCTCCAAGAAGGACTTTCGTACGTGAGGATAGAGCATGGAACGTCGAGGCCGTTGTGCGCCTCGAGCGCGAGAAGGCGGGTGCGAACTAAGTCGAGCCTGACAGACCGCGTATCAGCGCACCGGTCCAGGCGCTCGTGCAAGAAGATAACAACTGAGACTGCAACCCTTCCAGGGTAGCAGCAGGCGCCCGGAGTGCAGAAACCGACGCGTCGAGCAGTCGCGCCCCACTGTTTGCGCACTCCTTCGCCGTGCCCAACGCGTTCCCTCCGACTGTCTCGGGTGTTCTGGCCAGTGTAGACGTCGACTCGACGCGCCGTGCTTTGCTGTTCTCCATTGCGAGGTAGGGGTTGTACCGGGGGTCATGGGCGTCCTCCGCAAACGAGCAGGCAGAGCCAGCGGTCGAGCACCGTTCGCAAGGGATCGCTGTAGGTCCTCCACACCGCTGTTTCCTGCAGAAGGTAGAAGCCATGAGCGCGGGTCCGACAGCGCATCGCTCCCTGCATGGCGCGGAAGCCGTCCGGCGGGAGACACACCTCGTTCGGCACTGCCTGCACGCTCGGCTGACCCTCCGGATCCCGCTGCCCGACGGCTCTGTTGATGCCATTGTGCTGATGTCGAGGCTGCAATCCTCGCTCCCTGGGAACCTGCGCGGCCGCAACACTTCATCCGTGCGTCTTGTCCGGCGCGCTCGCAACGCCGCCCCATGGAGTTAAGGTCGAGTCACCCAGGGTCTCGTCCGGTCGACTCGTCTTTTGCTCTCGACGTGTCCCTCCGCTTCTCAGTTCCGATGGCGATAAAAAGTCACGACGCTCCCCCTCGACCAGCTACCGCCATGTCGGCATCGCTCTCCGGATACAGCCAGCTGTCGCAGGAGGACGTACTGGTCGAGGACGCGCTGCCGCCTTCGTACTCGAATCCGTTCCACAACCCACGCACGCCCGCACCCTACCCCCCGATGACCCCACCTTCCTTCATTCAGCCATCCACGGCGCTGTCAACGTTCCACCCGCTTCCTGCGCCCTCGGCCACAAATCACCTCGCCATCACGCACAAGCACACCGCGATCCGTGGCACGTACTGCATCGACACCTCGATCGTCGTCCCGACGCACCTGCTCGACCCCGTGCCCAACTCACTTTGGACAGTCCTCGCGGGCGCCCTCGGTGCCGGCGGAGATTCCGCTCCGCGGGAACGCCCCAACGCGGCGTTCGCGACTGACATGGGTCAGATCGACCTCGTCCTGCACGTTCGTGGTGGCGGACGAGCCAGCATCAATGTCGAGCAGAAGAACGGTGGATCGGCTGTCCGCGTCGCCATCGTGAGTGTCGCCCGCCCCAGATGCGAACTCTCGCTGACCCGGTGTTTGTCCTGCGCGTTTGACAGGCCTCCCTCGAACCCAACACTTCCCTGTCCCTCACCGTCAACTCGAAATCGACGGTCCTCATCTCTCTACCGTCGTCCTTCCGCGGAATCATCAAGGGTGGCTCCGAAATGGGCACGCTCACGTTCTCCGAGGCGCTCAAGCCCCAGACGGCGACGTTCTCGGTTGACCAGCAGTCGCCACTCGCCGGCCGGTATTTTGTCGGCGACTGGCAGGAGGCCGTCGCTGCGACCGCCAGTCAAGGCGAGAGCGCCGCATGGAGCTCGTCGACGTCGCGGGGGACAGAGGAGCGGAAGGGCCCGCTGCTCGAGTACGAGTCGTCGACGACCGATTCGACGACGGACTCGTCTGGCTGCTTCTCGGGCTCGTCTTCGTCGGGCCAGACCGCGGCGTCGTCGTCGTCGACCTCCGCGCCCGCGCACCCGCCGTGGACGGGCGACGTCGTGACCGTCACCTCCCAGCTCGGCAACATCACGATCGAGACGATGGAAGAACGCGCCGATCGGATACACAAGCGGGACGAGAGCTGGGGTACGAGCGTGTGGAGCGCGCTCGGAGGGTGTTGCGGAAGCGTCGGCGTGCTTACGATGGCTTGCTTCGGGTGCCCGGCGCACTGAGACGCCCTTCACGGATTCTTTCGTGTATACCACGACATATGTTGCTACCTCTTTCATGTAAAAGACACGTCGGTACCCCCAGAAACACGTGGCGCGCCCGACTTCAGGTTTCAAGGGGCTCGCTGCTGGGAGCTGAATGTTTTGGGGAAGCGACCACGCACTTGCATAGTCTTTGAATCCGAACCTCAAGAACAGTGAGCCTCAAGCACGTTCCAACGCTGCAACCACGAGCTTGTGGTCACTGATGTACATCCTTCCGCGCCCGTCTTCAAACTGATTCGGCACCACGCCGAACCTCGAGATGGTCCACCCCCCAAGTCCAAGTGCCCCGTTGTCCAGCACGAAAATGAAATCAATAATCTCGTGCTGAGGTTGCGGGTTGAACCCGGTGAACGTGCCGTCGACGTCGCCGAACGCGTTGGTAAGGAGGGGTGTCGCACCGCGCGGTGCCGAGTGCGAGTGGTGCGCGAGGGCGAGGGAGTGGCGCGAGTCGAGAAACGTGGTTTGTGATTTGGACGTGGGGGAAAAATTCGGAGTCGAGTACGTGTGCCCGGTAAGGGTGCCGTAACCCTCCTCGCGGCTCGGTGAGTTGAGGTCCCCGAGCAGCACGACGGCCTTTCCGCGCATCCCCGGGCTGCCGTCTTTCTTGAGCAGCGCATTCACTTCACGTAGAATCACCTTGGCAGCTTCGGTGCGAGATTCGACCCCACGGTCGTCCCAGTGCGTGTTGAGCACCCAGATATCATCCGAGGAGGCCGAGTGCGCCGAGGTGAGGAGGCGAAAGTGGACGAGAGTCACCATGCGCGTCTGTCCAGCGTCCCAGGAGACACTGCCAGGAACGTTTGGCGTCTCGGAGAGCCAGAAGTGGCGCGTCGCGATGGGTGCGAGGCGCGAGTTGCGGAAGAAGATCGGCACGTATTCGCCCGCCTGCGCGACAAGGTCTCAGCAGATAGCTCGGGGAACAAATATGCTACTGTTGGTGGACAGTTTACCTTCTTGCCGTCATCGCGCCCTACGCCGATCCAGCTGTACGTGGGGCCGAGGAGCGTCGCGAGGTCCTCAACCTACGCCCCGAGTCGGTCAGCTGATTCCGCTAATAGCAAGAGTCCAATGAACACACCTGATTAGTCAAAGCCTCCTGAAAGCCGACCACATCCAGCTCCTCCCACAAGACCGAGTCGGCTACCTTGCTCCGCCGCTCGCTCCACGGCATCTCCTCTCTGGCAGCCCCAGTCCCAGCTCCGTCTCCTGATGGTGGGACTGGAACGGGCTGCCCTGCTCGCCCGTCGTAGCGCAGATTCCAAGTCCCAAACCTGCGACCAGTTGCGATGAGCAGCGCGCGGTCGACTCAGAGGTCCAGGCTGCACGTACCTTAGTCTCGGCATGCGGTGCGAGGGGGTCGGAGACGCAGAAACCAATGGGAACTTCGCGAAGGGGTACAGGAGGACCGCGCCGAGAACGAGAAGCGCGAGGAGGGCAAGGCGAGAAGCGCGCAGCACGCTGGCGGTGGCTGGGGCGAGCGCTGCCGCGGTGCGACAGTCGGGCGGAGGCAACGGAAGCACTGGAGTTTTGACGTCCATGGGGCGATGAGTGATCGAGAGCAAGCCACGAGGGCGCTGAAGTCACCGCCTGTCGAAGCGCAGCCGACAAGCGGGGCTCCACTTTAACGGTGATTGAAGCTATACGCAACAAATCAGCGTGCCACCGGGAGCAATGAAGAAAAAAATCAGTTGAGTCAGGCGATAATTCACTGTTAGCAAAGCTTCCGTCTTCCCCGCGAGCTGCTCCAGTCGACGACCTCCTCAACAGCCCGGCCCCACCGGCGAACCGTCCATCCACCATTCAGACTGTTATGGGCCCCATCAATACTTTTATGCTCCAAGGCAAACACATTACCTCGAAGTGTAGTACCAGAGCCTAAAGGCTTACCGCGGGCCCGTGCGAGGCATTCTGTTCGAGTAATCAACCCTTACCCTCTGAATTGTCCGTTCCTAATGAAAGCCAGGAAACAAATGTTGGCCTGGTCTGCTAGAGTGGCTCATGATATTTAAGTTCCGAGAACGCAATTGATGAACTGGACGGCCCAGAGGCACGACTTGAACGTTGTGGCGGCACCCGCTTCCCTCGCCTGCCTCGAGCGTGCTCTGTCCTGACTCAAGCTGTTACTGAAAGCCGGGAAATCGAGACTGAAACTCGTTAACGAAGGTTTATTTTCTGCTTTAGCAGACGAAACAGAGGTGTCGCTCCACAAGATGAAGGCACCCAGCCAAACGCTGGGAAACTTGGGGCGTCCCGCCGCCTAATCATGAGATGGCAAGTCTAACGATTCTCTCAATCGTGGCACAAACTCTTGAAGAAAATCTGCATCAGCCTCAAACAGGGACGTGGCAAGTGCAGTAGAACGCCAGGCGTCTTCGTTGCGACGACCCCAGCTCCCCCGTGACTGTGTGAGCGCTCACGGTGGACAACGTCCAGCTCTTGTGCTCTACCACCAATTTAGAAAGCAACGATTAAATGCTTGTGATAACTTGCTAAAAACTGTCTCCGCGTTCAACATGCTGCCAGCCGCAGGCAATGATGGGGCAAGCCGACGGCGCTGGGTGACTGGGGCGCCGAGCTCCAGGATGATACCCAAGCGGCTTTTGCGAGTGAGGCTTCTTCTTGTCCACGCGTGTTACAAGGTCCAGCACCGTGAGAGCCAGCCAGTATCCTCGAGTTGATGCCGGCTTCCGACGGTCCCCTGCGCCCGGGGCGCCCGGATTAGGTGATTTTACCCGAGGACCTCTCAACGTATTCATGAACGACCATTCACAGTTAAAAGGACTGAGTGTGAGTCTTGCGAAGCTCGAAGGGGTTCGTCCTTGGGCTCGGACCGCCCAGTGCTGCGGACGCGCGAGGTGCGCTCCTCAGAAGCCGGCCCAGCCTCCCTCCCGACGAAGACGACGAGCGAGCGCAGGCAGGTGTCGCATCAGGACTTCGGGACGACCTCGAACCTCCGCCACTGCCCGTCTGAGGCCAGCACCAGCTCGAGCGAGCAGCGCCCCATCTCGGCTTGCGCGCGCCAGCACCCCGCGACACGCTCGAGTAGGACCCGCGCGCCCGCGGCAGCGTCGCCATGTCGGGAAACATCACCGTTGTTGTGAGTCCTACACCTCCCGTACCGCCACGCCGCTCCACGCAGCATGACCTAGCTAGACGCCAGCGACGCGCGGGCCGTCTGCTGGGGCCCGCCCTCGCGCGCCAGCACTCGCACCAGCGCGTCTGAGCTCGTGGCGAGGGGCTGGGAGCTCGGAGGAGCTGCGAGAGCTCTGATGTGATACGGACGGTCCACTGACGCTCCTTACCTGCGTGCCGCGAACAGGTTCGATGCCGGCCGCTCAACTCGCGAGGTGCGTGGTCGCGGCGTGGCGGGGCACAGCTTGCTGACGTGCTCTTTTGAAACGGTCGGCAGAGATCGCGAGGGGCGCCAAGGGGCTCGTTACTATGGAGGGCAACAACACCTACATAGAGCCGCCAGAGAGCACCGGTGGACGGACCGGCGACCGCGAGACCAAGAGCTTCGCGTTCGACAAGAGCTACTGGTGAGCTGGCTGTGCAGAAGCTGAGCTGAAGTTGGCGGAGCTGACTGGCAGAATGTGCAGGTCCGCGTGCCCGAAGGACGACCCGCAGTACGCGTCGCAGGAGACGCTCTACAACGACCTCGGCAAGGACCTGCTTAATCACTCGTTCGAGGGCTTCAATACGTGTATCTTTGCATGTGCGTCTCGGGACTCGCACTTGATGGCGCTTCCTGGAGCTGACAGTCGCACGTGCATCTATAAGACGGACAGACCGGTAGTGGTGCGTCGCGGGGGGAGCTGCCCTGGCCTCCGAAACTTTCTAACGCTCCACACAGGCAAGTCCTACTCGATGATGGGCTACGGCGAGGACCGAGGGATCATTCCGCTCATCTGCGAGGCTCTTTTTGAGCGCATCACCGAGAAGACAACAGACAAGCTCACATTCACCGTCGAGGTCCGCTCCGCCGCCGCTCCGTCCAAGGCACTGCTAACAACTCTCACTGCAAGGTCTCGTACACGGAGATCTACCAGGAAAAGGTCCGCGACCTGCTCAACCCGGCCAACAAGGGGAACCTCAAGGTCCGCGAGCACCCCACCCTCGGACCCTATGTCGAGTCACTCTCGAAGCTCGCCGTTCAAACATTCGCCGACGTCGAATCGCTGATGGAAGAGGGAATGAAGGTGCGTTCCCGCTGCCGTGTCCGGAAGCGCGGAAATGCTCAGCCCGCCACCCCTTCGCAGGCCCGAACAGTCGCCGCGACGAACATGAACGAGACATCCTCGCGCTCGCACGCCGTCTTCACGCTCTTGCTCACCCAGCGCCGACTCGACACGGAGACGGGCATGGCGGGCGAGAAAGTCTCGCGCATCTCGCTAGTCGACCTCGCCGGGTCGGAGCGCGCCAACTCGACCGGCGCGACGGGCGTGCGGCTCAAGGAGGGCGCGCTCATCAACAAGTCGCTCACGACCCTCGGCCGAGTCATCGCCGCGCTCGCGGTCGCCAGCTCGGCGGGCCCCGGCAAGGCGGGCAAGGCGGCCGCGGAGAAGGTGCCCTACCGAGATTCGGTGAGGCTCGCTCGAGGGACAGAGTGGCTGAATCGCCTGCTGACTACGCTGCATTCTTAAAGGTTCTCACTTGGCTGCTCAAGGACTCGCTCGGAGGCAACTCGAAGACGGCCATGGTCGCGGCCATCTCCCCGGCGGACTACGACGAGACTCTTTCGACGCTTCGCTACGCGTGAGTTTCTCCT
>ERZ1463038.608-NODE-608-length-12717-cov-13.726426_pt1 | contig 12717 bp, 21 predicted proteins | sample MGYA00564479_ERZ1463038 | MGnify/ENA primary metagenome ERZ1463038 (study PRJEB39244, sample SAMEA3635134) | Helicobacter pylori | study: EMG produced TPA metagenomics assembly of PRJEB11511 data set (Assembly of a 5300-year-old Helicobacter pylori...
CTACACGACGCTCTTCCGATCTGCCGCGTGTACAGCGGACGACTGTCTGCCTGTGATGGTGATGTGCCCGCGGAAGGCAGTGGCGGGCCGGACAAAGGCAGGGCGGCGACGGCGGCCATGAGTCGTGTTGTTTGTCGAGCTACGCGACTGCGCGCACGGAAGGGGAACGTCGCCCCGCTCCGAGAACCGACTCGCTGCGCCGGCTGCTCGTCGAGAGAGGTCGACCGGCTCCGACGAGAGCGACGACGAGGACCGACAGTGTTGGAGCCAAACCCGCGGCGTGCCCGTGCCCAGTTGTTTGACGACCCGGGGCCCGCGCTAGCTCAACTACTGTCCTCATTGCCTGTCCTCTCTGCTCCTGTATTATCCTATACACCTATTTGTACCTAATGCATAAATCTCCACCTTCGAGAGAGGCGAGCAAGTGCGCGTGAGGTCGGAGATGCTTGCGCGAGACTGGACAGACTTGCGAACCCTTGACTGCCAAAGGTCGCAGCATCGACGACGGGCTCTCCCACCACCACAAATCATGGTAAGGGCTCGTGGATGCAGCAACTAGAGCCTACAAGCTAACGGTGGCCCATGTCCGACGTGCCCAGTCGCGCTTCTCGTCCGTCTCGCAAAACCTCATCCGCTCCGCACGACCAACACGGCAAGTCGCCTCGCACCTCGCAGCGCCCCGTGCCAATGTGGCTAACACTCGGAGTCGTCTCTAGGTCCGCCATCTCGCGGCCGTTCGCGTCGACGTCTGCGTTCCGCGCCGAGCCGACACTCGCCGCTGCGTCCTCGAGCCCCCCACCTCCGCCTTCGTCCGTCTCGCCCAAGATCGCGGCGATCGTCGACCAGGTCGCGACCCTGACCCTGCTCGAGGCTGCCGAGCTTGTCGATGCGCTCAAGGTGCGTCCTCCCGCTCGCGGCCTGCTCCGGCGCTCGGCCTCGAACCCCGACGACTCGGAAGTGCACCACGGCTGACCCGTCGACTCGTCGCAGTCTACACTGAACATTGTCGACATTGCGATGCCCGCCTCCGCACCCGCAGCGGCAGGCGCACCCAGCGCCGCGCCCGTCGAGGAGGTTGCCGCCCCGAAGGAGAAGACCGTCTTCAACGTCACCCTCACCAAGATCGACGCCGCGCAGAAGGCGAAGGCGATCAGGGAGGTCAAGGCGATCATGCCCAGCATGAACCTGGTTGAGGTGCGTCCGCGTCGGGGACTAGTCGCGTGCTCGGAGACGGACGCGCGAGGGTCGAAATGGGAAGCTGATGCTGTGTTGCGCATCTGCAGGCGAAGAAGTTTGTCGAAAGTTTGCCGAAGGTGCTCAAGGTACGCTGTTCATGCGCTTTCTCGGGCCCGGTCAGCTCCTGGACTGCGAGCTCACGACGCCTCGCTACCTGCAGGAGAACGCGACCAAGGAGGAGGCGGAGAAGCTTCAGAAGGCCCTCGTGGCTGTTGGAGCCGAGGTTACCTTGGATTAGAAGCGGAACTGGGCGGCTAGTGGGGTTTTGCGATGCATGGCCGCGAGCGGTCTCGCCAAAATCGACGGTTGGACATGGGGATCGCGGGGTCATGCCGGGGACGTTCGTTTGGACAGGCGAACGCCGCAACATTGTCTGGAAACGCCTTCGCATTCCTTGCACGGCGACGAGATGAGTGTGGGCCTTGGAGTATTGGTCGGCGCACCGCCGTCCCCGGACGGACGCGGCGGCCGGAACCGCCACTCGTAGAGCTCGCGCACAATCCGGTGGGCGGGGTGATGTGGCAGTTTACCTTGGTGGAACTGTCGGAGCCTGCCCCTTCGAGTTTCAACCGTGGTAAATAGTCAAGGCTCCGGGCGACCAAAGCTCGATGTGCGTGCATGTTTCTCGGTCTCCTTCCTGCCACTTCCACTTTTGGCCTCAAGACTGTGCGTCAAGCGGGAGGGCACTCACTATGCCGTTCATGTCCCCCGACTTCATCTACTCTCCAATCGACCCAACAAGCAAGCATGCGAAGAGCCAACTCGACGGCGCGGAGGCGCCACCTGGGCCGGTGTTGCGAAGGAGTCGCGACCCAGCTGTGGAGGCGTACCTCAACTTCGACATAGGCGTGGTAGCGAGTCGCGGGGGAGGTCTAGGAGCGATTGGAGCGTTGGACGAGCGGGAACGCCCACCGCGGCCCAACGCTGCACGGCAGGACGTTGCGGAGCGTCTTCAGGTCGGCCACGACGCGTCGGTACGACCGCTCAATTGTCACTCCGTCCCCAGAGAATTCCTGCTGACCTTCTCGTACTTCCGATCCTTCCTGCCGCCGGATGATCGTCGCCTGACTCCGCCTCCAGCCTTGCCTCGCCCCCGTTCGCAGCGCCGCTCGTTCGACCTATGCTCCACATTCCAACTGATTTATTTTACAGTTGGTATCTCTCCTCTCGCGAAGCGAAACACGGCACCTCCTGCGCTGGTCAGACGACGTGAGTTTCCGCTCCTCTTGCCGCTCTCTCGCACCACCGAGAACGCGCGACCGGACAAGGCGTCGCCCCGCAACTAGTCTCATCGCTGACATTGTTCATCCCGGGCGGCGACTATAGGGCACGTCGATCATCTTGGTGCACCAGGACCCCCACTTTGAACAGTTCTTGCTCCGCTCGTTCCGGGTTGCGAGTGTGCCGGAATTCCTGAAGGAACTACAGGTCCGTTGGCTGCGCTCTTTGGTCCCGAAGCTGTTTCTGGTCTTCCAGAACCCTACTGAATCGCATTTGTGCGCCATCCCAGAAGCACGGCTTCAAACGGGTCCGCGAGCCGCAGGACGTCGCGGCGCAGGCCGAACCAGTAGGCGCGGTGGCCGTCTTCTCCCATCCGGACTTTTTCCGGACCAAGTAGTTTTTCAGGAGGGACCTTCCACATTTTCATTTTGCGAGGTGGAGAGGCCAGGGAGGGAGAGGGGAGGCCGACGCGACTTCGGAGCTGGATCTCTATCCACGCGGTCGTTGCGTTTTGTTTGCGCATATACACTTGCAGTTTGATACCCGTGTATCTAGTACCAAACCTGCCCCTCCACACGTTCCCAAGATCTCGAGCAAAATGGTCCGGTTCACGGGTAAAACCTGTGATCTGTGAAAGACCGCCCCGCGAGAAGCCCAGGCAGCGCTGCGACGACCCCGACCACAACCAACACCCTCAACCATGGCGGCTCGAAAACTAGCGAGTAAGGCCCTCCTCCCCCGGTTTCGGCCAGAGCGCTGCACCTCGACTTGATTCCTCGGCCCTCGCGCTCGCCCGCGCACCAGGCCGTGCCCTCGTGCGACCCGGCGGAGCTCGCGGCTGCCCGTGCTCGACGTGGTCGCCGCTGTTCGCCGAGGAGAGTTGGGCGGGAACGTGCTGGACCGTCGGGGCAGGCGCGTCGAGGCGCCCGCGAGCGTCGGGCAGCATCCGCACCCTTTGTCGGAAGCGCCACTGACCTGCTGCCTCCCCCTCTGCGCGTCCCACCTCGCAGCGGAGATTGACAAGACGCTGAAGAAGGTCGCCGAAGGCGTGAGTCTTCAGTCCTCGCGACGCGGGCGCGTGGTGCACCAGCGTGTAGGCACTGACCGGTCGCGCTTCATGCCAGGTCGAGATCTTCGAGTCGGTACGGTCTCGCGCGTGGCTCGAGACACGTCCTGAACGCGGGCCTGACCCTCTCCACGCACCCGCAGATCTTTGAGAAGATCCAGCTCAGCACGAACCAGACGCAGAAGGAGAAGCTCGAGGCGGACCTCAAGTCGCAAATCAAGAAGCTGCAGCGACTACGGGACCAGATCAAGACGTGGATGCAGTCGAATGACATCAAGGACAAGCAACCGTTGATGGACAACCGGAAACTGATCGAGACAGTGCGTCCCGCTCGTCCTTGGCTAGCGGATGTCTCGTCCGTCGCGCAGGAGGGACGCTGACCCGGTCACGCGCCCCACCCAGCAAATGGAGCGCTTCAAGGCGTGCGAGAAGGAAATGAAGACGAAGGCGTTCTCAAAGGAAGGGCTCAGCGCGGCGGTCAAGCTCGACCCGAAGGAGCAGGAGAAGGCGGACCTCGTCGGCTGGATCCAGGGCCAGGTCGAGACGCTCGAGCAGCAGGTTGAGCAGACCGAGGCCGAGGTCGAGCAGCTGCAGCTGCAGAAGAAGAAGAAGGACTCGGATAAGAGCCAACGACTGGACGAGCTCGAGACGCTCAACGAGCGGCGCAGCTGGCACATCGCACGGCTCGAGATCATCCTGCGACTACTCGAAAACGGCCAGCTCGGCGTCGACTCGGTCATGGCCGCGAAGGAGGACATTGCGTACTTTGTCGAGAGCAACACGGTGCGTGTCCGTCCTGCGGGACTGGGAACGGGCTAGGGAAAGCTGACAGCTGGCGCGCGATGCAGGAGGAGGACTTTGACGAGGACGAGGGCATCTACGACGAGCTGAACCTGCACGAAGAGGACCTCTTCGCGAACGGCGCGGACGACATCCAGTCGTCGCACGACTCGATGTCGGTCGCAGACGACGTCTCGTCGCCAGCTTCCCTTCCGTCTGTACCGAATCCACCAGCACCGCATCCACCAGCCCCACGAACACCGGCGAAGGAGAAGGCGATCCCCGAGGCCGAGCGCAGCCCGACGACGACGAAGCCCAAGACGGGCCCGTCGCCGACCGCGCGCAAGGCGACGCTCGAGTCGAATGTGCGCCCGATCCTCTCGACCCCGACACGATCCGTCTCTGGGCCGGGCCCGGTGCCGACCCCGCGCGCCGTGCCTGCGACGCTCCCTCCCTTCCGGTACGCGGCCGCCGCGGCAGCAGCCAACGCATCCGCACCGACCGCAACCCCGTCGACACCGACGTCTGCGACCGTCCTTCCCCCGACACCAACCTCGGCACCGCCTGCGGGTCCTCCAGGGCTCGCACACCCGGCCGCGTCCGTCTCCTCCAACTCGGACTCGCGGCAGGCGTCCACCGCGTCGAGTCCCGAGGTGTCCAAAGCGATCCCGCCAGAACTCGCGAGCCAGTTTGCGTCGTCGAACGCACCCTCACCGATGATGGCCTCGGGCGTCGTACCGAACCTCGCACTGGCGAGCCCGGCCCTCAGCGCAGCATCCGCCAACGTGCGTGCGAGTATCGCCACGCTCTCAACACTGAGCTGACTAGGAGAATAATTTCCAATAAACAGGGTGCATTCTCCGCCGACCTCTCGTCGTCATCCGCCTCAGGCGCACCGTCCGCGTCGTCGCACTCGCAAGCATTCGCCCCGTCAACCATCGCGCCCTCCCTCCCTCTCCCGCCTTCAGACGCATCTGCGCCATCAGACCGCGCACCATCACCGAAACCGATGGGCTCGTCAATGACGGAGCGATCAGCGGCCGAGCCGAGGCTGCCGAGTAGCCTCGCTGACTTGGTCACCAGCTTCGAGAGCGCGAAGCAAAAGTGTGAGTCTCCCTACACGCGTCTTCGTGAAACAAATACCGCTCTACTGATGCTTTGGACGTTTGTCAGCGATGAAGAGGGACAACGACCTCGGGAGCGTGCACAAGATCCTCGACGCCGGCTTCTCGAACGTGCCCCAACCGCTCGACGCGGAGAAGTGCGTTCCTTCGGCTCCTCGGACCATCAGAGTTGATCCTGACTTCTGGATCCCAGGCCGAAGTACTACGTCCCGCGGAACCCGTTCGCCACACCGGCGTACTACCCGCACGAGCCATCCGGCCAGTTTGCGAACCCGGCGCTGTTCTCCAAGTTCGACGTCGACACGCTCTTCTACATCTTCTACTACTGCCAGGGGACATACCTCCAGTGCGTCCTCGCCCTACGGCCGTTGTGGCGCTCGGACTCCGCCCTGACAATCTGACTTCGCCCCCACCAGGTACCTCGCAGCTTCGGAACTCAAGAAGCAGTCGTGGCGGTTCCACAAGCAGTACCTCACGTGGTTCCAGCGCGCGAACGAGCCGCAGCAGATCACGGACGAGTACGAGCAGGGCGTCTAGTGAGTCGCGCACCATGCCGTGCCCGCGTCGAGCGGAGGGCTGACTCTATCGTTTCAGCTTGTACTTTGACTGGGAGGGATCCTGGTGCCAGAGGAGAAAATCGGAGTGAGCCTTGCCGCTGACCTGCGTCGCTCCGGCTGAGCTGACGATTGCGTCTCCTTGCTCTCTCTTCCTCAGCTTCCGCTTCGAGTACAAGTACTTGTCATCCGATTGAAGCCCAGTCGGAAATGTTGAGGTGAGCTCCCCCGTTCAGCACGGCAGCGTCGGCCAGTGGTTGATGTCTCCGGGTCCTACAGATGGAGTAGTGCTGCTGTCTGTCAAACATGCGCTTTCGTTCCGCAAATGCATGGCCTGGATATCAGTTTGGAGGGTCGGCCGCTGCGACCCGAACGTGCGCCTGCGAGTGTCTCTCGTTCCTGCCGTGGCTTCCTTCCACCAAGCCACACCCTGCTGCAGAGTTTTTTTTTTTCACACTCTGAACTCTGCGAACGTTTAAGTATACCAGTACAACACTTTGCGCTTCTGTAGGCGCCCCTCTATTACATTCCGTGCCTCGCCATCTGTCCAGCGAGGTCCGCGTCGTCTTCGTCCGATTCCACCTCCTCGTCTCCCGAGTCCGAGTCGTTGCCCAGGTCGTCGTGGAGGGCCTGCAGCCGCTCGTTGATCCACATGGCGCGGTCGACGCGCTGGGCACGAAGCTCGACGACCTCAGGCGTGTCGTTGTCGAGCTCCTCGAGGTCGCAGTAGGCAGCTTCAAGCTGGGGAGTCGGGGCGCAGGGTCAGCCACAGGAGTAAGAGGACTAGGAAGATATGAGAGTCCACCTTCAACAGGATACGCTGCTCTTCTCGGCTAGTGGTGGGCCCGGCGGGCGTTCTCCGGAAACTCGCGTAGGCGTTCTCGAAGAGGCCGGCGGCTGCAATCCAACGCGGTCAGCTCCAAAGCTCGACGTCCGATGAGCAGGAAGCACGCACAGCGGATGAGCACCTGGCGTGTTTCCCGCACGAGGTCGTTCTCGGGCACGATGGGCCCGTCGTCGGACTCGGCGGTGCTGTCGCGAGACTGGTCGCGGCGCCTGCGGTCGGCGGCGACCTCGTTTCGGTTGAGGTAGAGCGAGCCCACGGCCGAAAGCATCGTCCTGCCGAGGCCGAGGAGGCACGAGCCTTGCGTCTTCTCGAACGGGACGAGGCGGCGGATGGTGGCCTCGAGCACGCCGCGGACCTCGTGGCGGCGCTTGTCGCTCGTCGACGCGCTCTGAAGGATGCTCGCGCTCGCGGACGCGGCGTCGACGAGCCGGTTCGCGCTCATCGAGGCCTCGACGAAGCGCACGTCCGCGACGTGCGTCGCCCAATCAATGCGGCGCGTCCAGAGCGCGGGCGATGATGTGAACGGGAACATGGTGGACATGTCGCGGATCAGGCGCGAGTTGCCGAGCACGGTCGCCGCCTCGGACGGGTTCGTGTCGTCGGACGCGGTGAGCGGGTCGACGGGCGTGAACAGCGCTGTGGGAGGTAAGCGCATGAGTGCAGGTTCCAGCAGGGCTCACGCCATCGATGAGCGCTGGCAGCGCGACAGCACGACGTGGACGTACCCTGGACGTTGCGACGGCAGGCGAGGTCGAGAAGATCTGCGAGCCGCGCCTCCTCGATGACCTGCTCGTGCCGCAGGAGCATCGAGAACGCGAGCGTCGTCTGCGTTCGCGCCCACTCGGCGAGGAACTCTGCAACCCAGGCCGGCTGTTCGTCGAGCACGACGAGCGGCGAGGTGGTTCTTGTCCGGTTCTCGTTCGGGCGCGTTACCGACGGCACCTGGTCGAGCGCGGGCGGGGCTGGGAGCTGCAGGAGGCTGCCGGCTGCCGCGTAGACCGCGAGCGCGTCCTCGAGCTTCGCGGGAAGCTCTTCGGGCGTCGTGCCGTCGTATTCACCCACTCTGCCCAGCGCCCACGCAAGCACGAACTGGCCGCGCGCGTCCTCGTCCGGCGAGATTTTGCGTCCGCCGACCTTATCCTTCCACGAGCCCGCCTGCGCGACAATCTCGAGCAGCTGCCCCTTGAGCGCCGTGATGGACGGCCCAGCAGTGCCCTCGGCCAGCTCTGCCTCGAGCTGAGGCGACTGCAGCGCGCTGTCCGCCGCGACCCGCGCCTGGATGAGCGCCCTCAGCGGCTCGGGCAGCGACGACGACGAGAGCGACGAGGCGGTTGCCGAGATGGCGACGGGGGTCGGCCCTGGGTTGGCGGCTGCTGGGCTGGGCATTGTCGGGAGGAAAACGCAGGGGAAAGTGACGTGGTGGGAGCAGAGAGAAGGCCGACCTGAGTCAATGCTTGTGTGGCCGTCAGGACGCGCGGGCGAAATTCCGGGGCCGCCGTGTCGCGATAGCGATTGGCGCCACCGGCGGTCTTCTTCCTCCAAAACACGTTCAGTCCATGTCGACCAAGCGCTCGGCCTCCAGGGCTACCTCGCGCCAGTTCTCGACCGCTCCCTCGACCACTGGCAGGCCCGCGTCGACCAAGCCGCCCGCCGACTCGACCTCGGCCGGCACAGAGGGGTGGATCATCGCGCTGAATGACGGCCGCGGCGTCGGCAAGGAGATCGGAGTGGCAGCGATTGAGCGGGAAATGGGCAAGGTCATCGTCACGCAGGTAGGGCACCGTCGGATCCACCAGCGGGCGCGCGATGACGCTGACAGACCAGTGCCAGTTCGCCGACTCTCCGAGCTACGTCCGCAGCCTGCACCTTGTCAACCAGCGCTCCCCTGCCTTGATCCTCGTTCCGCCTTCCTTCCTCGGCCCCACACTCACGTCGAAGCGCAAGGAGGGCTTCGCAGGCGACGCGGCGGACGAACGCGACGAGGGCACCCTGCTCGTTCGCAGCCTCAAGGCCGCCTGGAAAGACACGCCAATCGTGCCCGTCTCGAGGAAGTTTTGGAACGAGCATACGGGTAAGCTGTCTCGAGGTGCGGGAGAATGAGCCGGGAGCTGACGTTCACGCGGCCAGGGTTCGAGTTCCTGACCCAGCTGTCCGTCCGCTCCCTGCCACTGCAGCGCGACCGCTGACCGACATGCGTCCAGCGCCATCAACGACGAAGAACGCACAGGCACGATCCTCGCCGTCAAGTCCAAGTTCTTCGCCCTCAGTGCGCTCTCGGCCCTATTCAAGTACCTGGAGTCTGCGCTCGGGCAGGTGTTCCCGCCCCGCTCGCTCCGAATCACCTATGCAGCGCTCGAGGGAACGTGCTTGATCGACGCCGACACTGCTATGAACCTCGAGCTCGTATCCAATGTGAGCCGGGGGCTCCACTTCCCGCCGGCGACCACCCTGTCTCTGGATCTCACCCTGCGTCCGGCTAGCTCGTGAGCCGCAAGTCCAGGCAGCACCTCCTGGGTCTTTTAAACTCGTGCTACACTCCAATGGCCACTCGCCTCGTTCGTTTGCCCTGCGCGTTCTCGTCCTTCGGTCGTTCCGTTCTCACCACTGCGACGCCACCAGCTTCGCACAAACATTTTGGGCCCGCTCACGGATGTGTCCAACATCGACACGCGCCTTGATGCTGTGAGCGCCTCTTGTGGAGCTTCAAGGTCAGTGAGCTCACTCGGTGTATAGGTGGAAGAGCTCGTCGGTTCAGAGGAGCGATTTCACGCCATCCGCAAGGCGCTCGAGCCGTGCGCCCACCTCGCTCACGTCGCACCCTGCACGACTAACGCTTCTTCATAGCCTCAAAAAAATTGATGTCGATAAGCTGGTCGGCCAGCTCGCCTCCGCGCCCCGGCCGCAGTCCGTGTCGTCGACGTCCGACCCGTCCAAGGAGGCCGAGCAGAAGATCTCGCGCGCACTCCAGCTCCGCACGCTCCTCGGGACGCTGCCGGGCCTCCGAGGTGCGCTGAGAGGCATGGATGCAAGCTTGGTCCAGACAATCGGCCGGATCCTCGACGATGACAGCCTGGACGACATCCACCAAGCGGTCGACGACACGATCAACGTCGACGCGGTGGCGGCGCTGCAGAAGGGCAGTCTGGCCGCGAAGTTTGTTCCCCTTGATCGGTTTTATCTGAATTTGTGAGCTTATAAGTTGTCTATGGTGTGAAGGAACACCCGGATCTACGCCGTCAAGTCTCAAAAGAAGAAGCTGCTCGACGTCGCACGCGAGACGTACAAGGAGGTCCGACGAGTCTCCGTCTTCTGATCCCCGCCGAAGATCAAAATGCGGAAAGATCTCCTTTGACTTTTGGTGCGGTTCGCAGAACCTCAACGACGCGTTCGAGATGGGCGAGGCGCTCTCGCAGAAGCACGGCCTCGACATCTCCATGTCCCACACGCAGCAGGGCTTTGTCTTCTCCTGCCTTGCTACTGAGATCGAGGAGAAGCCCCTTCCGAAAGTTTTCATCCATCCGGTGCGTCCAGATCGCTCGGTGCGGCAAAGTCGAGCACTCAAGCGGAGAGCGTCCGCAGGTCAAGAAAGGCAAGAAGCTCGAGTTCACTTCGATGGAGCTCAAGAAGAAAAACTCGCGACTCGCGGAGAGTATGCAGGAGGTTTTCATCATGAGGTGCGCCTCCCTGTCCTCGCCTGTTTTCGAACCCGAGCTGACTGCCAGTCGTCTCGCAGCAACGAGTGAGTAGCAGGCAAGTTCCCGCCCATCGGATTGCAGGTTAACTGACTACTACTTCAAAGGGTTCTCGATGACCTCTTTGACGAGGTGCGGACCGGCATCGCATCCCTCTTCCGAGCTTCCGAGGCAATCGCGTTGCTCGACATGTTGGCTGCGTGAGTTTCAGCCCCTCAGCTTTACTTTGCAGGAGCAGCACTGATCCTTTCGGAGTACAGGTTCGCCGACATAGCGTCGAAGAACAATTACGGTACCCCCCAGCGCTATCCGACTCTGCTTGAAGCTTGACGGCTGACCCGGGCGAATCCAGTCCGGCCCGAGTTCACGGAAACGCTCGCCATCTCGGCCGGCAGGCATCCACTTCACGAGGTTTTCAGGCTCAGAGATGGTACCTTTGTTCCTAAGTAAGCTTCTGGCCCGTCGGCTGCCCAGACGCGGCGCTGACCAGACCCCTTGCAGCGACACCTATGCGAGCAATGCGGCGACCTTCCAGATCGTCGGTAAGCCTTCTCTCGCCCGGAAACCCCTCCGAACGGATACTGAATAATCTTCAGCTGGAGCCAACATGTCTGGTTCGGCGAGGGATCCCTGTAAATTGGCTGACGCTGACTAGGTCCGTTTGCAGGCAAGAGCACGCTCCTTCGCCAGATCGCTCTGCTTTACGTCATGGCTCAAGTCAGTTACCTGCTGCATCCAATAAGGTACGCGATCTCACGCCCTTTGACTCACAGATCGGAAGCTTCGTCCCCGCTTCGTACGCGTCGTTCCGCGCCGTGGACTGCATCCTCTCGCGGCTGAGCAACGACGACTCGATCGAGGCGGGCCTTTCCACCTTCTCCAAGGAGATGAGCACGATGGCGATGATCACGAGCTCCATCTCGTCTTGCAAGCAGTGCGTCGTTATCATTGACGAGCTCGGCCGAGGGACGTCTCCCAGTGACGGGCTTGCGATCGCGCACGCGCTGTCCGAGGAGATCATCAAGGCCAAGGTGCGCTCGTTCCATGCGAAGATTAGCAGCAATTGCTGACAGCCCACTCGTCTCAAGGCCCTCTGCTTCTTTGCCACCCACTTTTCACCACTGTCGAGTACGCTCAGCCGCTTCCCGAACGTCGTCTCGATGCACCTGGCCACGGAGGTACTTCCAGGCGTGACGAAGGGTCTGGAGGGTCGCTGACCCTCGGTAATAACCAAAGGTCGAAGTGAGCCAAACAGACTACAGCCTCACCTTCCATCACCGCGTCACCGACGGCGTCAACCCCCTTGTCCACTACGGCACATCTACTTCCTCTGCGGTGGGGCGAACCTCCGCTCAGTCGTAGCTGACCACCTCCCTTCCTCCTATAACTTCCTTTGATCAAACACTCTCCACCCACGCACAGGCATCGAACTCGCCAAGCTAGCAAAGCTTCCGTCCGACATCCTCGAGCGCGCCGGCGTCGTCTCGCGGCAGCTCGAGTCGCTCGCCGAGGAGGGCAACAAGCGCGCCGCGAGCACCAAGCTCGCACTTCGACGCAAGGAGCTGCTTCAAGTGCGTTCCCTCCGATTTTGACAACGTCGAAGCCGGCAGTTTGCTCACCTGCGCACTGGACAGCTCACGACGACGCTCTCCGAACTCGTCACCGCGCGCGGAGGCTCGGCCGCCTGCTTCGAAGAGGCGCTGCGTGAGACTCAGGAGAGTGCCGTCGCGATGCTCGCCGCCACGATCGACGCGATTCCGCCTGCCCGCCCACCGGCGTCGCCGAGTGCCGTCCCCGAGTCCGAGGAGCATCGCACGAGCGTCGAGCCTGCGCCCGAACCGGAACCGAAGCAGCCACTCGAGGTCGAATCTGGTGGCGAGCAGAGTCAGAGTGTTGACGCGCAGGGATCCCAGGAGATGGAGGTCGAGGACGCTGGGAGCGAGGTCCAGGAGCGCGGAAGCTCTCAAGTCGGCGCGTCGCCGGAGGTGCTCGACTTTGACGATTGAGGTAGGTCCGCCGTGAGAATGCTTTCCATTGCAACCATGGTGCGTCCAAAATAGTGTGAAAATGCCCAAAGCGCAAGACGGGGAACCCACGCTGTCGGGACTCGGGACGCGGCACGCGCGCGCGGTGGACGTCACGCGTGCGCCCTCCCGCTAAATTGGTGGCATCCTCTCTCTCCCACCGCACACACGTC
>ERZ1463038.609-NODE-609-length-12710-cov-14.769340_pt1 | contig 12710 bp, 16 predicted proteins | sample MGYA00564479_ERZ1463038 | MGnify/ENA primary metagenome ERZ1463038 (study PRJEB39244, sample SAMEA3635134) | Helicobacter pylori | study: EMG produced TPA metagenomics assembly of PRJEB11511 data set (Assembly of a 5300-year-old Helicobacter pylori...
GATGACCAGCTCGACATCTCGAGTCTCAACAACCACAACAGCCAGTGGGTCAACTACAAGGGTGAGTCCGCCGTCGCGTCGACGTCGCGTTGGAAACCGGGAGGTGGCTGCGGTGGGCGACGTTCGGACCGGTAGACCAGGCGATACGAGGCGACGTGTTAGCGAGTCGGAGTGGGCCTCGCAACACCTGGACTGTCTCGAGCCGTGACTGATCGGGCGAAAGCTGACCCCTTCCGCTCCTGTTTGGTCCATCCCACTACACAGGCGCATGGCTCATCCACGTCTTCTTTCTCCTCGTGGGCAAAGTCCTGCTCGACATCATCCCAGGCATGCCTCAGGACACGTCCTGGACGATTCTCAACCTCAGCTATCTCGCCGTGAGTGCCAAAACGCAGTCCAGCCTCGGTCATCGCTGATCCCGCCGGTCTGCGCTCACCACCAGGTGACCTACCTCGTCTTCCACTACGTCACGGGTGTGCCGTTCGACCTCACCAACAACAGCGGGGTGTACGACCGCTTGACGCTGTGGGAGCAGATCGACGCCGGCGCGCAGTACACGCCAGCCAAAAAGTGGTTGACGACCCTCCCCATCGCCTTGTTCGTGGTTCATATCACTTCAGACGGTCACCGACTGACCATACGACGGCGTGAGCAGGTTCCTTCTCTCCACCCACTACACCAAGTTCGAGTCGCACCCCGCCTTCTTCACGCTCAACCTCACCGCGCTCATCCTCGTCGGCCTCGCCCCGAAACTCCCCTACTTCCACCGTCTCCGCTTCAAGTTCTTTGACGCGGGAACAACACCAGGCACGTCTCATTCGCGCTCGGCGCGGGCGGGCGGAACGGAACGCGAGCTGACCGTGCGACGTTGATGATCAACAGAACCCTCCGCTCCCCCGACTCCAATCGAGGAGATGATGGGAGAGCGGGACTTTGGTCCGATCGAGGAATGAGCTGCTGTCGGGAGTGCGGTCTGCCGGAGTAGACGTGCCGCGGCGGCGTCGACGCAGCGCAGGGCAGGGCGCCTCGAGGGCGAGGGTCCTGGGCCGAACCTTCGTCGGCTCACCGCGTTGTTGTGCTGGTGAAGCTGTTCGTACTACATGTCCCACTGAGCTTTGGGCTTGAAGGGAGGAGAGCTTTGGGGCGACCGCGCGTGGCAACCGCGTGTGAGGTGCCCCAGGGGATCTCACGCTCCGGTACCGCAGGTCCGATCGCGTCAAAGGGTCGCCAGTCAGAACGAAGCTGGAGGAACTTGCGGGTCCTGGGTCGAAGGATAGGAACGTCGATCAGTCGGAAGCCACGAGATCTAGGGCGAGCGTCGCGGCGCCAGTCGTACGACGCGATCCTTTCAACAACCCGGCATACCGTCGCTCCGAAGTGGCACGCTGGAAAAAGCCATCGCAGCTGATGACAAGACCACCCACCCGGCGTGAAGCTGAGTATCAGTCGTGTTGGTCCGCTCAGCCTCCCACACCCTCAAGCAAAGTTGATGGGCACAAATAAGTTATAGCTCTATGAGTGTCTACGATCTCTATGTGGCCACTGCTATCTAGGGAATCTACTGTGCTCTATACGACCAGAAGTGCCTTCATCTCCGGCTTCTCCTCGCGTTCCCCCGCGGTGGCCGCTCGGGTCATCACGATGGCGCTGTACGGATTAAGGTGGGTCAGTAGCCACCACGCAGCGAAGGTTATTCACTGTCCCTCACTCTCTAATCACCACCACCTGCAGGCCGACTGAAGCGGATCGTCAGCCACCGTCGGAGTTCCGCCGTGTCGCGACAGCGCCAACTCACGCAAGATGACGCCCACGATCGCCTTGAGCCAGGTCGGAAATGCGGATGCGCCGACACAAAAAAGCCCCCACGCTGCAGACAGCGATACTGGTGTTACAAGTCAGCGATTCGCCGCCTCCGCTTTAATTTATCGCCGCGGCTCACCAAGAAGGGAGACGTAGATGACAAGCTTGTTCCTCCAGGGTAGCGATCCACCAAGCATGACGCCCTGAATACCATTCGAGACTCCCACGAGCAGAAAGAAGATGAGGATCGCGATGTAGAGGTACGAGTACTTGTCAAGGCCGGGTGCGATGAGCTTGAAGGTGCCGGTGGGCGGGGCGACGCTGAAGCGCCAGGGCTTGTAGATCGCGAGCAGGCTCACCAAGGTCCAGAACGATTGGCTGCTTACGTACACGTGTTAGCTTAAAACCCTTGGGATGAGAGGGGCTCGCGCACCCGGCGGCCTCACTCGACGCGTGAGAAAGTGGGTGCGGGGAGTCGAGGTCCAAAGCAGAGGTCGCCTCTGGCACGTGGATCGGAATCATCGAACTTGAAACGGAGCGCTCGAGCACTGGGTGTGCTGGGGGAGGGAGAGCGAGCTCGGCGCTTTCAGCATAGCTCTGATGGCACGACGAAGCGATGGCGAAGCCGCAAGCCTGGCAGGCCCTTCGTTCAGCGCGCAGTTCCCTTGAATTCGGGCATTTAGACGGTGTACAGGCTAAAGGATCAGCTCTGCGGATCCACTTGGAAATCTGGCGCGCACTGGATCCGGCCCCACGCAGACGGCATCAAGCGCGCTAGCGCGGTTGGCCAGCACTTGCCTATCTCTCGCGCTGAGGATACAATCTTCCGTAACTCAAAGAGAACAAGGGGCTGCTCGTCTATAATTGCCCGAGAAAGGCGAGCACGGCGTCGTTTCCTGGCCCAAGAACCGTCTGCGGCCCGTTCTCTCCACGGGCACGGCGAGGAGCACATCGGGCCCGTCATTGCGTCGGGTGAAGGCCGTCCGTCGCCTTCTAAAAAAACACAGAGTTGTTGAATTGCCTTTGTGGAAGAGCAAGGTTCATCCTTCTCACGGAGCCGGGTGGCTTCGCTGCGAGCCCATCTGGCATCCTCCTTCGCGCTATCCACCGTCAAACTGCAAGCATTGACTAAGCCACAGTGACAAAAAAGAAAAATTCAATACTCAGACTCGGTCACACCTAGAGCCCACCGTCCAACAGGTCCTCGCGCGCGTAGATCGTGATCGACCGCGCGTCGCACTCGGCTTGCAGTTCGTTGTCGACGACGAGCTCGCCCCAGCGGATCTCGGGAAAGTCGATTCGGCTGATGTTTTTGAGGGCACGGTGGCGAAGAAAGGCTAGAAGTGGGGGGACGGTGGGACATTCGAGAGCGTACGTGATCCGAAGGTGCGCGTCGGCGAAGGCGAGGAGTACGAGAGGGGTAGAGACGGGGGTGTGGTCCCGCAGCTCGAGGGTGAGGATTCTGAGCGAAGTGAAGAGTTGGAAAGAGGGCAAGAGGCATGTCGGGAAGGGGATGAGTGTTATGTCGAAGCTTTGAATGCGTCCCGCAACGAGTGGGAGGACGGGGATGAGGCAAGAATACGGATCGTCTTCGCCTTCGTCGTACGCGATATCTGTAGTGACTCGAAGGTGCCTCAAAGACGTCCGTGACGCCTCGAAGACTGCGACGAGAAAGTCCGCCGGCACTGGATCCCCTGACTCGCTCACGTCGACGGTGAAGCTTTGGAGATGAAAGGGGAGTGGAGGGGGGCTCGAAGGGCCAGTCGTTACCTCGGACTGGTCTGCGGGAAAAAAAACCGTCAAGGCCTGAAGGTCTGTGAGGACTGTCAGGACGGTGGGGAGCGCTCTATGTGCAAGGAACGCACTGGCGAGCTTGGAGCTGCAGAGAGCAGACCAGTGGCTCTTGAGCCAGGGCACTTTGAGCGAGCGGATTCCCGTCGAGCTTCGCGAGAGGATTCGAGGAAGTGCACCTTCACCGTCGAACTCAAACACGTCGAGAAGGATGATCGGATACTGGTCGCGGGCAGACGAGTTGCTCCATAATTCCTCATCGAGGTGGCGGTACGGAAGGACAAGCCGGCCGTAAAGCGCTCGGCATGCTGGGTCACGCCACCTGTGACAAACGAGAGCAGCCGCGCACACCGTGCCGACATCGAACGAGGCGGCGCCGAGGCGCGCGAGCCTGACGTTCTCGTACCCGCAGAGTGCGAGCTCAAAGATTTGACAGAGGAGCTCCGGTGGAAGGTCGTGGATGGTCGCCGAGTTGCGCGTGCCGTGAGCCTGAGAACTGCGAGACTGCGCGAGGAAGCGAGTCAGCGTCCGCCCGCCAGGTCACTACGAGCGCGTGACCAGATAGAAGCTCATCGGAAGGTGGAATCGACGAGATCGACGCGTCGCCATGGTGTGAGCGTTGCGACCACTGCAGAGCAACGCGCGTGCTGCGGGATCTCGGGACGCAAGCGGCGGCGCACGCTCGTCAAAGTTCTTCGTTCACACCGCAACACCTACACCGACATCGACTGACCCGGAGACACTCTTTTCATCGAACGCCATGCTGCGCCCCACTCTCGTTCCCGCCGCTGTCGCCCTCTCGCTCCTGTCGACTGCCCGGGCTGCGCTGCCGGACCCACTCTTCGCAACCTACTGGGGGCAAAGCACCGAGCAAAGCCTGAGCTCCTACTGCGCCCTTGGCTACTTCGATGGTGCGTAAGCCGCCTGGAGCGCTGGAGGCTGGACGTCTCGCGCGTCCAGAGGAGCCCGGGCACTGCGGGGGCCCCGATCGCTGACCTGGCGCGCGTCTTCGCAGTGATCAGCATCGGCTTTGTCAGTGGCTTCGGTGCCACGGACTTTGCCTTTTCCACAGATGGCTGCACGTCCACCGCGACAAGCGGATCGTGTTCGGCGCTCGGCGCCGAGATCACAAAGTGCCAGGCGGGCGGGACGAAGATCCTCATCTCGTACGGCGGAGCCACCAAGTTTGACTGTGGCTCGGATGGCTGCACTGGGGACTACTACTTTGCCACGGAAGCTCAGGCGACCGCGGCCGCGACGCAGGTGCGTGCAGCTGGTGTCTGTTTCGGCGAGGAGGTGCTGATCGCAATCGCGTTTCAACAGGCCTGGCAAATGTTCTTTAACGGGTGCGTGTACAGTGAGGAACAATGTGGTGCTGTGGAAGGCTGACGTATACTGGTCCGCAGAGGAAAGGTGACTTCAGGCGTCGCGAGGCCGTTTGGCGCTGGCGTGACCCTCGACGGCATTGACCTGGACATTGGTGCGTCCCCTCCCCGGTAGCTGACACATCCCGTGCTTAAGTCACTCAACCTACTTCAGAAATGACCGCCACCGGGGACGGGCAAGACCCTCAGCTGCACTACGACATCTTCGCGAACGCGCTCAAGGCCAAAGACGCGAGCATGATCGTCTCGGCGACTCCCGAATGCCAGTACGGCTCTCTCGGCTCAAATCCACTCGCGAGTGCGGTCACGACCGCGAACATCGACTTCTTCTTGTGCGCCAGCTTGCTTCGTGACGGGTGCCGAACGGAACGAACCCCACTGATGTCGACTTCCTTCCCCAGTGTTCAATTCTTCAACAACGCCAAGTGCAACGTGGCCTCGGCAAACTTCCCCGCCGCCTTCAAGTTTTGGACCACTCAGGCGGCCGCGAACCCCAACGGCGCCACCCAAGTTCTCGTCGGCTTGCCCGGAAACAACGCCGGCAGCTCATTGAGCGCCGAGTACTACCTTACCCCTGCTCAGGTGCGTCCCAGCATTCTCTTTGCAGATCCACGACTCGCGAGCTGACGCTTGATCGCTAGGCCCTTTCGAACGTCTCCGCCCTCCGAAGCCAGTACCCTGACGCGCACGTCGGGGTCGGAGTGTGGGATGCAGGAGCGTCCGTGGGATCCACGCTCTCGGGATCAGACTCGAACTGGGCCAAAGAGGTCGCAGCGGGTCTCAAGAACCTGCCCGCAGGTCCGCCTCCTCGCTTCCAATCACCCGCGGACCGCAAGCTGACCTCCCGTCCAACCAGTTGTGGCGAGCAGCAGCGGCACCGTCGCCGCCTCTTCCACCCTCGCTGGAGTGAGCGGCAACGCGACCTCGACGGGCACGGCTGCGAAGGGAGCGTCGACGTCGGCGGCGGTCAAGACGAACGCCAACGCAGCAGGTGCGTCGGGCGCGAGCGCGAGTGCTAGCTCTAGTACTGCGTCGTCCGCAAGCGCTGGGTCGACCTCGTCTGCATCTGGTCTCGGTGGAGCGAGCACCTGGGTGGGAGCGGCCCTGGTGGCTGGCTACCTCGCCGTGATGGTCTAGGCGGGGAGCGAGGCCGTGGGATGCCGCGCGAGTGCTCGAGAATAGACACTGGATCTCACACAACCCAAGCAGCAGCTTTGGCTTGCTTTTCTGATCCGGTGCATTTCAGGCGTGCATCTGGGGCGATGCGGCTTTTCGCGCAGGAAATCATGCCTCAGCTGAGCTGCTCACGATGATGGAGTGGCTTCAAGTGTGCCTTGTTGACTTTATGAGTGGCTTTACTGTGGGGCAATACTAGTGCAGCTGTTCTCACCACAGGTACTGCACAGACGTATATCCACTGTCAGCTGTGCTCTGTACTCTCCTTGAAGACGACGCTATAAGGGACATACCCCTTACTTCCATCGTTCGTACTCCCTCAGAGTCATCGCGGGCACGAAGTGTTTCTTCGCTTTGACCGCCGACACCGTCGCGCGCTCCTTCAGCATTGCCTCCCAGTCACCTCCCTCGCGCCAGTGCCCAAACATCGCCCGCCTCAACTCATCCCGTCCGCCAGCCCGTCCGCCAGCTCCGGGTTCTCGCGTAGGTCGGGAAGAGGAAGCTGTAGCGGCATACCATAGACGTTCCCGGGACGACTCCTCGAGGAAGAGCACAAACACCCGTGTGTTGCCCTGACCGTCGTACCCGCCGGGCAAGTCGGCATAGAATCGCTTGACAAACTGCTTGGCGAACAGACCGTACTGAACGTCAAAAGTTTGCGAGCTGAGGTACTTGATGTTGGTCGTCGAGCGCGACGAGTTGCGCCTCGAGGATTTCGAAGGCGGTCGTGAGATCCTTCACGCCCGATCGGCGACGGGTGGAGATGATGAGGATGCGGGAATGAAGGAGGGTGGTGGGTGCTATGACCTTATATAGGTCGAAGAGTATCGAGCCAACGTCGGAGCAAAGCGTTCGGGCGAAGGCTTTGTGGTCATTCACCTCCGATGCCGCAGGCTGAGCGACATAAGCTCGATCGAGCTTCTACCTGCAGGAAGGAAGAGTAAGTCGATCGGTTTCACGTAAGCGCTACTGGTTTGAGATTGCTCACTTTAAGACAGCAAATTGCACGACGGCTTGTGTAGTTTCCAGTCGGCTGCGGAGCACACGGCACTGCAGTACATGACGCTGTGACGTCGGGAGCAGCGCAGTGTACTTTTTCCGGAGACTGCAATAGCTAAAGATTCAGCATGTGCTCACTGAGTGCCCCGGGAAATACCCACGGGACGCGCGACACTTGTGACAGCTCTCCCAACTATTCAAACTCGCCCTATCCCAATCCAGCCGATGGTCGCCCTATCCCAATCCAGCCGATGGTGTCCACGCTGATGCAGAACTTAGGTCAGCTCTGGTAGTACCTCAAGAGCCGACGACGGACGCACGGAAAGGTAGGCGTTTCGCAGCTCGCTGAAGCGCTTCAGAATGCGCGCTCGCCACTCCTGCTCCTCCCGATCTGGATGCCAATCTCATTCGTATCGCATTGAGCCTCCGTAGGCTACCGGCCCCTTTCCTTCGCGGTCGAACATCATCGCGTATAAAACCATGGTGGGCTGGCCGTTTGGCGGCACCGGCCGATTCGCCACCGCGACGGCTTCAAGCAGGGCTTCGACTGCGGCAGGACTGAGCAGGGCACAGCCAGGCTTCTTCTTCATCTCGGACAATCGCATTTCGAGGCTCGGGAATGGGTCGAGGTGGGCTCTTACGAGCCAGAAGGTCGAAATGGCGTCGAGTGGGTTCGCGGGCCGCGCGGACTCGGAGTCGACAAGGAAGGTGAGGAGCACTGGCAGCGCGTGCGTGCGCGTCTTGTTGGCGGGGCGAGCGGACGTGGGACAGAGACTGGTGATGAGCGCGGGACGGAGGATGGACAATCTGACGTCTGCGTGCTGGAGTAGCGATTCGAGGCCGCCGCGCCCGGAGACTCGGATGCCGGGCTGTGGCGCCTGCGGAGCTCGGCGGTCAACAGTGCAGCTCGAGAGCGTCGGGGATGGTTGCTGGGCGTACCTGCATAGCTAAATAGGCCGAGAAAAGATTCGTTGCAGCGACAGAAGGGACGAAGCGAGCATCGGCCGGTGGCGCCAACCCTCGAGAATTTCGAAAAACAACGACTTTTGATGCGCTTTCGAGCGCGGCGGAGCGTAGGTTGACTCACCTCCCACCACTTCCCCTCGACCTCGAGCACGACGCGCCGAGCAGTCGCACGCACGAGGCCTCGCCCGCCTGGCAGCACCCCGCGCTCCCACCGCGCCGCTCGCGCATGAGCAACCCGACCTTCAGCGACACCCCGTTCTTCTACGATCGCTCGTCCGACCGCGCGTCCTACAGTGGCGCGAGTGGGGAAGAGATCGAAGGGCAGTCATGGCGAGGCGGACAGGTCGGCGGCGGCGTGGGCGTAGGCGTGAGTCTCCGTTGCTTTTTGGTGAGACCAGGGAGGCGAGCAAGGCGGCAGCGGGCGCGCACCGAAGGGACAGCCACGACTCCACAGGAGCACTTAGGCTGGACGAAGGCATCCTTGAAGTGAGCTGCAGCTTCATGGAAACGGCCTGAGCGTCGTGTGCGCCGGCGACCAGGTGCTGGGGTGAAGGGGCGGGAGACGTCCAGCAGTGTAATGCTGTGGAACCACGCAGCTGACCAGCTATGCTATGCGTGCAGATTCACTCGATGCCTAGGGTGTCGTATTACTTCCCGAAGGGCGTCGGCGAATACCACTTTGGAGTAAGTCGCCCGCCGCTCGATTGGTGACCAGCGCTGACAGTCGTTTTCTCTCCCAGGAGCGCCACCCCATGAAGCCCCATCGGCTGACGTTGACGAACCATCTCGTTATTGGCTACGGTCTGCACAAGAAGATGGACATGTACCAACCTCGAAGCGCGACGCGGGAGGAGCTCGAGGCGTTTCACGACGAGGACTACGTCGACTTTCTCTCGAGGTGCGCTGAAATGGATAGAGAAAACGGCGGGGAAGATGAGCTGATCGTTTAGTCCTGCAGGGTGACGCCGGAGAACGTGCGGAGCTTCACGAACGTCCTCTCGCGCTTCAACGTCGGAGACGACTGCCCCATCTTTAGCGACATGTGGGACTACTGCCGCCAGTACGCCGGCGCCTCCATCATGGCCGCGAACAAGATCGTCTCGGGCAAGACGGACATCGCAATCAATTGGACTGGTGGCCTCCACCACGCCAAGAAGTCCGAGGCGAGCGGTTTCTGCTACGTCAACGACATTGTGCTCGCAATCCTCGAGCTCCTTCGGTGAGTCTTTTTGCCCCTTGGAGACCGTATACCTGGGCTGATCCCCGGCGCAGCGTGCACGCCCGCGTCTTGTACATCGACATCGACATCCACCACGGCGACGGCGTCCAGGAGGCGTTCTACAACTCGAACCGAGTCCTCACCGTTTCGTTCCACAAGTACTCGTCCGACTTCTTTCCTGGGACGGGCCACATCGACGAGGTCGGGCACTCGCTCGGCAAGTACTTCTCGCTCAACGTCCCACTCCAGGACGGCATCGACAACGAGTCGTACGTCTCGCTCTTCAAGAGCATTATGGAACCCACCATCACCACTTTCCAACCCTCGTCGATCGTGCTCCAATGCGGCGCCGACTCGCTCGGCTGCGACCGCCTCGGGTGCTTCAACCTCTCGATCGCCGCGCATGGCGAGTGCGTGCGGTTCATCAAGTCGTTCAATCTCCCGCTCGTCGTCCTCGGCGGTGGTGGCTACACGATCAAGAACGTCTCGCGCTGCTGGACGTACGAGACGGCGGTCCTGCTCGACCTGCAGCAGTCGCTGCCCAACTCGCTCCCGCACACCGCGTACGACGACTTCTTCGCGCCCGACTGGAAGCTGCACCCGGACCTCGCCGCCGGCCGGAACCGGATCGAGAACCTCAACACGCGCAAGGCGCTCGAGCGGATCCGCATCGGCGTCCTCGAGCGGTTGCGGTACATGCACGGCGCGCCGAGCGTCGCCATGGTCGAGATCCCGCCGGGGCTCGCGCCGTGGCTCAAGGAGGAAGACAAGGACGAGGACGACGGCGAGGGCACGACAGCCGACAGTCACCGCGCGAACGGCGAGTGGTACGACGGCGACCGCGACCGCGAGCTCGATGGCTCGATCAGCATCAGCTACCCCCCGCCGGGCGTCCCGCCCATCGGCCACGGCGCACCCTCGGCCACCGTACTCCAGTGGGGCGCCGGCATCGCGCTCGGCGGCCGCGAGAAGCGCGCCGCGGCCATCTCGGCCAGCGCGAGTCTGACCCAAACGAGCATCAGCGAGAACCAGCGCGAGCGACCGATGGGCCCTGCGACCGCTTTGACGCGCATGGGGCCCGACAGCACGCTCAAGGCCACCAAGCCGAGGAGCGCATCTGGGAGCACCAGCGCTGGCGTAGGCGCCGCGTCGAGCTCGGGCAAGAAGCGCAGGAAGACGACCGCCGTCGCGGGCGCGAGTGGGGCGCGGAACCCGACGGGGAAGAATGGCAGGTCGTCGTTGGGGAAAGCGATCGACGAGGTCGAAGTTTCGCCTGTCGTCGAGGAGGGGGACGCGGCGGACGAGAGCGGCCCGACGACGCCAATGGACACCGGTGGGTGAGCGCGAGCTCGGGGATTCGGTCAGGCGTGCCCTTTTGTCGTTAGCAGTCTTGTTGTATTGAACAGCGGTACGATCTATCCCAACGGGAATTTCTTCGTCTCCTTCCCGACCTTGAGACACAGGTCGCCCACCCACAACTCGTCGTCGCGGAGGCTTGCGCCCAGCTCCGCCTCGAGCGCGGCCAGGCAGTCCGCGTTGAATGCGAGCCGATCTTCTTCAAAGCTCTCCGAAGTCTCGGATGTCCATGCGATCGAGGTGTGGAACCTCGGTGTCGGGTAGTAGGCAGGGAGGCGCATCTTGACCAGGTGGGCGTCGAGTGCTTTCACGACGGCGTTCATCTGGGAAGTCGACATAAGCTCTGAGCTGTCAGAGAGGGACTATACTAAGAGCTCACATCATCGTACCCAGATCCAAGCTCGACGCCCAGAAATCTTCTTGTCTTCTCGTCGTTTTCCAGCACACCGAACGACGCGTACCGAGCCCCGAAGCTGCGAGTGGTCAGTCAGCTGGGTGTGAAGTCTGGTAGGAGAGAGAGGAGACTTACCTGGAGTGCTTGCAAGCCACCTGAGCGACAGCCACCCGCAATTCGTCGCGTTGGTTCGTCTGCAGCATCAACGGGCGCGAGAGCGAGATGTGCAGCGCCGCCCGGGGCGCAGGCGTCGCCGATGCGCCGGGCTCGGCATTCAGGAGCGAGTGGAAAGCGTCGCCCCTCCCCTCCAGTTCTTTCGCCTCGGATGACTTCCGAATGGCGGTGCGAAGCGTCGCCGACAGGTCGCTTGTTGGAGTCACTGAAGGCAGCTCACTTAGGACAGCGCTCGGTAGAAGCAAGAGCGCGAAACATACGTTCGACAAACAAATGGCATGCCCACTGTCCAGGGACATGGCGGTGAGTCCTGCGCCGGCCTTGATGGAGCTCTGGGCTGTCCTCCTTCCTGGCTTTGGGGACGTCAGTTTCTGGCTCTCTCACCTCCGCGTGACTGCGTACACGTCTCGTCAAAGGTGTCGTCGAGAGCTGGAAGCTTTCTGTCCACGCCCAACGCGTCAGGTCGGCCGCGCATGGCGGTGGGGAGATCGCGCTGACCTCTTTTTCTTTGGCGGCTCCTCTGCCATCTGGACCTCCGCGGGTGCCGGGAAGGGTGGGATCGGTACTTGGTCAAGTGTTTAAAGAGGTCGGTGGTACGAAGAGCTCGAGCGCGCTGGCGAGTCGATCGCGACAGACGCGGCGTGTGATGGGAGGAGGGCAGACCTCGACGCGCCTCGCGCTCGACGACGCCAACATCACGTGTCACGAGTCTGACGTCGAGGTCTGTCTAGGAATCTTCGACCTTTTGACAGCTTGCCCCAAAAGGTCATAGGACCTCGCTCGAACTCTGAGCAGTGGGAAGCTCGCCCCGCACGCCACCACGGCGTTGAATGCACCTTAATTTCCATCGTACGGCATTAAAACTGCTTCGCATTTTGATGCCAGTCCCAGAAGCGTCCTCCGTTGCCATCACGGGTCGCCGTGTCGAGGTGAAGTAGCAGTGCCTTCAGGCTTTCCTCAACGGGCGTCGGTGCCATCTGCAAGATCGCGGTGACCGCTTCCGCCCCAGGTGCGTCCTGGATACAGAAATCAGGAAAGTGAAGATGCAGAGTAATCTGCAAGGGTTCACCTTGGCGAACTCGGTCGCGACGTATCCGGGTGCGTAAGCAGTCGCCACAAGCTGCGAGTGCTCCGCGTGCATTTTGCAGATCAAGTAGTTTGCTCCGGCTTTCGAGACTCCGCTGAAGTTGAAGAATCAGATCTTTCTGCCAGAAGTCTGGGGATCGGATGAGCTCACTACGCCGAAGCTGGAATCGGAAGGTGTTCCGCCATAGAGGACGCTCCCGACGAGATGAGCACGAACTTGGGGGTCGGTGATCTGAGGAGGAGTGATCCAACTCCCTGGAAAAGCACTAGAGGTCCGAGAGTATTGATCTTGAAATGCTCGTCGAAGAGCTCGACCGGTGTGGAGAGCAGCGGACCAAAGTACGTGCAGACGCCTGCCAGTGTG
>ERZ1463038.610-NODE-610-length-12707-cov-13.884840_pt1 | contig 12707 bp, 21 predicted proteins | sample MGYA00564479_ERZ1463038 | MGnify/ENA primary metagenome ERZ1463038 (study PRJEB39244, sample SAMEA3635134) | Helicobacter pylori | study: EMG produced TPA metagenomics assembly of PRJEB11511 data set (Assembly of a 5300-year-old Helicobacter pylori...
GCTCCCAGTGCGCCGAGCGACCGACCTGGCACGACGCGCACGCGCACGGGTCCTTGAGATCTCCCAGTGAGCCCTCGAGGTTCGGCGTGCCGTACAGGTGTGTCCGTACTGGGCCGAGGAAGATCGAGTGCACGACCGCGAGCCGCTTGAGATCCGCGACGGGCGAGTGCGCAACGGCCGCCGCCGCGCCCGTTGGCTCGCAGAACGTCGGCGTGACGACCTCGTTCAGGATCAGGAGTAGGATGTCTTCGGGCAGCCGCAGGCACGCGGGCAGCCCCGACGGGTGCTGGATGGGCGGCGTCGGCGTCGAGGTGTGGGGCCCGCTCGAGTCTGCGTCATCCGGGGTGGCGCAAACACCGCTCGTCGACAGCGGCATCGCGTGGGCATGCTCGTCCTCTGGGCCTGAGCATGTACTTGGTCAGCTCCCAGTCCATCCGGTGTGGGCGGGGCCCGCTAACGTACCGACCGACTGTGACTCGGAGCTGGGCGCAGGGGGCGACTCGGACGCCCAAGTCCGGATCCGCTTCTCGTCTGGCGCAGCCGTGGCCGCGTCGAGCGACTGGGACCGCCCTCGTGTCGCAATCGGGTCGGGCTGTAGCGTGCTCGTCGACATCGTGGGCCGACGGCCAAGTCAGCGGGGCGCAGCTGATACAAGGACTCTTTGATGCGCAGCTGAGACACGGTGGTGAACCACTCGCACGTTTCAGCCGCGAGCAGGTTCACCACGTCGATCCACCTCCTGGCGAAGGCCGAGGTCATCGTTGAGCTCACCCAAACGCCACTGGACGAACTGGAGGACCACCGCACAGAAGGGGGAGATTCTGTGAACCGGCCGCGCAGAGGTGAGTAGCTCTTTCCAGACTGGGTCGGGGCACGGGCGGGGCAAGGTCGATGTCCGGAGGTAGTCCATGAGATGGAGTGGAGTGTGCCGGAGCACAAGCGGAAAGCTCGGAAGAGCTGCAGGCGCGCAAAGGCGGTCCAGCAGGAGCTTATAGGCGCGAGGCGACGCGCGGGCGTGGTGGGTCGACGCGACGAGGCTCGGCGCATCATCCCCGTACACAAGCGCGGATTCGCAAACGCACCTCACAAGCTCGCTTACTGACTCTGGTCATCCGAAACTGCTCAGATCGGCCCAGCCATGGCGTTCGGTCCCTCGCTCAGCCCGTCGCAGCGGTTCCGTCTCGCGCTCCTGCACCCGTCGTCGTCGCTCGCGCACCTCCAGCGGCTCGCGCAGAAGCTGCCCGACCTGCGCAACACGGACCCGTCCTCGCGCCAGACGTCGCTCGCGCTCGCCGTCGCCGCGAATCGGTACGATGTTGCGAGTTGGCTGGTCGATGAGGGGCACGAGGAGGGCGAGATTAGCAGGGTGAGTCCGTGTAACGGATCGTTGAGATGCGATGAGGATGGTTTGGGAGCTTGGGAGCTGACTGGGTATTGCAGGACACGCTCGGAGAGACTTGCCTTCACATCGCGGCCGCGCACGGCTATGCCGACATGCTGCAGCTGTACCTCTCGCAGTACTCGTGAGGACCTTGCATTTGATCTTCCGCTCGGGTTCAGAAATGCTGACCCGGGCCCGCGATGCAGATTCGTGCTCGACTGGGTCAACTCGCGCGGCGCGACGCCACTGCACATCGCTGCGATGAAGGGCGAGGTCGAGTGCGCCCAGGTGCGTTGCGGGATTCCTGATGACGCCGTTATTTGGGCTTCAGGAGGCGAGGGAGTGCTGACCGTGGCCCCGCCTCTCCAGGTCCTCATCGAAGCCGGCGCCGAGCTCGACGCGCCAGACCTCCAGGGCAACACGCCGATCCACTACGCGAGCTCATGGGGTCACATCGTTGTACGTCTCTGGTGAAAAAAGAGCTTTATGTATTGAGCTGATGGAGTCACGATCACGCAGGTCGTCAAGCTTCTGATCGACATGGGCTGCCAGCACGGCGCGAAGAACAATGACGACTTTACCGCGGCTGACTATGCGTTCAGGTGAGTACCCTCCGCGTCCAATCCATTTCATTCTCGCAAATGCTTAGGAGTCCCCCTCTGCAGCTTTGCCGGTCTGAAAGCGCTCGAAGACGTGTGCCCCATCCCGCTCCTCTTTGCCTCGCCGTTCTGACTTGTTCTCACGGTGTAGTACGCCCGAGCGCACTTTGAGCTCTCAAAACGACAGCGACAGCGCAAGCACTCGCGCGCGGCCCGCCCAGACCTGTCGCCCAACCCGTCGCTCGGCCCGCGCACGCTGTCGGACACGCCCGAGTACAGCACGACTCCTTCCCCACCAGTGACGGGTCTTGGTCTGGGGCTCTCCTCGTCGCTCTCATCGTCACACCTCGCCCAATCCACGCGCGTCGAGACTCCCCCACCGGGCGCACGCCCCGGACCGCCAACACTCTCACCCGCGATGCGACGCCCATCTTCCACCACCTCGGGCCTTCCTTCTCCTTCCGCCGACTCGATCCGCAAAATCTCGCTCCGAGACGCGGACGCGATCGACTCGTTCCGTATCGCCTCGCCCTCCATCCCGCCGCCGCCAGCCCCCTCGGCGTCCTTCAATCCCACCACGATGGCGCGCTCCCGGAGCGAATCTGGCAATTCACTCCAATCCATCAGCTCAACCCCGGGAACGACAGCACCACCGTCGCGCGTCGTGAGCCGGAGCCGGTCCGTCTCGAGCGCGCTCGAGATGGGCGACAGCGCGCGCGCGCCTCGCGCCTTTGCCTCCGACCTCCCGCACCCGACTCCGCCCCCGATCGTGGTTCCACCGAGAAATCTGTCGATCGAATCGCACCTCGCGAGTCCGATGAGCCCGACGGCACCGCCGCCGCCGTCGCCTGGGTCCAAGCCGATGAGTAGGGTCGGCACGGCGAGCTCGACTGGCACGACGGGGAAGAAGGAGAAGGAACGTCGTGGCACGAATGGGAGTGGGGAGAGCTCGGTGCCGTTGAGTGGTGGAGGCAGGGTCGCGAGGGCGCTGGGGCTGGGGAAGAAGAGCTGAGCGCGGAAGTTTGTGCAGGACCAGGACGAATCTGTCGTAAGATATGGAAATACTGGTACATATTACAGTTATACTTCCGCAATGACTACATCTCAGGCGTCTGGTCTCGCAGGCCCGCGGCGAGGACGCAACCCCTCGGAGCGGTCCAGGATTTTCGGGTCGCTCGCCTCTCTTCCTCTTCCCCCACTACCAGCCGACTCCCATATCACTCTGGAATCGGCTCTGATGTCGACCCAAAATCCCTGCGCCGTCTGCCCCGAGCCTGGGACGCTCCAGTGCTCCCGCTGCAAGTCGATCCGGTTCTGCGGGCCCGCGCACCAAGCTCTTGTGCGTCCTTCCCGGGACTGACCGTGGCTCGGAGGTCCTAAATCCTTCCAGTTGCATAGCTCTGGTCCTCGCACAAGATCCTTTGCAAGCCCGACACGCCCCTCGTCTTTCAGCAGCGACCCGTCACGCCGGCCGAGCTCCGAAAGTGGGCTGTCTACACGAACAAGACGCGAGCGAAGGCGGGTATGGATACGGATGAGGTAATTAGTTCAACTCGTTCCACTCCGAGCAACTGTGCCAATGCGTCCTGCGAGTAAACAGCAGACCGTCGAGCGAGTCATGCTCATGGAGATCTCGTCGGACGTGCCCTCCGAACGCATCTTCTATTCAAGTCACGTCATTGGCGCCAACTTCTTCGTCAACTCCCTTGGGAGTCCCTTGGGAACTACGACCCCTTCGCGTACATGAGCATGCTCGTCATTACAGTTCCGGCGTTTACTACGAATGCTGGATACTCGCACCCGCTCGACCCGGAGATTCGAAACGCCTTCCAGCTCCAGACCCTCGTCGTATGCACCCTTCTCGCAAAAAAATCGGATCAAGCTCTCGTTGAGCTGGCATGCGAGCGCTTGCAGGAGGTCATCGAGGTGGGCGGGGCGCCGTTTGCGGAAGTCATGAACAAGGTTAAGGCGACGGTGGGGTTGATCCCGAAGCTAGTGAAAGGTGTCCCCGGGCTTGAGCGTATCATCAACCCCTTAATGGTCGAGTAACCTGAAGAACGCCCTTGCTTGTGTCATCTTCCTGCGCCGCGACCTGGCTCACCCGAGGAGTGCAGACCAGTAATTGCACTCGTATGATTATTAGCTGAGAGACATCTACTGAGATTTATGACGTGGGTCTACCCTGAGCCAGCGTTGTAGACCTGGATAGGGACGCCGCTCGTCAGCAAGCTGGATCAAGTCGCTCGTGCACGGCATCATGCCGATGGTCACCTTGCCGAACGCGAGCCGTTGGAAGACGTCGTAAAGGGAAAGTACACCTGGTAGAGCATACTTGAGGAGCTAGTGGACAAACTTGAGCAGCCGAAACTCACCTGCGCCCGCGACACCTCGCAAGATGTTGGCGCCGGCCCCCTTGTAGAGCGCTCCGTAACCTTCGTTGCGCACAATCTGGCGGAAAGCATCTGCCATGTCTAGGTTTACCAAAGGGGTCAGTAACGCCCTCAACCTCCTCCAAAGCGATGGCATTGGCGCTCACTCACTCTTGTAGAAGACCTGGTCCGCGGACGCGGAGCGCATCATCATGCGACGGCGAACCGTGTCGAAAGGGTACGACGACAGACCAGCACCTGTCGTGACTGCCCAACCTACTCCGAACGAGGCGAGGAACGAGTCCTGGAGCGTTCCGACTAGAAGTGTGTCCTTCGCGGTGTCGTAGCTGTGCTCGAGGTCAACAGTGCGACACCGTCACCGAAGCAGCATGATCAAGCAGCGTACAGTCCGAAGTAGAAGCCTCGATACATGCAGATTCCCACCAGACTAGTCCAGAAACCACGGTAGAGTCTGGAAAGATGGAGCAGGTCAGCCTCTCCAGAGCGGTGGGATCGTGCGAAAGTGTGCTCACCCCACGATGCCGTCAGACGCGAGCGTCTTCTTGTAAACGTCCATGATGCCCTTGAACTGACGCTCACCGCCCGTCTTGGCTGACTTGTTGTCCGCTGAGAGCCGTGTCCTCGCGTAGCCGAGCGAGTCTTGAAACCGGCAACTGGTCAGCTTCTCCGCACTCCACCTCGTGCTAATAGAGAGCTCACAAACAAAGACAGACGAGGCAGCCCCAGCAGCAGCTCCAGATGCGATGTTCCCAGCCATCCACTTGCCGAAGCCCGCAGACTTCTTGTACGACAGGTGCGCCTTGATGCCGTCCTTGAACGCGAAGTTGAGCGCCTGGGTCGGGAAGTAGCGGAGCACGTTGGCGCCATTGCCTCGCCAGCTACGTGAAGATTCATAGCTCAGATCTGAGCCTTAATAGTGAGCTGAGTGCACGAACAGCGAGATGACCCCTTCCTCCGCGACGGCACGCCGACCAGCGTCGACGATCCCCTTGTACGGCATTGTCAGGCGTCCTGACTTGAGGTTCTCGCCTATCGGAGCATGTGTCAGCAGCCAGGATCTTATGTATTCCTGCTTTCGGGGCTCACCTTGGTTCTGCAGCATGAGCTGAGCATCTCCGAGTCAGCATCCACCGCCCGACGACGTCGCACAGCTGCCCCACGCACCTTGACACGCTCAATTGGCGCAGCAGCGGTCTTTGAAATGGCCCCGGCGGTACCTCCCCTGCAACGAATCATCAGCAACATGACCGAGCGTGACCGAAGTCGTGGACGCACATCGCGAGGTCCTCGATGAAGTGTGACTGCTTGTCAGTCGTCGCGGAAGACATGACAGTGGTTTCCGAGGTTGACATTGAGGTGACGGAAGGTGACGGAGTGGAGAGATTGATGTGCTTTAAATGAGCTGTGGCGGGATGTTAGCTCCGGATTTCCGGGCCGCCCGAGATAGAGCATGTGCTCACCCGTCCTGTTCCGCGTCTCGTCGCGATGCCCCGGGTCCAATTATAACTCACTACAAACGTTTAGGAACGTCATGAACTTGTTCGGGCTGCTGTCTCGGTTGACAGTGGAGGTGCGCCGTGCGCCGTGTGTCCCGAAACGGCACCGCCAACGTTCGAGGAGACGTTGCGGGGGTCGAGATGTCGAACAGGTTGGTGAGCACCTGCAAATATTGGTGGGCCAGACAGGTGCCGAGTGGTGATCTGACCCGGAGAGGAGCCGGGGCTAGTATAACGCCATGGACGGGGTGCGAGGTTTGCAATCTGGTGGAAGTTGAAGGGTGGTCGACATTCACAGAATCGACCTCTATTCCTTCTTTCCAATCTTGCTCTCGGGCCTGGCTGCATAACCGGTCCATGACTGCGACGGGAAAGCTCGAGTTAGTGATTCCATCACCAAGCGCCCCTCGCTCTCGATCAACCCACACGCAACGCAGATCGAAAGCTCACCTCATCATATACGCCGACTGGGCTCTCTCGCCCGGCGGTCTGAAGCGCAAGCCAGACGACTCCAGCCGTCATGCCGCTCCCGCATGTGGCAACGACGTTCCGCTCGCCAGCCTTGACCTTGGTCCACTCGTCCTTGCCCATCGCGTCGACGAGGACCTTCTCGAGCTCGCCCGCTGACTTGAGCGTCTGGTACGGGGGGTTGGTGGAAGAGGGTGCGGAGAGGAGCGACGGGAAGGGGACCGAGAGGGAGTTGGGGATATGGCCAGACGAAAGTCCGGCGCGCGGCTCGGGGGAGGTACCGTCGAAACTTCAGATTAGAGAGTCAATCCCACCGCGTATAAAACGTCAAGTATTCAACGCACCGACCAGCAGGCCTGGCATCAAGCACGACCTCGGCCGTCGCTTCCGCGAGGTCGTTCGCCGAGTTCTCGACGACCTGCTCGTAGCTCCGAACGAACGAGGCGTCGACCTCGACAACGGGATACTCGGGCATATTCTCCTCGATGTCTGCGATAAAGTACGACTCGATCGCAGGGCGTTTGTCATACAGCAGGACCGACATGATGGGCCCGTACTCGGCTGCGGGCGCAACGTCAACAGCTGAAGCACGTTGGGCAGGAATGCAGCGCACCAGCGCCAGGAATCGAGGTATCATGGGGATTGGGCATGATGGGCGGGGAGGTGTCCAAGGGCTTCTTCTCGGCGATCCAGCGAGGGAGGCCGCCGTCGAGGATCGAGACTGTGGGGTGACCGAATGCCTGCGCGAATGGTGCGATGTCAGCCTTCGGGACTCGATCGAAGGCTCAGCGACCAACCTTGAAGGTGAAGGCAGTACGAGGGGAGGAGAAGACGCCGTGACTGTCGTAGACGACGACGTGAGCGTCCCGGGAGATGCCCAAGCGGGAGCATGCGTCCGCGAAGCGCTCCTGCACCCAATCACGGCACTGTCAGTTCCATGCACACACGCGCACAAACAGAGCTTGAATGCTCACCCCCGTCGGCAGCATGTGGCTCAGCCCTCTGTCGTCCTTGGTCGCGACGACGTCGGCGTCAAAGAACGACGCGCCCGGGATGCGCTTGCCCTTAAACTCGTTCCAGCCACTACGGGGGGGTTCGAGGTTCGGCATGAACCAGGTCGCATCGAGGACCTTGGTCTTCGAGTCGCGCTTGCTGAGGAGCGACGAGAGCTCGTTGGGGCTGAGGAGGCCGACCTTGGACATGGCGCGCGACTGGGTCACGACCGAGATGGTGCGAGAGAGTGGGCGCAGCGTTCGACCGAGAAGCATTGCGATGGTGGGGTCTGGGGAACAGCAGTCCGCGATCGCGCTCACGTCTTGTCGATCAGCGAGTTCGCTTGTGGAGCTTGGGCGCAGGCGACCGTGGGAACCCTGCACGCTTACGGTCGCCCAGAACCGCCAGCTTGGATTTCGAATCTCGAAGCGGCTACATACTTTTGCAAAAGTACAACTCTTCGATTTTCTTTTCACCAGTCTAATTCAACGTGATTACTGCCATGCTGGACAGGTGCTACGGCCATCGCACGTTGGCGACGGACGGGCTCGCGCTCTCACTAGCGGCGCTTCGGCTTGATCGCGCGCCCAGACTTGCGAGGCGAGCCGGCGGGAGCCTTCTTGCGCTTGCTCACTCGAACAATTTCGACGCCTCTCGTGTGACGGGCCGCGTGCCATCGCTGTGCAGAAGTGCATTGCGGACGCCGGCTTGACGGGCGGCAGCACCTCGAAACTCCGTTGTTTGGACATTTTCGCTTTTCCCGGGGGTGCATAATGTACCCAAAAATGTGTAACCACAAAGACACCAGCGTTGGACCCTAACTGGACCGCTCGAATGAAGAACGCACGCGCTCGCCCGGCGTCGCACGCCACGCCCGGCGAGCGCCAGCACTACAGCTGTCGCTGTCACTGCGTCCTCGCCACCCAGCTTGCAAAGGATTACCGGAATTGCACAGTCTCTCTGATTTACTGAGCGGTGGCCTGAAGTGCCCCCAAATACCAACTCAACTCCTTCACCTCCCCGCGCGCGAACGGGTACTTCACAGTGACATTACTTGATCAGAAAGGAAGATGAAAGCACTTCGCACCTCGACCAGTTCATCGTGAATTTGGAGCACTTTAGCTGCCAGGTCGACTTCGAGGACGTCGAGGCCCAACACCCGTCGAACGATGCGCCAGATGTCCTGCTCAATGTAAACGTTGTTTCCGCCCATATTCTTGGCGTGTCGAAAGTGGGTCCAGCAGGGGGTGACATCAACCTCGGGGATCCACGGACGGCCGCCGTGCGTCAGAGTGTCTGCCGCCGACTTTGGGACCATGTCGGTGTAAGCGATGACCGACTATGCAATACCAGACGTCAGCATAAACTTCATAATTCAAAATCAGTGCAAGTGCGCGTACCTTGGACACAAGTGTCCACTTGATCGCCCCCCACGCCAGCTCTGCGAAGCGACGACGGCGGAGGTCCATCTGAACGTTGGACGTGCCCAAGCGAGCTGTCTCATCAACGAGAGCGCTCAGAAACAGCTTTCGATCCACGTCGAATTGGGTGAGATGGCCATTGAGCGGGTTTGGACGGCGGTAGAAGGTGGTGCCGCGGTGGCGTTTGAGAGTCATTGTGGGGATGGAGATGGGAAGGAAGTGACGGTGGAGTTGATAAGAGAGTTGATTGATTTGTTTATCTGGTTTGTATAGCAGAATTGAGGAGCTAGTGAGCGGGATGGAGGGAAGCAAGAGGCGAGAGCGGTGAAGCCGTTTTTATGGAGCAGCCTTGCGAGCTTTCAAGGGGGGAACCTCAAGATCATTTGGTTCATCACCTCATGCAGCTATCCTCGGTGATCTTGACCCTGCTCCGCGTTGTAATCAAGGTGCAGCACTCGGAGAGCCGCGCGAGGCGTTGTGGCCCAAGCTTTGCACCCCTGAGTCTTCTTTGGCCACAGGTAGTCGCTCAACGGCTTGTTCGTGCTGCCAGAGCGTTTGGAGTTAGTTTGGTATTCTACAAAAGGATGGTATCTGTGCAGAATATTGTGTGTGCAAAAACCCTTTTAGGAATTTGGCGAATGGAAACGAAGCTGGCGGTTCTGGGCGACCGTACACGCTGGCGGCCGACGTCGTTCTTTTCCTTCTCTTACTTCCGCTTCAGCCTTGATTTTGACTTGAGGCTGCGTGAGTCGCATAGCACACTGGTCAAGATCTGCGCGTCGGATGATGTAGGTCATCCCCCGTCCACAGAGCGCTCAGCACTCAAGCTCAGGCTCAGCACAGCTTGTAGTCAGCGGAGGCTCTTCAAATCTCTCAGCCCTTGACTTGCAAGCAGACAATCACTATTGGTGAGATGTGGCACATGGAGATGAACATGATTGAACGGCGCCACTATTCGAGTCACTGTCTCCTGAGCTCTGTCAGCGCCTGGTCCGTGCTCACGATCTTTCCTCGGGTCCGCGTTCTTCCACTTACACCATCAACAGAAGACCCGTCAGTCCGTGACAACAGAACTCCGGAACGCCACCGACCCTCTCGCCGAGATGCTCGCCGCCTTGCTGGGGATCAAGTCGTCCAGAGTCGAACTGGTCGTGGATCGTGATGTTATCATCGTCAAACCAATTTACCCGTCTCTCTCCGAGGCGGAGGAGGTCGACCCCGAGGCGATTCTGCGAGGCGTCGTCAATGTGCGGCTCCCTGGGAAGCGCTTGGTGCGGAGGCTGAAGGTGGTCCTGGAAGGGACTTGCGTGCTGTTTGGTACGCGGATCATCCATGAGCGAATACTTTCAACAACTTACCTCTTTTGGTGAGAACAGCCGCCCCTGGGTTCGCAGAAGAGACAAGCACAACGCTGCACATTGCGAGGGACCTCGACTTCGGCGGAGAAAGCTTGGAGGAAGGAACTCATGCGTAGGCGCTTATTATTACAGGGTATGAATCCTCTCCTTCATTGAGATTTTGAGCTCCTTCCTGTAGCTTCACGTTCACGATGCCGATCCCCTCATCTGTGGCGTCGGGCCAGACATGCCGACTTGGTCAGGTGCGGTACTTTGGTCAGTCCTATCAGCTTCAGATCGAGAGCTGGGTATTGATATTACTCATCAGCTACTGCAACCCTGGACTTTGCTTCCGAAGCAGCGTCCGTGAGCAGCGAACCGCTTCGAGTCTGGATCGGGGCGCACATGCCGGGGGACGACCTCCTTCCCTCCTTTGAGCTGAGTCACGAGCACACCTCAAAAGATCTGGGAGTAAGTATTGTTCTTGAAATCTACCCTTTGTGCTGATTGCCATCCACTCGTGTAGCCCTTCCGCGTCGAGCTCTTCTCCAACCACCTCGCCACCGCCGCCCTCGTCCATCTTCGTCTCACCATCGCCGATCCACCCTCTGCAGTGAGAGTTGTAGCTCTCAGAGTTTTTACTACCCAGTCTTTCTACATCAACTATGGAGACCCAAGTCGACCACGCGAGCCGCCACCCGAGGAGCACACCCTACTGCACGTCAACACCTCGCGGCCTGGATTCCCAGTATCGCAGATGTGCGAGCTTCAGACGAAACTTTCTGCGGGCGAGCGCTGGACCACCACTGGCGTCTTTCGCGTCGGGGACGAGAGTCGGGTGCGCGGCTCAACGGTCCCAGGCGGCGAGAACCGCATCGTGGTCTCGCACCGCATGTCGGTTGAGATCCGGTACCAAGTTGACGGAAACAGCGAACGCAGGGCCTCTACCGTCACATTTCCCGTCAACATCGACGACGTGAGTTCTGTTCACCGCTCGGACATTGCTTTCGCGGCTCACGCGTTGACGGTCCTGCGACGACAGTGCTGTGCGCTCGCAGGGTCGGTCATCCTGCCGCCCTACACCCCAATCTACAACGAGACACCGATCAAGCGAGTCGCAAAAGGGTGTACGCTGTGCTTGTGCGAGTACAGCTCGGCGGAGCTGTTTGGGATGTACGGCGAGGCGATCGAGGAGGGTGGCGCGCGGCGGATCGAGCAGCCTCAGTCTCCAGCAGCTCCAGTAAAAACCCTGGTGTAGTGGCCTCAAGCTTGACGACGGCAGCGTATGCCAGCTCGTCCTGGCCGCCGCGACGAACGAAACCTTTCGCGGGGTCAAGGAGAGCCACCGGATGTACGCGCACCCGCACTTCTGGGCGACCGGGGGCTATGCAAAATAGAAAGCATTGGAGAAACGTCTTTCGTGTGGTTCGTTTTCAGGTGGGAGATGCTCGGATTGGTACAGGCCAGCGGCGCGGTTGCCACTGCGCCGCTGAGTTACTGTAGCGCTGCAGCTCCTGAAACGAGTCCTTCTTTTACCCCGGTCGCTTTCACACCATCCTCGCTGGTCAGCAACCCCATCGTCACGATGCTTCCCTGGCAGCGACAGGCCCCACCCAAGGCCCCAGATTCACAACCCGAACCGGCCGAGGAGGAGAGTGAGCAAGAAGGCGACGACGACGAGGACGACACGCCGCCGCGCGAGGTACGTCTCCTCAGTCTCTCGATCTCGCGGTATACTGCGTGCGTGTCTTTTGAAAAAGTGTGGGTGCCTTGGGGTGGGGGGACGACACGCCCAGTGGCGGGGTGCGCGGTGGCGGCAATCAGAGAGGGGACGAGCGCGGGCGTGGGTCACCCAACGCGCGCGAGCTTGTTGGGCGAGTTGCAGAAGCACTGCTCGAGCTGGATGAGCCTAACGAGCTGGGGCGAGAAGAGCGTCGCCGTTGCGGCAGGCGCGCGCAGTCCGTGCCAACAACAAGTCTGACCCGCGTGCGGACGCCCGCTGACCCACGTGTCGGCCTGCAGTTCGCCAAGGATGCTCGAGCTATCCTTCCAACGGCTTCGCAACGCATGATCTACGCAGCCTGGGACCGGAGTCGCGGGATCGGTGCGGGAGCAGACAGGACGCGCGCGTACGACTCGGGCAGCTTGAGGGTGCAAGGTGCTTTTGCCTGGCCTCGGTCATGAGTTGCATAGGCTAATCTATTCGCACTCAGCTGCATTGGGCTTCCTGTTCGACGAGCCCGATCTCGCCGTCGCGAGCACCTCCGGCGCCCTCGCTCAAGCGTCGCCTGCCACGCCGCCTGAGCCCCTCTTCCGCCCTGAGTCGGCATCTCCCGAGCCACCTGTAAACCGAAAGCGCAAGGACAGCGTCATCATCCTCGGCTCGGACGACGACGACGACGCGCCGCCGCGCAAGCTCGCGAACAAAGGCAAGGGCCGCGCCGTCGACTCGTCCGACGGGGTCGAGATCGTGCCCTCGCCGCGCAAGAAAAAGATCCCGATCGTCAACCTCGCGGACGACGACTCGGACGAGGAGATGGCGCCCCCGCCAGTCCGCCGCGCCCGCCCGCCGACGCCGAAGCTCGACCCCGAGGAGATCGGAAGAGCGTCGTGTAGGGAAAG
>ERZ1463038.611-NODE-611-length-12702-cov-14.244327_pt1 | contig 12702 bp, 15 predicted proteins | sample MGYA00564479_ERZ1463038 | MGnify/ENA primary metagenome ERZ1463038 (study PRJEB39244, sample SAMEA3635134) | Helicobacter pylori | study: EMG produced TPA metagenomics assembly of PRJEB11511 data set (Assembly of a 5300-year-old Helicobacter pylori...
TAGTGTTTCCTTTCATCTGATCTCCTTTATATCCTTACTGTGATTGAACTAGAACGCCACTACGAACGCCAGCTGGTCATCACGATCCCCGCGACAGAAAATCGATTGCGAAGGAGGACCAGGTGGCGAATGAATGGGTCACGGATGTTGTTTGCGTCAGTCATGGATGATTACAAAGTGGAAAATTTAAGCTTTCAACCCACTTGGTCTTCCCCGTCGTCGAGCGAGCTCGGTCACCGCGACCCTCTTAGGCCGGCGCCCGCCGCCTATCAGTGCAGCTCCACAAGGGATTGAAAGGGTTTTAGCCTGAGCATATCGACGCCTGTTCTCACAGGTGTCCCTAGTCTACTAATAAACGAGTACCGTCAGCTTCGACCTTGTCCAGCCCAACGCACCCACACGACGAACTCACAGTCCGGCCTGCGTATCCCGAGCTCTAGATCAACAAGACAGCGGTAGCTCGCTAACAGCCGGCCCAGCAGCGCTGGTCGATCCGAGTGCGTGAGTGAGCGAACTCGTCTGACGAGATGAGGGCCAGAGCCAACCCGCGCGCCACCGCTTGAGGCCCGGTTGAGCTCGAGCCACTTGCATCGACGATCTCCCAGGCCCGCTCGAGTCGAGTGTGTGAGGTATCTGTGAATTAGCGAATATGGTCTCGTCCGTCCCTACTGCAGCTGTTCCCTACCCTTGCCCTTGTCCTTGCCACTGTACGCGCCCTCCAACTTCCTCGTCTCCCTGACCAACCTCTTCTTGACCGCTGCGTACTCGCCATCCTCCTCCTCGGAACTCTCATCGTCGCCCTCCCGTCGGCGACTCCACGCCGTATCGACCCCACTCGCGACGAGCACAGCACTCGGGCTCGGGCTATGATGCACCAAGATGCCCTTGGTCGGCGCCTCGCGCGCATCCGACCGCACCGAGCTCGGCGGAGACGCAGTCCGTTCGGGTTCGCTGTCGGGCACGTCGGCCAGCCGGACGGATTTGCGCTTGTGCAAGTCCGCGCCGAGCGTTTGGCCCGGGGCGTACGAGCGCGAGACTTGAGCGTCGAGGCTGAGGTCCGTTTCCGTCACTTGGCGCGCGGGGGCGTGGTGCGCGGGGGGATGGTGCGCGGGAGGGGACGGGTGCGCAATCCAGTCCGCCGAGCCGAGGAGTGCGCTCTCGCGTTTCGCGCGCGCGGCGTTGGCCGCGAGCGACTTCGGTGCGCGGTGTCGCGGCTCTTTTGAAGCGGGCTCGGAAAGCGTCGGCGAGGCGGGCAGCGACGGCGAAGGGGGGAGCGACGGCGTCTCGTAGAAGCTCGCTCGGATGGCGGAAGGGAGCGAGGCCGAGAGGTCCGCCGCGGTCGGGATCGGCGTCGGGGCTGCGACGACCTTCTTCTTGCGCTTCTTGACCGTGCCGTTCGTGGTGGCCGTACGAGCCGAAGCGACCGTGTTGGTCGTCCGAACGGTCGACGAGCGCGAGAGTGGCTGGCGAGATAGAGTGGGCGCGGGCGCGGGCGCGGGCGCGGGTGGGGCGACGACGGTCGAAGGTCTCCGCCGGCGAGGCTGCTCGGGGAGAATGCTCGACAAGACTCCAACGTCGCTCGACGCCTTCCTCGGCGCGGGCTTGCCCTTGCGCTCGAGCTTGCCTCCCGTCGGCCCCGCCGGAGCCGACTTGCCGACGTCCGAGACGGCCTTGGCGCGCTTCCTCGGGTCATTGACGACCCTGACGACGTTCTTCGGCATCCCCTCGTCATCACTCGTGTCGTCCTCCCTCAAGTTACTGGACCCGCGAACCCGACTGCCTCGTTCGGCAGTGCGGTCCGTCCTTGTCGGCTCCCAGCTCGCGCGCTGGTCCTCGGCCGCGACGGACGGCGAGCGGCGCTTGAAGAGCGCTGCGATGCCGCCGAAGAAGGACGAGCGACGCGCTGTGGTGCCGTGCAGTGACGACGTGTCGGACATGGCCCGTCGGCGCAGGCGGGGAGGAGCGCGTTGGACGGCGTGCTCGGGTGGGTAGATCGACTCGTCGTCGGACGAGTCGGCGCGCGAGGCGGCCATCACGAGTGGCGGTGCTTTCGGGATCACGAACGTTGGCTGGGACGGCGTCTCGGATGGCGTCGGGTAGGATGAGATCGGCCGAGGCGCGCTCGGGACGGTCAGGATCGGTCGAGGGGCGGGGACGGGCCGGCTGGCACGAGGTGCGGGCGACAGTGCCCTCGGCGGCGGCGAGAGCGACCGCCCATGCCCGTTCGGCTGAGGCGGCGGCGACGGCGAGTGCTGCCGCTCAATCTTTGGAACGGGCGGCTCGAGGCTCCCGTCGTCCGACTCGTCGTCGTCGTCGCGCGCCTGGCTTGCGCTGTTGCTCGGCGTGAGCGAGTCGTCCCGCTCATGCCCATTGCCGTACTCTGTCCGCGTCATGAGTACGAGTTCTCAGTGAAAAGAAGTGAAAAAAAAGACGCACGGTGATGATCGACGTAGACCTCATCGTCGCCGCCGATGCCCGCGAGCAGCTGCATCGCCTCGCCCGCACTCTCGCTGAGCACCCTCCCGAGCTCGCCCATCGCCTTCATCCTCAACGCCAGGCTCTCGCGAAACGTCCTTCGCTTGACCCTCATCAGATCCAGCTCCTCCTCCTGCAAATACGCTATCATTGTCACCCGCACCAAGTCAGCGCCTGTCCTCAAGGAGTCCAAAGAGGGGGGCGGACCTTCACAAGCGGCCAGTTCCCGCTGAGCGTCCTCGAGCTTGGCCTCGTTCGTGGACGACTTGGAATGGAGCTTGATGAGCCGCCCGACGAGGATCTCGCGGTCGCGCAGGATCGTGCGCAGCGACGCTTCGCGCGCGAGGAGCGACTTGAGTGAGGACCGGTACGAGACGAGCGCGGACGAGTAGAGCGTCTGCGAGTAAGTGCAGGTCGAGAGGAGCGAGGTGATGCGGTGCGCGACGTCCTGGGGGCGGAAGGTGGGGTTAGTGTGTGGTGGGCGAGAAGGTGGTGGATGTGAAGAGGATGAACAGCGACTTGTAGAGCGCTTCGACAGAGAAGTACGCATCTCCACCAGCAAGTCGAATCGCAAGCCGCCTGAATGTGCGGCCAGAGTTTCGAGGTGCAAGGCTCAAGCGCGCTCTCAGTCCAATCTGAGCGAGACGAGTAGCACCGGAAACGGAGGCAACGCGAAGTGGCCGCCGAGCTGAATGCAGGGAGGTCGAGAACGCTCCACGCTGAACACTCGTTCCAGCTCAAGGCCCTGATGAGGTCTTCGGTAGTGGAGACAGCGCTCTGAAGCTCTTGTCATTCGATGACAGTGTCATCGATTAAGATAGATCACGGGAGACACCAACGATTTATCGGGCTGGATCAGTGCGCTTCTGCGATCCGACCTCATCCCGAAACGGACGGCGAGTCACCTCCGAGTACAAAGCAGCTCATCCGTTGCACAGGAGCACAGCAGAAAGAGGCCAGACGAGCGAAAAAATGTCCTAGGGAGTGTCCGTAGCCACATCGGCTCGCAACCCTCTCTCGCACGCGCGGGTGAGAACGAACGCGCTTCGGCTGTGCGAGTACGCGCGCCGCAGTGTGGATGGAGGGAGACACCACACGAGAAGCCCATCTCTAGCAGGAGAGATTGACAGCCGGTTTCAGGAAGTCAACGCTCCTGACCAACGGGCTCGTCGGCGTGTCCCCTTGAGCGCGCGGGACATCAGCAAGCACCCTCGTCTACACGACCCCGGCTACGACCTCGAGGCAAGGCAGTGCGACTCTCACCGCTAGAGCTACAAGGACTGGTCTTTTAGCTGAGCGGTGAGAAGCCAGCTATCACTCGAGGATGTGTCGCCCGCTACCGTTACTAGTCCGTAGAGGGCACCGCAGACAGCAGAGGCCAGCAGGAGACGGTGTGATCCAGACGGGTCCACACCGCCTTCCCCGCGATGCCCTCTCTCGCTCGCGGTCTCCCCTCGGGCGATGATCACATGGTGTTTGGCTCAGCGTCCGAGAGACCCGCGCGGCCTCACCAAAGCACAGCGGAATCGGACACCCTCTGAGCATCTGCTGGACGCTCAAGACGAGCCCGAACGCGTCTCCGGCTCTAAGACCCCGTACGCTCCTCGCTCGAACGACTCCTGCCCGAGCGCAACGCGCCGCGCGTGGGAAGACTTCTCGATGCAACCCCCAGCAGCAAGGCGTAGGCCAGCCGTGCTGTACCGCACCGTCACCACTAAGAGTCGCTCCGAGTCCTCCCTCCTGCTCACGCCCGGCATTCCTTCCGCTTCCTCCTGACCCACAACACGCCTTCAAACGCGTCTCCCAACCCAGTCCATACGACGCACATGACACCATTACACGCACGGAGACTCACCATGATGTCCTGCGTCTCCCGCGAGTCCGCGACGCTCCATGCGCTCAAGGCCGAGCTCGCCGATGCCGCGTCCTTGGTCCACGCCTTGAACCTGCGCTCGCCTTCTTGGTCAGCTGAACGGTCCACCCTTCAACCTCGTCTTCTAGTAAGACAAGGACGCACGAAGCCTGCGCATCCTTCTCCGTCTTGAGCAGGTTGAGCAGCAGCCGCGAATCGTGCGTGGGCGGCATCGGGGCGCTGCCGTGGGTCGAGTAGAGAGAGTGGTGGGGGTGTGCTCTGCCAGCAGGACGGGTGAAACGTCGAGGTGGCGTGGCGTCTCGAGGCGCAAAAGCTGGGCCGGCGCGATCGGGAGCGTCATGCCCGGAAGCAACCCGAGCGGGCGATCTTCGAGGGGCCGCGAGGGACGCCCAGTCCTTCTTTCGGGTGGACGCTGGTTCTGGTTGCTGCACGTCAGAGTTGTGTGGTCAGCATGTTTGACACAGAATAGGTGGGGAGGTGCTGCATCCCGCTGACGACCGTTTTAGTCGGTGCGCACCGCCGGGCCGGCGAAATGACGGCACGCACTCCCTCCCAGAGCTCTCGGAGTCTTGCAAGGTTTCCGTCTCGCCACCTATCATTCCAGGAAAAGAAAAAGAGATGCGGCCAGGGTCCAACCGAACAAAAAGAGAAGGAGGGGCGGAGAGGAAGTTGTGTTCTGGCAGAGACCAGCGAAGACTGCGTAAGTACAACTCTGGCCCCAATGCGATCCCGGAGCTCGACCCTCGGGGAGCTCGACGACGACAACGAGAAGTCGAAAGCGCAGGGGAGAGTAAAAGTCAGAGTGGCGCACCCCGCCAGGAATTGAACCCGACGGCGCTCAAGGTCTCTGCGGGGCCGTCTTGCCATCGACCCCGCCATCGTTGACCTCGCCTGGAAGCCGTGAGGCTACGCATGCTGACTATTGGTGGGGTGGGTAAGAGGAGAAGGCTCCCGCAAGGGGACGCGCCACGGCCTCCACTGCCATCCCGCTGGCCCACTTGCCTTCGGGGTGACTCTGTCTTCCTTAATCTTCAGTGAAAGCGCACCAACCTCGTCTGTTGAACAAAAATAAGCACGGATGTAATGACATCTGAAGCGACCGTCGGGAGTTGAACATCGCAGAGGTCGCAGCCTCGCAGGCGTCGACGTCTTCATAGAGGGAAGACATTAGCTACCAGATCTGCTCGTGTTTAATGATGTCATAAATCAAAAAAAACCATCAACTAGATGGAGAACTCTGATGGGAGGCATGTCACCAACATGAGAGTGTACAAAGTTGAGCAGCTCGATGGACACACGACAGCGTTCTGTGGGATTCCAGCTCCCGAAGGAAGCAAACTTCCTCAAGCAAGTCAGAAATCAGGCACCTTTTTCCTTTAACTACCATTCGATCTCCCTGAGATCCCGCGTTCTCCGTACGATTGAGCGCAGGCTCTACCGCGACGGCCGCGACGCCCAGGATGGCCGTAGACCCGTGTTTCGTGGACTGACGAAACCTAGAGGTTGCCGCAGGACTGAATTGGTTTTCGATGAGTACAACGGCGTCTGCCGTAAGTCCAGAGTTGCTGGGACGCCGACCGTGGGCTCTGTGTGCCGCGACTCACCCAGCGTCACTGGGCCCGTTGCAAGTCACCGAGTCGCAGCACGGAACGCAAAGCTTGACCCCAGATTACATCTATAGCGAATCTATCAGGTTACCTCGACGCTCAGTTCACCCGCTCAAGCTGGGATTAGTGGCTTCGCTATCTCGCGGGCACCTGAATCTACGCTAGGAAATGGGGCACGCCAACAGGCGATGTCGAGTCAGCCCTATGATCCTCCAAGGATGATTATCAATGCGATTCATTGACTCACGCTTCATCAGTCGGCGAGATGCGGTGACCCGACGTTTGTGAGACGTTACTGCGACGGGCAGAAGACCAGCGCCACCGGCGAAGAGACAGCGTCTTGGACTTGCAGCGTAGCTGTTGGTTCTATATGTGGATTACTCATAGGGTCTACCTGTACCATGCATATGAGCTGCTGTGCCAGAACTATCAGTAGCCCGGGCTGCGACGCGTGCAAGCGCCCGCTCTTCCAAGGCAAGGGAGTGACGGCTTGGATTGCCTCGTCTGCCATTATCTCACTACTCGAGTTAGATTCCTGACCTGATGTCGGCAATACTGCCGCTGTCCAAGGTCGCCGGGCCGTCGTTCGAGGTGCGCGCAGGCAGTCGCGGCTGGCTGCGCACCCGGCCGAAGGATCTGCAGGGATCCAACGTGCGAGCGCGTTTCTTCGAATGGAGATTACTCGAACTCACTAGAGCTGCTTCATTATGGCCGTCGCCCGACGCTCGGGGTAGCTGGAGCGGGTGCGAGCTGTGCTGAAGACGCGCTTCTCTCGCTCTCTTCCTCACCACCTCCTCGACGTCCATCCTCGAGCCCAACGCTCCAACTCTACCCACACCTCCACCAGCTACCACCTCCGCAAACATGCGGCTCTCCACCGCCGTCCTCCAAACAACGCTTCTCTCCCTCCTGGTCGTCGCAACCGCAGCCCTTCCCGACGCCGGCTTACTGGGTGGTCTCGTAGCCCCGCCCCCAACTTCGGTTGCAAGTCCTGCTGCAACCACTCCCGTCGCCGCCGAGCCTTCTTCCTCAATGGTCCGAGGCAAATGGATCCACATCGGCCCGACGGGCACGCCTCTTGCTAGCGAGTCGCTCGAGACACCGGTAACGATGCGAGCGTAAATCAAGGTCGGCGCAACGACTTCAGTACCCTGACTTTTAGATTAGCTGACCCGGCTGGACTCCAGCTCGGCGGACTCGCGATGTCGGCACCGTTCACCGACAACCCGATCGAGCCCCGTGGACACGGCACGCGTTCTTGCACAAACTTCCCCCGAGCGGCGAGGCAGTCAATCGCTCAGGTATTATGGCTCAATGTTAAGCGTGGGAGTGGCTGGAAGTCCCAGTATGACCGCGATGCAGGACGTCGCGGATGGCGTAGGGCGCAGGCGAGGTGATAGATGATCAGTTGTGTGCACCTCCTAACATCTCCAACGAAATCCAATTCCTATCAGATCAAACCGGTCCCCAGTGAGTGAATACCCGGCTCAGCCGTCCGGACCGTCCCTTCCCTGCACTTGCGGGTCCATCCTTGTTCACAGACCCCATCGCGTTCACCTTGAGGTACGGCCTCGTTCTCAAACCTCATCACTCACGCGTTCGATGTCAGTCAGTATGTAGGCTATCTGCTGGGAACGCCAGTGTGCGATCAAAAGGCAATGCTTGCACCGAGTCATCATCTCAATGGGGGCTTTGGCCGAGCGGTCTAAGGCGCCAGCTTAAGGTCTCACCAACCGATTCGCTGGTCCGAAAGGGCGTGGGTTCAAATCCCACAGGCCTCATATGCTTTTTACCGCTGAGCGTAGCGACGGCAGGACTTTTGTGGGGAGAAGGGAGGAGGCGCGGGGAGACTTTCGCCCGCCGTTGTTCCCTGCCTTTTTCTCGGGCAGTTGAATTGCCGGGAGTTATCCGGCCGTTGAAGAATGGGACAGGTTTTTGGCGGGTAACTCGGGGTACGGCAGTGCACCGGGGAAGGGACCCGTCCTCGAGTTCTTTCAGGGGAGGAGTTAGAGTGTAGGAAGGCAGGAATGTGGAAGTAGGAAGGTGTGTCGAGATTGGCGGGTTGGTGAAGATGATCATGCTTCTGGGCTGTGACTAGGTGTGAGTGAATGCATGGCCCTTTTCTTCGGTCTGTGAAGCGGATGACCGCGCAAGGTGATGGCGAACACCTTGCCGGCGGAGCAGCGTGCGCCTTGCTCCCTCTGCTTGTCCGCAAGGTACTCACCATGTCATGTATCCCGGAGCCTCCAGGTAATTTGGAACGCTCATGGAGTCACAAACGCCCGGACATCGACTTCTCCGTCTTCTCCTGCGAGTGCGTCCGCCACCGACCAAGCCAACGAGTCATGCTCAACCCTCTTCACGATGTCCAAACATCTGCGTTTCCGAGTACATCAATCTAACCTATTATTAAGGATGTCACAACTCATTCGACATCGTCAGCCCAGCCAGCACGGACGCAAAGTAGAAGCTGACCGAGACGGCCGCCCGCGTCGTCCTCAATTCTGGTGAACCGGGGTCAGCGCTGAGCGGTGGTGGTGGATGGGATCAGTACTTTCTCCATCAAAGCACTCTAATATAATAGGTGAGCGGTTCCACAGCCGAAGATCAATTGTTTCGGACGACCTCTGCGGGGCCGTCATTTGTCGCGGCAGGGTTGAGCAGTTCGGCGCAGAACCTTCATGTCTAGATCGGCCGGCGCGAGTTTTTCTTTTCCTTTTTTTCACTTTTGTCCTTCGATCTTGTCCCGAGGCGCAGACCGGTTCGTCTCGCCCGGACCCGATGGTCTGCGTTGGTCGCCGCATTCATTCCAGCTTGCTTCTTAACACTCCATTGACCCTTAGGAGTCCCTTTCACCCTCTCCGAATCTCTCTGAGTGCGTGGAGTCCTGCTGGCACCGTAGGTCCATGCATTCGGCCCCCACGCTCAGCGCTCATCCATGGCGCTCATCGCTTCCGCCACAGATCTTCACTCAGTTATCGTGATGGTTGATTCGACTGTCAGCGCAGCGTACACCACTGTCAAATGGACATATGATGCCTATCAAGCCGTATGTTCCTCATCCAAAGCAGTCTTGAGACCGTCGTTCTCACATGGGGGACCTCCGCGGAGCAGGAGAAGGAGCACCGCCGAGGCCTCCTCGGCACCGTCTCCAGCGCCCAAGCCATACAGGAAGAGATCTACTCCAGGTCTGAGCGATTTGGGCAGCAGTCGGGCATTGGTGCGGGGGCAGAAGACAATTTGGGCATGCTGCAACGGTGAGACCGATCATTCTTTCTCCCCCCGGTGGGGTTGATCTTATATTTTATATTACAACCTTTCAGTGCTGTTGATCAGTCCATTCGATCATCAACAGGTCTCCTTGGGAAATCACGCCTTCGAAGGGCCTGGGACGCCTCGGACGTGCAAAAGACGATGCTGGCAAACGATCAACGCCTTCAGTTCAATGTCGCCATGTGAACGATAGGCTCCTGAATCGTTTAAATACTCTTCTGCTGGTAGTGATGATTTCCCTCCACCCAGGCGCGCGATGCCGGCACGATCATCGAAGAGGTGGCGAGCGAGGATGCACCATCGCTCACTCGAGCAGGGCGCGGCTCTCGACAACGTCAAACTGGAGCTGAAGCGCACACAGGACATGATTGCGTCGCTCATCGCAATCTTTCAACCTCGCGCCGATGTCGGTCCACCATCACTAGCCGAAGCAGCTCTTGTGCTCGAGCCCGAGGATGCGGGAGCGCCTTCTGTTGCACTCACCCACAACAAGGCTGGATCTGCGCTGGTAGTGTCCTGGACGGCTTTATTCACTGTTTCCACTGCGGTGGGTGATGAGGATGTGACCCAGGCCGAGTCGACTGCGTTTTACACGAGTCGGAGCGTAGTCTCATGGATGTCGTCACGACGAGACATCATTGCATGGACAGAAGACTTCTTATCTGCGACTAGGTCGAGCGTGCGTTCTCCTCGTCGGCACCTTTCCGCAAGTGGTGCAGGAGTGGAGTAGTTCCGCTGGACTGGCGACGTCAACGGAGACGACGTGAGCACCTCTGTGAGTCTGGGGAGGATGTATTTGACTGATTCTAGTGTCTACAGAGCAAACAAAATATTTCAACTAGTTTCATCTGCCGATGTAGACGCTCTTCGCGCTCTCCTCGCCACATCAGAAGGTCAGGCGGTGATTGACGCTCACGTCCCGCTTGGTGGACATGCTGCGCTGATTGTTCCCTCATCTCAAGGTGGGCAGATCAATATTACGGTTGTTAACTACCAAGCTCATACTCTCATGGGCAGGGCTTTTGCCTGTGGTCCAGCTTCTGCTACAGGCCGGGGCTCCTGTTGGTGCCACTGACGAGGACGGCTGGACTGCTCTTCATGCGGCGGCCGAAAAAGGTCCGTACTGGTGAGATTGAGAAGCGATAAATTCTTCATCACCTCCTTCTCCTAGGTCATCTTGAAGCTGTGCGTGAGCTGCTTGCCGCCGGCGCATCTGTCAATGCGACGAAGGATGACGGATGGACACCTTTGCACGTGGCTGCGATGAATGGTAAGGCGATCTCGATTGATCACATTCTAGATATTTAAAATTGATGCAGGGCACTACCACGTCATTGACGAGCTGGTTCACGCCGGAGTATCATTAAACACCGTGAAAGACGATGGGTGGACGGCACTTCACGTGGCGGCAGAAGATGGTGATTATGCGATATTGACAGTATGTATCCCAAAGCTGACTGGAGCTCTGAACAGGTCATCTCGACACGGTAGAAGCCCTGCTTCGCGCCGGAGCGTCCATCAAGGGGAACAGCTCTGGCTGGACTGCGCTACACGCAGCTGCATTGGGTGGTTCACTATGCTTTCAGACTACAGAAGGCATATCTCAAGTCTAGTTTTCTTTAATCTCAGGTCGGCCTGATGTGGTTCGTAAATTGCTGCACGCCGGAGCAGACCCAAATGCGGAAGATGTGGATGGGAGCACAGCGCTACACATTGTGTCAAAGACTGGTAGCCGTCTTATGACCTACAGAGATCACTGAGCCCAAGCTCACCACGTTTACTATGGCACAGGCTCCTTTGACATCGTTCAGATGCTGCTCGATGTCGGTGCGGACCCTCACATTGCAACACATGTGAGTCCCGACAACATTACAGAAGAACCTGATCCAAATATTAATCACATGGATCATACCTCGCTTCCGATGCATTCCGGCAGGGTCCCGACTGTCAAAAGGCAATCGATTTTGCGAAGGTCGCCCGACACCGCTCCGTTGCTGAGCTACTGCAGGAGTCGATGCGCAAGCGGTCCGACCCAGGATTTCAGCGACCGGAATTGTCACCAGCACGATCGAAGTCGAAAACGCTGGGAGAGCGCCTGGGCAAGTTGACGGTGGGGTTCAACCGACGTCGGCGCGGAGAGCATGCCACTTCGCAAAGTTAAAGTGTACTCGGGGGCGGAGGATTGTTTGATCACACAACATTTAATTTCAGCAACAAGTTTACTCTATTCTAAGAAACTAAAGGGTTGCAGTTCCAATCAGACGCCACTCGTGGCCACCGGTCGAAGTTGAGTCCGTGACCTCGCAGGTTAGGTGACTGCCAGACGGAGGTATTCAGTAAGACAGGCAGATGAATTTTCGACAAAGCCGAGCGCAGGTAAACTCACTGCGTCCCGTACGGCAAGTCCTTGGCGACGATGAACAGTCTGGAATGGGGCGAGAGCCTTTAGCAGACCACTCAAGCGATAGGCAGTGAGAGGGAGACGTACCTGGGACCATCCGCATCCTCCCAAGACTGCGATGAGTCTACGTAGACGCCTTTATCCCACGAAGCGCCAACCCAGCATAGCGCCGCGCCGGCACCATATTCCTTACGCCCGGACGCCCACACATACACCCCGATCTGGGTACCCGTGAACTCGAAGGTCGCCTGAGAGGTCGGCCTGTCTGCAACTAGCGCGTCCTTGCCGTTCCAGTGGAGCTCTGTCCAGTTCCCACGCGTGTGGGTCGCAACGAGTGGCGTTTTCGCGCCGGCGACGACCTTGCACGACGGGCTGACAGGCGCGATCGGCTCCTGGTTGAAGAACTGCGGGACGAAGAACTTCAATTGGTGGTCAAGCTTCCTGGATCCTGGCTACCTACCGAAAACCACATGTGCTTCGAGGGGATCTGCCCAAGCTCACTGCTGTCCGGCCAGATCGTACCCGCCTTCGGCCCGGCGAGTCTCGGCGGAGCGATGCGCCGCTTGGCCTCACAAACTTGCTCGCGCATGTACAGCGCAATCATATCCCCGAGGGCGCGATGCGAGGCCTCCCCAACGTGTCGCTGCGCCGTTCAGAGAGTCAGGGGTTGTCTGCGCTGGTTCATAAACCAGAGGGGCGCACATAGTCTGTCGTAGACCATTGATCGACACCAAAAAAGTCTGGAAGTGTCTCCTGGTGCCGTATAACGTGTGGCAGTAGCCAGTTTCGGATTCTGCGGCGGCAAGTCAGCATGTAAGCGGGAATTCCAGAGGCACACAGCGCACCCGATAACCGGAATGTCGTGCCAATGGGAAATGGTGATCGTGGACGAGTATCCTCGAGTCATGTCGAGGAACATGACGGAAAAACATTCACTCTGATGACGGCGGGCTCCTGCGGGAGGGAGAGCAGGCCGCGGTGGAGGGCGTCGTCGTTTGAATAGGTGCCTTCGATGCTGTAGGACAGACACGAATAAGTAAAGAGCCTCCAAAAACGTATTCAGAACTCACTGT
>ERZ1463038.612-NODE-612-length-12700-cov-12.465718_pt1 | contig 12700 bp, 19 predicted proteins | sample MGYA00564479_ERZ1463038 | MGnify/ENA primary metagenome ERZ1463038 (study PRJEB39244, sample SAMEA3635134) | Helicobacter pylori | study: EMG produced TPA metagenomics assembly of PRJEB11511 data set (Assembly of a 5300-year-old Helicobacter pylori...
CTCAAAACGTCTGTGTGGCCGCCCGAGAGGTGCGCCGGAAGGTGGCAACAGAGCACACCCTCGAGTGAAATCACAACTAGAGGGTGATCCTATGACCAAGCAGACTTCAGTACACGCGTCAATCTTGTCACCACCGAGTGAGCTTACCGAAGGCTGCTCCACGCTAGGGACCGCGGCCGCCTTCAGATACTTCGAGGTCGGATTGATCGGACCAAAAGATTTGCCGTGTCCGTCGCTTAGCTGTCCATTGGGACCACCAAAGGCGGCAGCGGGACGCAACGACGGGTGGTCGCGCGCGCGGCGGTTTCGGTGGCGTCGTCGGTGCCTGCGACAGCACTCGGGGCACTCGGGGCACTCACAGCCCTCCTGGATGCGCATAATTAGGTCCATCATTTCACCATAAACCAACTGACTCACCCGACATCCAAGGACCTGGCAGCTGACCAGCGGCGCCTGAATATTCAGCGCGGGCTTCCGGGAGGTGGCTCGACAGCCACGAGGCGCACTTCGCATCCCATACCCGGGTGCGTGAGAGTCGTACGTGATGCGAGAGAAGCTCTTGTGAGCTGCTCGAGCTCTTGAACTGAGATCGTGACCTGGGGCCTCGCGGGCATCGACGAAGCTTCGACGTCGTCGTCCGTGTCCGACTCGGAGTCGCTGGGGGCGTCGAGGTGCCGGAACACCTGTGGTCGATTCATATTGAACGATCCAGTAGGATTGTATGTGTGGAAGAATGGCCTCCACCTGCCTTTGATTCGGACTCAAAAGAGGTCGGAGTCCCGGAGACCACGGAGCAGTGTCCTCCCCGGAGAGAGGGCCAAAACGAGCGGGGCGGTGCTCGTGCTTCCAGCTGAATCGTACGAGTAAGGTATTAGTGAGAAGATCTTGTTTCATCGCTGTGCTGAACGGATGCGCATGGTACCTAGGTCCTCACCGCCCGCCGCTCCGAATCAGCCCTGATCAAGGTTCTCTTCGAGCACTTATAACTGCTCAGCAGCCGTGCCAGCTTTCATTGAAGGTACAGATTAAAACTTTTGTCTCGGTTCAAAGATGCCTCTAGGGAAACGCAGTGACCAGGCAGAGCCCCCGATTGCTCTATCCGCCTTGCTGAAACTCAGTGCTGAACGGTGACGCTAAGCGAGCTCCGTAGTTTGGATCGCATCTGCGCGATTTTTCTCTTCGCAGGGCACAAAGGCGTCCTGTTCGAGGGGGGTGAATCGGTACGTAGCCATCTCGCGGATCTGTTCAGGAATCAGCACAGAATCGGACGCCTCGAACACCTTGATACTTACTGAGACATTCTGAGAGAAAATTTGGTCCACTTCATCCATTACGTCTCTGGAGGGTGGGTGCGACAAGACAAAGCTGACTATGGAAGCTCTAAGATTCTGAAAGTCTTCTTGATCGCAAGATGCTACAGTAGTGCTTCGTCGTTTGCTGCCCACGGGGTCGCCTCCACGAGGGCCTTCCGGCTACCCAACTTCGAGCGGCTCCACCCCGCAGAGCATCAAGAGAGCCGCAACCATATCTGAAATTCTCGCACATCTATCGGGCTGTAGCGACGGCTCGTCGAAGCGTCTTCGCCCGCGACACCCAAGCCCAAGCCGCCGCAGAACGTGCTGGTGCTGCCCGTCTTTTCTCTCGCATACAGGACACTTATTGAACTTCAAAGCCACCTTATCAAGGCTTTGCTTCGAAGAGCACTGCTTTCTCGCCGGTTCGCAAATCTTGGCGAACACGCGCTGTGAGCACCGTGCTGCGCTCCGCGCGCGCGCACGTACCGGTGCTTTCGCTCGATCCGTTCGGAACAATGTGGCGCCGGTGCAGTTCCTCTTGTCCCCGTCCCCGTTGTGAGCTTAAATTGGATGAAAGGGAGCCTGGTGCAGTCGTCGACACGCTCCCGTAGTGTCGGGCAGGGGCTGGACGACGTCGTCGACGGGGCGATGCTTGCGAGGCAGAGGGCCCTTCGAGCTTAAATGAGAGCACGCCAGCACAAGTACTGTATGATAAGCTCTTTTCAGACCTGCCGGATCCCTGTTTGGGGATGGTGCAGGGGCATAGGATGGCTCAGCGCTCGGTGATCAGTAGTTGAAGGGAGCAGGTTCGCATCGGCGCGGGGCACCACACTCTCGACCGTCCTGTGGATACCAGACACAGGCGGTAATTGCAGACGCAAAGTGGGCGGATGCGCCACTCCCGCCCTTGTCTTGCCTCTGCCTTCTCGGAAGCTTCGCAGAAGCGAAATGCCCGAGCCTACGCAACTTCGTTTTCAATCTCTCTCTTCGTCTCCGTCTCGATCCTAAGTATCACTAAGTACATTAAGTCCGGATCAGGCTCTTCACCATGCACCCCAGCGTCCCTCTCGCCTTCGCGCTCGCCATGGTTGAATTCGCCGATGCACATTTCACGATCTGGACCCGCAGGTGAGGAGAATTCTTGCACAGATATCAAGTATGGCACCCAACTAAACATCCTTTGGCTTCTATAGCATGTACGGTGCGCCCAAGTCCCCCGACTCTCTTGTTCGCGAGCGCCTGAGCTGACGTCGCAACTACCCCCTCAGGTGTGAAAGGAACGAGACAGGGTATGAGCTGGTTGTTCAGCGCCGGAGATCCGTTTGCGCCCATCGGACCGGGAGTTGCGTCGCGCCCGGCAGCACGACCTGCACACCCACGAAGGGAGCCAAGCGTCCGCTCTACGCCTACAAGTGCGCATTATCAGATTCAAAGAAAAAACTTTATGGTACTCACCCTTACTTCCTAGTACCCCCACGAACGTCTACTACCCCGGGCCAGGCTACACCTTCAACAGCAACCGCCCCAACTACGGACCGAAATGGTCGTTCACCAACCCCGGCGCCCAAAACGACATTTTTGTCGTCGCTGCCTCCAAGCGGTCCCGCGTCGTGTTCTCAACCACCGGATCGGAAGCGCAGTGCGAGCAGCCAGCGGACGCGGACCTCGACCAGGTCGCAGATGCGGCCCTGCTGGACTCGCTGCTCGATGAGCAAGAGTCGAGGACTCGAGTCCGTCAAGATGATTAAGGATGGGGGAGCCGGTCACCACATCCGCGTAGACAGTTGAATGCGAACGCGTAAAAGTTTGGGAGCGCGACGGGGAGGGAGTCTGACGAGCCTGAGAAGAACAGAGATGAGGGTGAAGGTGTAACTGCGATCTCGGGGATTAATGTGGTGATAAGCTCGTGCTCTGAAACCAGCTCATCGTACGGCGAGGCCTGGCTCACAAAACGACTGTCGAGGCGGAAGCGCGGAAGCAGAAGCGGAGCGAGAGGGCCGGCAGTCGGGGGCACGAGCAGGCGCGTAGGTGCGAAGCCAAGGTCCTTAGGAGGTCCTCGGGTCGGAATGACGGAACACGTCGAGTTGCGGCGAGGTGAGCGTTGCAAGGGGCGAGCGCCGTGAACGTCGGGTCGTCGCGCTCCTGCTCGACGAGGTCCTGCACGCCAAGTTGAACGATCGCCTGGAGTAGCTCGAGCGGTAGGCGGGGTTGCGGCATCCTGACGAGGAGGCGGTTCGAGGTCAACCTGGAAATCGCTGCTGCGCGTGGTTGGCTTCCGACGCTCATCTCGACGCGACTCGTTCAGATCGGACCGCCTTAAAAGAGACTCTTCCAGCCTTCTCGACTCACCCCCGTGCACTCAGCCGGGCACGGGCTCCTTCGCGCGGCTCAGCGCAGCAGCTCGTCACGCGGAAGTTGTCGGCGTTTCGCCTGCCCCTACGCCTCTGCAAGTACGTTGCGGCGGCACAGTCACCTGCGCGGCTCTGGATGCTGACACCTGGTACCTACTCAGCAGTCTCTGTCCGCACGTCGCTCGACATGACCCAGCCGCGCGTCGGGTTCTCGTCCCTCCCGCTCGAGCTCCAGACGCACATTTTTCAACTCATGAGCTGGCAAGAAGAGCGGTGGAGGGACCGGAAGGCGGTCTGGCTCCGAACGAGAGATGTGGAGGAGGAGGAGGAGGGTTTATTAGAGCACGTCGACAGCTTGGCCGCCGCGTCGCTCGTCAGCAAGGAGTGGCGCCCGCTCGCATGCGTCCACCTCTTCAAAGTAAGCCACTGCAGAATTCTAATGCATAGCACGCATCTGACCCCTCCTCTGCTCACCAGTACGTCTCTCCAGAGCCCGCCAGCCGCCCCATCTTCCGCCACCGCCTCGTCCACCAGTATGGCCAACACATCAGTTGCGCTCGCTTCGACATATCATCGGAACATCCTGTCGACGACGAACGTTTGCTGGACCACCTCCTCTCCATTCTTCCCTCCTTCACTCACCTTCGAGCCCTGGAAATATCAATCGACGCCTTGGAAGCAATGTTTGGATCGACCGTCGATCACTTCGGACCGGGTCCAGACGAGGGGCCGGACGACGACGGTCGCATGCGGCGGCACACATTGCATCAAGCAGCCTCAAGAGTCGACGACTTGACGCTGCGCGAATTCAGCGCTACCGAAGCTAAGTGTGTCCTCGCATGGTGGCCAGGCCGAATACGGCGTCTGCAGGTCGTCAACTTGTTCGCAGACCCAGTACCCCTATCCTACGACAACTTCGCCATCGCCCTCACTGGTAGATCAGACATCTCTTTTCTTCATGTTCACACTTCAGCGATCGGCGGCACCAAGTGGACCCCTGCCGTCATCGACGCCCTTCGGACCTCGCCCCCTCCCATCTCTGTTCTCCATTTCCGCACGCGAAATCTTCACTCCCACGACATGGAGGTCATATCCGCCCTCTCTTCAACGCTCCAACGACTTCATCTCGCCGTCGACACGAGCGAGATCGCGCCAGAGCTCAAGCTCCCGGTTCCGCTCGAGCTGCCGAAGCTCACGACGCTCAAGCTCGAGCTCAAGCACTTTCAAGCTTCCGAAGCTGCAACCCTTGAGCACCTCGTCGCGGCGTTCAGCTCCGCCCCCATTACCGACCTGTCAATCGCGGCCGCGTGGGCCTCACCGAAAGCCTCCCTCGCAATCATCGGCAACACGTTCCCCACCCTCCGAACCATCAGCCTTCAGCCTTCGGCCCTCACAGCCAAGGACTTTACCCTCGTCTCTGCGTTCTGTGCGAGGCGAGGCCTCGCGCCTCTGACGCACACCCCTTTTTGACGACAAGGAGATCGTCCGCGACATCTCGGACACGGAGACCGACGTCCTGTGTGATGGGATAGACCAGCTGTTGGAATACGGGAGGCGGCAGGTCGCGCGGGTGCGGGCTGGAGGGAGCGCGGCGGTCGCTGTCCGGCTGCTCGGCGCGTTGCGTCCGCTCGATGCAGATCGTAGGGACTGGTTGAACTGAGCCCGAAACGATCTTGTGCGCATCATCTTTGTTGACGCTGATGAGCGTTCCGGGAGCCAACTGAGGTCAAAGCACGCCGATACCAGCCCCGAAGTCCAAGCCGCGTTGGAGGTACTGAGTGGGGGCCGACTTGTAATACATTCGATTCTGCAGAGAACGTACCGTCTTCTGACTGTAGCTCTCCCGATCCTGTCCACCGCGCCCTCAGCGACCTCTGTCCGCTCGCCGTCGCGCCGCGAAGGCGCCAACTCCGCGTGCCCTCTCTCGCCGCGCCGTACCTACCCACTTCTTGATTGAAAGGCTTTGGAATTCGTCAAGACGTCTCGGAAGATCTGCTCACAAAAGCGCCCTGTCGACACGGTGTGCTGGCTGGGGTGTCTAGAGCTGCTGGATGCACTTCGTAGCAGCGTATCGTTGATGATGCCAAGGTGTGTCTGTTCCGAACACTTCTTCTGAAATGTTAAGGCTATATGTGCTTGAGGAGAGGGTAACCATAGAGCGCGCAACTCTTCCGCACCTCGACGTCTATCTGGCGACGTCATCATGCGTGCGCAGCTCGGGTGTTCTGCTCAAGATTGGTGATGGCCCATCTTGCTCTCGCTGCATCCAACCACGACCACGGCCACGACCACCCGTCTCAAGGGCTCTACTAGAGTGCTTCTGGGAGGGCGCACGGTCCACGGATCAGGATCGACACGGGCCGCGCTTCCTCGAACGACCAGCCGGCTCTTGCCCACTCAGCCGAGCTCGCGCCTCGCCACCTCGTCCCCTCTACGAGATCCACCATCTTCTGCGCACGACCGAGTGTAAAACCCAATGGCAACGCTCGCAGGTACGGCCCCCGCCAGTGTGCCATCGCGCGCCGTACTGACGCGCCTGGTTTGTGTGTGGCGCCTTCAGATCGCGAGCTGACGGTCAAGTTCTCGGGCCTCACCTCGACGGCCATCACGGCGATCGTGTTCCTTACGGTCGGCTTCGTGCTCGAGGAGGTGCTCAAGCAGCTGCGACGGTACCCGGACGAGGACAGGCGGCGCGCGCGGGGCGAGAATGTCAGAGACCGCGGGCTCGAGGGCTGGGCGATGGGATACCTCTACCGCGCGAGGACCTACATCCCCGCCAACCCGACCAAGGACTACGACCGCTGGCCGCTCATGTGGATCTGGAGGGCCGCGTGGCTGCCCGAGAAGTTCTATGCAGAGTCGTGTGGCCCGGACGCGACTGTATATGTGCGCTTCTTGCGCGGAGCCTGTGGGTCTGTTTTCCAGCTTGGGGTGGGCGAAGCTGACACGGTTCTGCTTTATAGTCTACTGGACGCTCTTCCTTACCTGCACCGTCTTCCCCGTTCTCACGAGCCTGAACTGGATCTACTCGCCGCCGGACGTCAGCCGGTCCTCGATCGACCGCGCCTCACTCTCATCTCTCGCCCTGTCGGACGAGGGAAGCCACCTGTGCGTACTTTGAAACTTCGGGATTCTTGGCGCTCGAGTGCATCTCAGAAAATAACGGCGCGCGCTGACCTTCTTTCGCGGCCGCAGACTATACGTGCACGTCCTCTGCCTGTGGCTCCTCTCAATCGCCTGGATCGGCGTCCTCACCTGGATCGGCTACGGCGCGATCCGAATACGGCGGAACGTTCTGCGCTCACTCATTGCGCCTATACAAGTCCCGCACGCCGACATCCCGCTGCCAGCGCCCAACCCCGCCGACCTCGGCTGGCGGTTCCGCTCTGTCCTGATGCGCACATCCCCGACGCGATGCGCTCCGAGGCTGCCATTCGCGAGTACTTCGAGTTCCACCTCCGCGACAAGCTGCCCGACGCGGACGCGCCAGACCTCTCGGGCAAACCGTTCCCGCTCACGCGCGTCAAGTCGTCGGAGCGGGAGCGCGCGATGGAACGCACGCTCGCGTTCGGACGGAAACGGACGCGAACAGAGCGGGTGCAGCGCGCTGGCAGGAGCAGGATCGGCGAGGACGACGGCGAGGGCGACGAGCTGCCGCTCATTGCGGCCGTCGTGCTCGTGCGCAAGCAAAACGAGCTCAACGAGCTTTGGATCAATTACAAGGAGGTGCTGCACCAGCTCGAGACGGCCCACGTCGTGCTCGCCCAGAACGCGGTCGCGTGGGCCCGCGAACGCATCGCGAGGCAGGAGCGCGAGGGCGCCGTCGTCGCCGTCTCGGCCGGCCTCGGCGAGAAGGAGAAGCCGTTGCCGCACACCCCAGAAGCGGTCCCGCTCACACAGCGGCTCGCCATCCTCCTGCACCTCGCCCCGCCGCTGGAGCTGCGCAACCCGGACCTCGAGGCCGAGGCGCGCGAGGACGACGAGTTCCTGTTTGAGCAGCTCCGCCCGTACCTCGCCAGCGAGACGGTCACGGTCGACCAGAAGACGGGTCAGGAGCGCACGATCTGGCACGTCCTGCACGACCTCGACCCGATGTACCTCGACCGCTTCCAGCCATTGTTCAAGCTCCGACACTTTCGCGGTCAGAAAGTCCCGAGCATCGACTACTTCCTCACCAAGCTCAATCTCCTGTCCGCCCTCATCGAAGACAAGGTGTGTACTTCTTTCTTTTTGACATCCTTTCGAGCTGACCGAAGGCGGCGACTACAGCGAGCGAATCCCGAGGCGTTCGAGCCCGCGTCGTCCGCCTTCATCACGTTCTCCCGCGCGTCGGACGCCCGTCGAGCTCGCCACGAGCTCCGGACTCGGCCGGGAACCAAGATCGGCCAGCGAGTGTTCGAGTGCAAGGTCAAGTGGGCACCCGAGACGCGCGACTTGGACTGGAACAAGATCTGCCGTGTGCGTCCAATTATCCCTCGAGCCTGTGATGCCCGCTGACTTTTGCGACACGGCACAGGTCTCATTGAGCGGTGATCTGGTGCGGGGTGCGATCCTGCAGACTGGAATCTGGGCGGCGACGGTCTTCTGGGTGAGTCTGCGACGAGCGTCGACTGGCGCGGAGAAAGGTGCTTATTTTCGATTGATCGCAGGTCATCCCGCTTTCCTTCCTGGTGTGTCTTTTCGATGCTTCCTAAATACCTCAGAGGAGCCTTTGTATCCTAACCGCGATCCTCTTACGCCCAGGTCGGACTGCTCTCGCTCAACAGCATTTCCAAGTACATTCCCGCATTGGCCTTATACCTGAACGCACATTCGGCCATTCAAGTCAGTCTCCCACGTCTTGAATCTTCCGAAGCGCTCGCTGAGCAACTTGCCCTGCAGTCCCTCTTCAGCAACTTGCTGCCGACGTCGATCGTCGCGCTTTTGGGCATGCTCGTCCCGACGTGAGCCCTGAGCTTGCCTCTTATCGAAGCTTAACGCTGACTTGTATCTTCTCAGACTCATCGGCATCCTCACCCGAAACGGCCAGGTCTTCATCACGGTCTCCAAACTTCATTCCGCCGTCCAGGCTCGCTGTGCGTTTTGATCTCATACCCTTCTTGATGCTGAGAGTTGAAATCGAACTCAATCATGTCCTTTGCAGACTGGAAGTGGCTCATGGTGAACATCATGTGCGTTCCGAACGCGGCCGGCTGGAGGGGGCTCGTCGCTGACTTCTGTGACCCGCAGCCTCGTCTTCTGTGTCGGTATCTCCGCCTTCACCGCCTTCCTCAACGCCTTCCGGCAGCCCACGAGCGTCCTCGCCGTCGTCGCCGCCGCGTTCCCCAAGGGCGCGACGTTCTTCGTCTCATGGGCGCTCCTTGTCGTCGGTCCGTCTTGCACTCCCCGCCGCTCCCCCGAACTCCACTCACGAGAACTTGCGAATGCAGGAGTTCACCACGGTATCGAGCAGTCGCTCTTCGGCATCCCGTTCATCAACCACGCAACGATACGGAACCTCAAGTCGCCTCGAAAGCGCGAGGAGGAGGCGCTCCCAAGGTCGTTCTCGTATTTCTACTGGCTTCCGAACCACTTGCTCGTTATCGCTGTGACCTGCATCTTCGCGATCCTCAACCCGTGAGCTTTCTCCCGGGGAGGTGAAGCCACAGCCTGCTGAAGCTCGCCGCTTCGCAGGATGATCCTGCCCTTCACGCTCGTGTACCAAGCGTTCTCACTCTCCGTTTTCAAGAAGTGCGTCCGAAGTTTCAGTGTGCCGATACTCTGACTTACATCTTGCCACCCCAGCCAATTCGCGCACGTCTACTGGCGACGCTGGTACGAAGGCCAAGGGCGGCAGGTCTTCCGGCGCCTGTTCCGGTACTCGCTCGACTGCTTCATGGTCGCGCAAGTCGTAGGCTTGGCGCTTTTTGAAGTGCTCAAGTACTTCCGGCTCGGTGGAGCGATTATCCCGTTGATCCCCATCACGGCGTTTGTCAAGGTGTGTGCGCTTCCTGGACGGGGAGAGCTGTCGCTAATTCTGTTTCTCGCAGCTCATCGGAACGAGGTGGTTTGACCAGGTACGGATTGATACAGACTGGGGACATTCGCCGCTTACGAGCCTCCGCTTTTGCAGCTCATGGACGAGATCGACGAGGTCGAGGCGGAGCTCATGTGCGGCCACCGGGAGTCGATCGACCCCTCGGCGCTCAGCCTCAGCGTGCCACTCGCTCGGACGGACGAAGACCTCAGCGGTCTAACCTGGCACCAGCGCTTCTCGTCCATCGCGTCCTTCACCACTCGGTGCGTCGCAGCCTTCGCTCTCTCGCTTCGTCCGGACACTTACACCTCGAGGCTCTGCAGGACACTCCCCGCTCTCACATTCCGACCGAAAGATGGTCTACCGAGCGTCCCGTCCCCCCACGACCCGGATCACGAAGTCACGCCATCGCGCCAGCAGCGGCTCAACTCGCACAGCCGCGCGCCGACCTCCCTCGACGACGACCGCCCGATCCTCGGCACCTCGCGCGAGTCGAGTGCTGACTCGACGCACGAGACGGATCCACTCCAGAGCTCTGTGCGGAATGCCCCGCCCGAGAAGCTGCCGGTTGACGACAACCCGGAACACGAGCTTCTGACGCCACACGCTCCCATCGTTCGCGATGATCGCCCAGGTGCGCCTTCTGGTGATTTCTTACAGAAGTAAAGCAAGGCTGACTCTGGCGTGACCCTCAGTGAGCCATCTCCACTATGCGAACCCGGCGGTCGTCGACCCGCTCGCGCACGCATTGTGGCTCCCTCGCGACCCGCTGCTCCCGCTCGACCTCGGCGACACGGTCAACTACCACGGCCACGCGCTTGTCTCCTCCGAGGGCGGTCGCGGCGTAATCGGCTCGTGGGACGAGCACATCAGCGATGCGCAGGCGCTCGAAACGGTCCCCGCCAGCCGACAGGCGAGCCAGGACATTGAGCTCGGACGCATCTCGTCCATGCTCACCTCTGTCTCGTCCCCCGCGCGTCAACTGGATGGAACGGAACGCATCCGAGTCGCGAGCGACATCGCGACGCGCGTCGAGGCCGAGGGCGGCTCGCGACCCCTCGTTCGCCGACGCGGGAGCAGCGGCGGCGAGTCGAGCATCTTCCCGCCTGGGATGCGTCGGCGAAGCACGAACACAAGTTCTTCGAGCGCCGGGATGGGCTCGTTTGTCCTTCCTGGGCCCTCGACGCCCAGTCCCCGCCCGACGCCTTCCCTTGTCTGCCCGCAGGAGTCGCCCTCGTACCACCGCAACCACCTCGCGCCACCAACCACCGCTCCAGGGATCCCTTCGTTCATCGCAGAGCCAGAGCCACTCGCCGAGGGCGCAGCCACCGGCGTCGAGGGCGAGGCCGACTTCCCCTTCCCCCCGCCGCCCGCGGACCGTCGTCCGCAACCAAGTCGCGAAACGACTCCGATCCTGGTGACTCCCCTGCGAGCGACCACTCGTCAAACTCGGTCGACGTCCTTCTCGCTCGGCGCCCCCCCGTCCCCGCGCTCACCGCGCTCGCCGTCGATGAGCGACGACCGCCGCGCGTCCGTCACGCGCCAACGCCGCTCCGCCTCGCACGCCCCGTCGATGCAAGCTTCCATCGCAGAGCGCCTCGACGAGGACGACGAGGGCGTCGTCTCGATCAGCCAGGCAGAGGCACTGCGCGGCGAGGTGCTCGAGGAGGAGCGCAGGGAGCACGCGAAGCGCATCGAGAAGGAGGCGTCCGACCGGGCCAAGGAGCGCGGCGACAAGAAAAGCGGGTGGCTCCTTCGAATGATGGTGCGTCACTCGGACGTGGGCGAGACTTAGTTCTGGGGCTCGATAGAGCACTATCTTATTCTGGGCACATTGCATACTTATATGGGTAGACACACACGGGATTCCTCTTATGACCTCTAATGATAATGATGTAGTCTTCAGATCTTACCTGCGCTCTCTGGGGGCCGGGTCTGACAAGCTGCGACCGGAGTTCCGGACAGTGGCGTCTCGCAGAGGATTCCAGGACACGTACACACCTTGTGTCTGAGCTAAAGCTCAAGCATACTGATCCTTCTTTCCAGCCCAGCGACCTCAAACCAGCGTAATCCTGATCAGCTGGAGCGAGCCCGCCTTGAGCTTCGCGACACCCGACCATGCCTCACGCGACTCCTTGATCTTGACAGGCTGTGACTCCCACGTGTTCGTCTTCGTGAGGTCCTCGTGATGCAGCTCGTAGATGTCGGCCTCGGAGGCGGCCGTGCGGGTACCGGCGAGGTTCAGCGTCACGTCGAACGCTTCCTGCGCGTGGCGGTTAATGATCGCCACCGTGAGGATGTTTCCGTCCTGTTGATACAAAACGCATGTCGTTAGCTTCAGGCTTTGCTCGGGAGGGGATGAAAGTACGAGAGCAGCGCTAGAGTCGATCCACTTGTGAGATTCGGTGCACAGCGCGGACACGGCGGGCCGGTCGGTGCCCAGGTCCCCGCTGTAGGCAGGTCCAGCAACAAAGACGTCAAGCGCCTTCCCGTGCATGAATCGAGCGAAGAGCTCGAGCGCGTGGTAGGTCGTCTGCTTGAGGATGCCCGTCGGCGAGGTCATGAGGGGCGAGATGACATTCACCGACTGGTCATAGTAGTCGGTCGACGTGTTAGACAAAGGAGTTCGGATCGTGCGGTACCTTTGAGCGTACCTGTGCGAGGCAGGCGATCTCGGTGCCCGTCCTGATGAAGATGTTGAGGTACGCGGCGACGGCCAGGGCGTCGCTCATCGTGTACGCTTGCTCGGCACCTGGACATCGCGAACGTTCAGCTGTGGGATCCTTGTGTGTATCCATTGAAGTTTGAGCAGCTGACCAGTGACCCCGGGCGCGATGTCTTCGGCAGAGAAGGGTTGTCAGGAGCAGCGATAGCGGGCGCGGCGTCGCACGCACCAGGGTTCCAAACGTTCCTGGACGAAATCAAATGTGAGCTCACGCCCGGATCTTGTGGTTCTCAACCAGCTTACCACTCGTCGAAACAGATGCCGACCTCGTGAGAAACAGATCGGAAGAGCAACGTCTGAACTCCAGTCACCC